>Ga0209700_102855_pt1 | contig 34279 bp, 22 predicted proteins | sample SiratroredBW_FD_187528 | JGI IMG/M metagenome (GOLD analysis project Ga0209700, IMG submission 187528) | Root nodule microbial communities of legume samples collected from California, USA - Siratro red BW (SPAdes) (version 2) | ecosystem: Host-associated > Plants > Roots > Nodule | place: USA...
CCCAGGCTTTAAACCTGGCACCGTTTCTCAAAGCCCAGGCTTTAAACCTGGCACTGTTCCTCAAAGCCCAGGCTTTAAACCTGGCACCGTTCCTCAAAGCCCACGCTTTAAACCTGACACTGTTCCTCAAAGCCCAGGCTTTAAACCTGACCCCGTTTCTCAAAGCCCAGGCTTTAAACCTGGCACCGTTTCTCAAAGCCCAGGCTTTAAACCTTGCACCGTTTCTCAAAGCCCAGGCTTTAAACCTGGCATTGTATCTCAAAAGCCCAGACTTTAAACTTGGCACTGACACCATTCAATTACCTTATTTTCAAACATAAACTTTCAAAAATACAAATCAAAACAACCAACAATCTTATCATCAAAGAACTACGTAACCCTGATTCTCCACTCTTAAATGGAGATACGTAGGAGCAAGGTCAAACCTTGTCGGGCTCCCTAAAACCAAAAAAAATATTTTGTTTGTTTTATTTTAATCTCTTTCTTGGGAAAATAAATATTTTAAATAATCACACTCAGATTCCTTATTTAATTAAAGGTACCGTCTTACGACGGGCGTTGTGGGGGTGCTAACACCTTCCCCACACGTAACCGACTCCCGAACTCTAAATCCGGTTTTGCGAACTTGCCTTATCTTGTTTTTGGTTTTCCATAGTTTTTCCTAATAAATTATGGTGGCGACTCCTCTGTTTTGAAAATTAAAAATAAAATTATTTTTGTTCGCCGTCCCCGTCGTGACCTTGGTTGCGACAATATTATAATTAGAATACATGGTGTAAATATCTTTTTTATTGCTTTAATTAATTTGATAAAAATTGATATTTTTTGTCAACCTGATTGCTGTAAAATACTTACTGTACTATCCGATCTAGGCCGACTTCTTCTCGCCTAAGGTTGCTAGCCTATAAATTAAGGGAAAAGCACTCAAGAGTCTCAGACCGAGAAGTATACAGTCTACAGATAGCCTCAGACCGAAAAGTAGGCAGTCTATGAACGATCCATAGAGCACACGCAACCTCTGTCAGGTCAGCCTGCAAAAAGCTGACATAACATAAGTTTTAAGTTAAATATGAACTCTATAAATACAAAGGCAAGCAAGGTCAAAGGTACGTAAAAAAGAACGCTAAAATATATTTACCTCTGATAACCGTAAACTTACTTGAGCGTCAGAGTGCAATCGCAGGTGCTCCCTCCACGAGAAGTAGGCGGACAGTGAGAAAAGCTAAAGTATACAAAGGAGCTCGTGCAACATTGGCGATCAGAGACAGGAACCACCCTACTTGAAGATAAGGCGGAGACTGTTCGGTGATCTCGATATTACCTGAAGTGCCCCAAAAATCTGTGTAAGAACATTTGGCGCCCATCGTGGAGCCGAGAGAGAGTACGAGGGATCTGCATGGTATCCACCCGAAGTCAAGTAGGCAAGAACAGACAGGAGCGAGCTATGGCAGGAGCAGACCCGATGGCATTACTACTTTCCTTGCAGCGGGAAATGGCAGACATCAAACAGCGGGGCGAAGAGGAAATGCTAGCAATCAGACAGAAGAACGAAGAGGACTTGCGTACTTTGAAGTTAGAAAATGAGGAGATAAAGAGGAGATTACTAGGCGACAAGGCAGAAAGAACCAAGGTAATTACCATCTCAGGACGGTCAAAGGCAAACACCCCGAATCTTGAGAAAGAGGATGAAGTGTCGTTTCAAACAGGCAAGACCTCTAGTTTACACGAGAGGCACTACCATTCGTGGATGGGATCGTAAATGTCGAGTTGACGCCCAAATGGAGAGAGTTATCCATTGATCGATATGACGATTCAACTGACCCTGACAAACATATTGATGTATACACTACTGATATCGGATTGTTCACCACCAGTGAAGCTATCATGTGTAGAGTTTTTCCCAACAACCTGAAGGGAATGGCGTTGAGTTGGTTCACCAAGCTCCCTCCCTATTCTATTGACTCCTTCAAGACCTTAGTCAATTTGTTTACCACACAGTTTGCCACCAACAGATCCCATCATTTGACCTCCATAGCCCTCGTCAATTCCGACAAAAGAGGAACGAATCTCTTTGGACATTCATGGATCGATTCAACCAAGTCGCCCTGCAAATACGAAACCTTAACTCAGAGGTTGCTCTCCACTACATGGTCACGGCCCTAGTCCGGGACCTTTTGCTGATAGCTTGTGCAAGAAGCCAGCTCTTGATATGAATGAAATGAGAGTACGGACGACCAAATTTATGCGTTTAGAAGAACTAAGGGACTTTGGGGGATCGATAAAAGCAGAACACCAGATCCTTCCTCACCAATAAGATAAGGCCAAGATAAGAGAAAGGTCATCTTTCGCCCAGCCACCACCTCGGCTAAGAGAAATCAGGTCGTCCAAATTCACAACTTATACACCCCTCAATACAAATCGGGGGTAAATACTGGAAGAAGCCTTTAGTACAGACATCCTACCCATTCCAAGACGAGCAGCAACCCCCAAGAATGCTGACACTACTAAACATTGTCGTTTTCCAATCTGTAATCATCCCTCCCTAGCAGCACCATCCTTTTCTTCTTCCTCCCCTCCATCATCTTGGCGGTTAGTCTCTTTGGGCGTAGGATCCTCGGCAGCAGTAGGTATGCCCTTTATGGGTACCAGGAAACCATTGAAAACATCCTTATCAGGGTCCATGTCGTTTTGCTCTGGCACACCATAAAGAAACACAGCCTGACAGACAACTTGGCTAAAAGCTTCCTTATGCAAATCCAGCACATAATCTTTCAGGTCATTGAGCTCTATCTCCAGTTGTGCTTTCTCGGACACTGCCTCATTATGCGCCAAAGTGGCTTCAGACAGGAATTGCTCAAGTTCTCGGACATCAGTAGAGAGCCTTTCATTTGATTTCTTCACTCCTTCAGAATAGGCTCTCAGAGCATCCCTCTCTTGTTCCACTTTTTTCAAGTTCACTTCTGCAGTTCGCAAAGCCTCGCCCAAGGCACTATTCGCCTCACGACTCTCTTTGAGAGACTGACTAGAAGCCAATAACTCTTCCTTCATCCTTGCCAATTCTGCCACGCCACCCTTCAACACATGGGCTCTGATGACTTTGGTCATAGCCAAAGAACGGCTATGCATTTCAAGACATGAATTCACCAAGTCGATCGTCGAGCATCCGGTAAAGGCCTTCTTTTCAGCACTAGAAAGGGCGACGCTGGTACCCTTAGCAAAGTTGAGTCCTAAGCCGAATAGTGACTCCACCAAGCCCTTATCAGTCTCAGCCAAATCTTTACTAGATGAAGGCACGCTTAGCCGAGACCTCTTCAGGGAAGGCTGGGACGAAGACTCTTTCTTTTCTTTGCCCTTCTTCTCATCCCTGGGCTTGTCCTTGGACTTGCGTTTTCTTTTCTCAGAATCCGGAGGAGGAGGAGCTTGATCGGGAAAGGGGGAGTGCGTCTTAGTTGTGCTCCCACCGACAACCTTTTCGGTAGCAACACAATCTTTTTTTATTTTCTTTAGGCGGTCAAGATAGGCGGATCCTCGTTGAGCTATTATACCTGCCATAAAATATATAAATTCAGCAGCGTTAAAAACCGAGACCATGACAGATTATTAAAAACAAAGCATACCATACAAATCCACCCAGCGGTGTAAAAAAAGATAAAGCTTAAGAATGGAGCGGACATTGAGTTTCCGGGGGAGCTAGTCCATTATTTCAAACATTCTCTTGTCGTCCTCGGTCACGGGAGACCTCGGCCAAGAAAGATAGTAAACAGGATCCCGAGTCCAGTACAAAGGAAATTTGGCAACCGTTATGACAATTTTGAAAAAAGAATCTTTAAAATATTTATAAGATGAAGAAAAATGAGTAAAAAGGACATTTTGAGACTGACTAACCAGAGAGACCCACTTGACAGGATAAGAAGGGCGGGTACTATAATATGAAAGAAATACATGAGGAGAAGGGCGAAGGTGGAACATTTCAGCAAGAAGCCGAAACGCTTGAAGTGACGCCCAAAAGTTAGGATGTAACTGCGTAGGCGCCACATTCAACGTTCGTAGAACGCCCATCGTAAAATCGTCAAAAGGAAGGCGAATGTTGGAATCAGTAAAGATACAAGGATAAATATAAAAGAAGTCATGACTGTGACCTTCTTGGCCATGACACACGTTATCTACAGAAGTACAACGTTCGACAAACAGATCTAAACTTGTTTTGCCTGAAGAAAACATAGGCACGGCTGCAGCATAGGTAGAAACCATAGACGACCATCTATATCTAGAAAACCGACTAGTAATCAGAGAACTCACCCACTCATATCCTTGGCGACGAGGCAAGTTGCTTTCGGCAATCTCATATGGGAGCATGCCAGTAGCAATAGGTTGCTCGAAGGCCTCTGCACCACCATTACCAGACGCCTCCTCGAATATAAGAGGCGAATTCCCGGATCCGGACACCCTCGACATTGCCCTAACACTCGAAGAAGAACTCCCAGCAGACTCAGAGAAACCAGACAAGGAAGACATCTTTACCTCTTGGAATGAACGCGCTGCACCTAACCACTACTATAATTTTGGGTTGTCGGATATCGGAGAACAAAAGAATAACACGCAAAGCAACTGGTGGCCCCCAACCCCTATTTATAGAAAAGGACCTGTACCAAAGAAAAAGATGAACAGTGCACGATCAACATCTTACCGTTTGATCAAAAAACAGGCACACACCTTAATGAGACACGTCACATCATAACATTTTCCCACCAAAAAACAAGTATGTATATAAAAAAGAGAAAAGAGAAGGGGGAAAGCCAACAGACACGCTATTAGTTGTGCTCACTATCCACCCGAAGAGTCACAAACTGAGAACATTTTCGCTTACCCTATCGCTCAAGCTTGGGGGACAAGTGTACTATCTGGCCTAGGCCGACCTCTTCCCGCCTAAGGTTGCTAGCCTATAGATTAAGGGAAAAACACTCAAGAGTCTCAGACCGAGAAGTATACGGTCTATAGATAGCCTCAGACCGAAAAGTAGGCGGTCTATGAACGATCCATAGAGCATACGCAACCTCTGCCAGGTCAGCCTGCAAAAAGCTGATATAACGTAAGTTTTAAGTTAAATATGAACTCTATAAATACAAAGGCAAGCAAGGTCAAATGTACGTAAAAAAGAACACTAAAATATATTTACCTCCGATAACCGTAAACTTACTTGAGCGTCGGAGTGCAATCGCAGGTGCTCCCCCCACGTGGAGTAGGCAAACAGTAGACAGACAGTAAGAAAAGCTAAAGTATACAAAGGAGCTCGTGCAACATTGGCGATCAGAGACAGAAATCACCCTACTTGAAGATAAGGCGGAGACTGTTCGGTAATCTCGATATTACTTGAAGTGTCCCAAAAATCTGTGTAAGAACACTTACCAATTTTATCAACAACTCATGCAGAAAATAACTCATTTAATTGGATCTCACTTTTTAATCACATACATTTCATCAACAAGAGTCAAACCTTAAAATATTTAAGGGATGACAATAAATACCACTTCAACCTAAGCATATTTTAAAGTGGAATTTTCTCTATTTTTTAACTTGTTAAAAAAAATCATCAACATATAAAATTATATTTATTTATCTTAATTTTCTATACCTGATATTTTTAATTAACTATCTCTTTATTTTATTTATAAATTAAATGTTAATAATACTTTCAAAAATTTATAATGATTTAAAATTTAAATTGATCACTGTATATTCAAAACATAACTTATATATTTAAAATTAATAATTTATTATGAATTGTGATTATAATTTATCTATAGAATGTATTTCTTATTAATTTTTATTACATAAAAACAAGTATTTATTATATAAAAATACATATTTATCTCATACCGAGCACAACTTAAAAATATGAATTAAAAAATAAATTAGTAAAAATGTAAGATTCATTTTCTGTAAAATTGGTAAATTTATAAAAAAAATTGAATTTTCATATCAAATGAACTTTAATTAACTATTAATAATTTTTTACATTCTCACCTTTTAGATGACCTCACCATGTTAGTATTGTCTTTGTTATTTTATCACTAGCTTCCACCTCCAACTCCAATAGAAAATTGATTCTTTATTTTAACAGGGTCTCTCTCTAGTGATAGTGTTTTATCTACTATTTAACACAAAAACTTGCATACTTTTTTAATTTACACATTTACTTGCTGAATTAAAAACTTTATTGTTATTGCTGTTCGCCTAATATTTTAAGAAGTAATTATTGAAGAAATTAATAAACTTGTTAAATTAAACGAAACTGTAACTGGTCTTGTTTACTCCCAGTTGAACGGTGATCCAACAATTTAATTAAACTAAACTGAATATTAATTAAATTAATCTGAATATTAATTAAATTAAGGAAAGAAAGTTTCTTTTCTGAGTCTGTGGTGTCTGGCAATGCGAATTTCCACGAGTCTGTCCCATTCACCAGGTCACCGTTGAGTTGACAATACAATAAATGCATTGAGTGAATATAACATCGAAAAAAATAAAATATGATAAAATAATCTAATCTCCATTCCACGTCACCTCAGATTCTTTCATTATCCAAAACACCGCGCCGTGCCACCGCATCAATTCATTTCCAATAATACACAAAAACATTGAAAATAGATCTCACTTGTGCCTGTGACTCAATCTAACGGCCACGCTTCAATCATTTTCATTTCTCTTTTCAACCTTCGTCCCTATTCCTTCCTTCAGCTTCTTTTGCACGTTGCCTTCTACGCTCTTCTCTTCGTTTCCGAAACAAGCAACAAAGAGCTAAGCGAAGCGGTTACGTTTCGTCGGTTAAATAACTCTCCGAAACCAAACTCTCTCTCCGCTAGATTTAAATCTTAATTTTATTTATTTATTTTTCATTTGTCTTCCGTCGCGAACAATCTAGAGAAATGGCGAAGCCGCGTCTGGATCGGGATTAGGGCGCTAGGGTTTCGGTCACTGCCTCCGATCCTGATTCGGATTCCGATCGGAAATGTCCGAACCTCATTCAACGCCCCGAACCTCCGCCTACCTCGAAGCGCTCTCTCAGGCGATCCACAAGAAGCTTCAGAAGGTTCGGTTTCTTCTGGTTTCTCTCTCCTTTCACTGTAGCGAACGAGTGATTTAATGTTAGTATTGTGTGTGTGATGATGAATGTGGTGCAGGCGTTGGCTAATTCGTCGCAGAGGCGCAATTTGTTGCAGGAGCTGTTTGCGGACATAGCTTTAGAAGTCGATGACCGAGCCAAAGGTATTAAAACAATGCGTTATTTTAATCTGTTGATTTTCGTTGAAGGTTAACTAGCGTGTATGTGGCTAGGAAAGTAGGATTATAATGTCTTGTTAACATAATTAGGTATTCTGTTATTTATGGTGCTCTTTGGTTGCAATTAGAATGGAATTCACAACTACAATGTGGATATTTGAATTTAAATAACGTGTTAGGAACTTCTTTTTTTTCCTTCTTAGAAGGGGGAGGATGTATGTTATCTTTTATTTGTCAAACAAGAGTTACAGAGTGCATGTTTTCCAATTTTCGAAATAACAGATGTAATTCTCAACAAGGAAGAAGATGACATTTCTCCCGCAGAGGATAGTAATGATGGTCCTTTATGCTTCTACGATGTGCTTGCTGATTATTTTGTGCGTGTGGCTGGGAGCGGGAAACCTATCCTTGACTTAATTGTTCAACTTTGGAGCCAATCGTTTGCTTCACATATCTTTGCCCTCCTGTTCCACAAATGGGTATGTGAGTTTGTGGCATTTGTCTTATTGCGTTCTTGATGGCGCTATTTTCCTACATGTGTTGTATGATCTCTCATCACTGGTTACAACATTACAACATTCTCATTAAAAAGAGAAATGAACGAGTTACTCACTTACTCAAGTAGTTTTCCCTGTTTGGATTCTATTACTCAAGTACTCACTTACTCTATTATTTTGTTCTTTCTTTGTTGTTTTTTCATATAATTCCTAGTAGTTGCATTCTCGTTGACTAGTCTAGATCATGTTGCCAAAATTCGATCATGATAACATTTTTATGGCAAAGGAAAATGTTGAAAAATTCAAAAAGTCATAGAATAACATAACATATAAAAGTCAAGTAAAAAAATTATATGTTCATTTATTGAACAGTCATATACCATAATAATACTACTAATAATAAAAATAATAATAACCTAGAACAATAGCAAAAAGTTACTTGGATGTTGAAAAAGGTTTGGAATTGGAATTGAGAACTTTACCACTGTAAAGATTGAGAAAAATATGAATGGTAAACATTAATTATAATAATATATATTTGAGCTGGCAATGATGTTTAAATATCTTAAAAATAGAAATAAGCTGCTTGAGACTTGTGTAAAATTTTTCTAAGTTGAATGGTCATTAACAGGAAAAAGAATAGTATCTATTCTTGGGAGCCCATGCTTTAGGCATTCATGTCCGGACCTTTAGCATTCATAATTCATTGATTGCAAGGCTAAAATGTCGGACCACTTTTTAATAAGAGAAAAGATTCTATTTTCCATGGTTAGTCATATTTTGAACTTGTATTTACTTGTTCAAAATCATATAAGCCTCTCTTTTGTAATCTCTAAAAGGAAAATTATTTTGTTTTTATTACGTTATCAAATATAGGGCTTGCTTGTATTTAGTTGAAAACTCTTAGCTCATGCTATTGTTCTGTATTTCATTGATACTACCAACCAGTTCTATCAGGTGCCTTTCTGGTAAATTTGAACATTTATAATTTATGTATGTGAGATTCTAAAGCGTGCTCATTTTCTGCACAACTGTTCAGAATGACTGCTATTTCTTTTTCAGTTAGTTAAAGGAATATATAAACATTTGATGTATATCCCATTTGGCATTAATGTACTATGATTTCTTCTTGATTACTTAAATTCTGAAATTCTAAGCATTTATAATATATGTCCCTGATTTCTAAGACTAATACTTTCCCTGATGTCAGACCCAATTTTCTTTTGTCTAGTGATCTATTTGATAAAAGCTGTTTGTCAAATCTTAATGGATTCTGCAGCAGGTCTTAGATTTAATGGCTTTATTTTTGTGTGTGTCTGTGTAGAGTATGAATATAATTTGTTAATTATTTTGTTATTATGAAGGATACAATTATAGTTATTCACAAACTAATTTATCATATTACACTATTTCGATCTTTGTACAAAACATATTTAACTTCTGCTGTTAGATTATAATGTTTATACAGGCTACCTGGCATGAGATGGGATGGTTGTGGCCTTAGGATATTTTATTTCATTTCTTTTCAATTCTGCCTTTTATGATTACAGAGGTTTCCTCTGCTATTATAAGAAGTCAATCTCCATATTTCCTAAGCAAACCCAAGTTCCTAAAATTCTAATGAGTTTGATGAATCACTGTGTATGCATCTTTCATGAATCGTAATTGTGGTATATATAGTAGCTTCATGTAGTGTTACACAATAACTTCGTAATTTTTTGCAGTTATTTGAATTTCATCTTGATAATCCAGAAGTGCTCCTTCGGTATTCATCTGCTCTGGTTCAAGGTGCCACAAATGTTTTCTGGTATGAATACAGGCTGTTATGAAAGAAAACTTAATTGCTTTTTGCCTAGCCAAGCTTGGATTTGGATTGGCTGGTTGTTTGTACTAGTTACAAGTATTGACTTTCATTACTATTCCTGGACAAAATATATGAACTAAATTTAATGTCCTGTTCTCCCTCTAAATTGGAAGAAGAATATTTCTGAGTGCTCTTCATGATTTTTCTTTCAAAAAAATTATTTTTTTCACCTGATGTTGCCATGCCATAGCAATCCATTCAAGCCTATCCCCTCCATGAAACGGAAAGTAATGGAAAATATTATTAATTATTAAGATTGTGTTCATCGGCTGTGGTACAGTGGCATGTTACCACGCTCAAATTTAATCTGGGATCATATTGCAGTAATATTTTTCAAAACCATGTGCAGGATTGACATTCAAACAAATACAAGGCGTTTCCGGTCTTTATTCTGTGTAAGAGTCCTTGAACGAATCTAATGTTTGTCTGCCCTGATATGGATCATGTGACTAATGTTTTGATTATTGCTTCCTTTTCCCAATTCTTTTGCATATTCCTTGTGTTTCCCTCAAGTTCAGTATCTTCTGCAAGATGTTGCTTTAGACCACACTCGATTGAATAAAATTCCTTTCCAGGTGAGCTTAACCCTATAAGTTATAGTTTTGTCTGTTGGAACCTTGAATTGCTGAATTATGTTTCTAGCAATTGACATTCTGAAAATTCTGTATTTGTCACCATATTATCAGGCTCAGCGTGATATGTATCTCTTGCTCTCAAGGTTCATTCTATTTTACAATAAAGGTAAACAGAAGTTTGGGGCACTGGATTATTGGCTATGATTGACTATGTACTAGCCTGTTAAAATATAATTTTTTTTTTTTTTTGCAGCTGACAAAATAGATAGCTTCTTGAAACAATGTCCTGCTTTCCCCACTGCATTTCTAATTGGTGGTCCAGCAGATATATTTGTTACTGAACTCACTGATCAGGTAAGTTTGAGTTACAATTTACCATTTCATGATTAAGAGCCTTATCCTCTATTTCATATGAAGAGATGAAGATGGTACCCTTAATGTTGGTGTTGATTTTTTTCTCATCACTTATCAGCTTCAAAAGCTAAAGGTGGAACCAGTACTGCTTCATTACCTTTCAGAAATTAGGATCCTTCAGGGTACTATATCAACCATACAGATGCAATATTTGGACAGGGACTATTAGTATCTCGTCCTGACTTAGCTATGTCGTTTGTTTTTTTTTTTTCTATGCTAATGACACAGGTATGGAATTGAGAATGACTACAAGTACAAGATTAAAAACTTGTTTGTATAGCTTTACTTCTCCTGGTGGTCCAATGTATCCCACGAGAGCGGTTCGTCATGCAGCTTGGGAAGCATTAGACTTACTTTTTCCGGTTAGTACTCGTACTTGAGCCATTGCAAGGGCTTCGTTCTTTACACTCCCTAAATAATGCATGGGGATTAATTTTATTTGTCGGAACGAGTTCACGGTTAGCCAAAAGAAAGAAAGTGAACCTAGTTAACTAAAGGATTAAAAGTCTTGTTGGACAGGTACATGATATGATTAATAAGTGGTGTAAAATTGTTTAAGCTACCAATAGATTGAGAAGAATGCAGTTCCTTTATTAAATGTTTTAGTGGACCAGATACTTTCTTTTCCTCTTTGGTCAACTGATTTCCTAATAATGGCAAATTGCTTATGCTTATACCATATTACATACAGGTGGGACGTTATCCGCGACATCTTATTAGTTTGTTCTTCCGGCTGCTTTATCCTTGGTATTGGCCCTCTTCCTGTTGGAACTTCGTCATTTCTTGTATTAAGACGATTTTCTACTCCTTGATGGGGTTTATATTTTCAACGTGGGATAGGATTGCCAAGCCAAAATCGCAATAAATTCCCATGTCTGTACAGATTGTCAAGCCATTGTCGATGCTTAGTTCCTTGTCTTCTTTTTTTGTCATCAGTGAAGTTGTGTACAAACAAACTGGCTAATGTTTTGTATATTTTGTTATTGGCAAAGTTAAGAATTCCAAGTTATATAACGTTAAGATGAATGAGATTGAAATGAGACTTTAGTAAAATTATGAAATGAGATTGAAAATTTATCAGTTTTTGTTGTGTATTAACAGAAAATCATCCTTTATTTTTTGAAGAGTTTTTATTCTTGATTATTGTAAGTTAGATCATTAAACCATTTTGTTGAAAACTGCACGAATTTTTGAAGAAGGCCGAACAATTTTATGTAAATACATCTAACATTTTTTTCATCTATTAAACATTGACATTTGATCCTTTCTTTATATAGGAAATACAGTATTATCAAAGAACTTGGACTGCAGCAGATCTAGAGCGCAGAATCATTGGATTCTTTCATTTCCTTACCACATTTTGAATTGAAACGTTGTTTCCAAAAGTTTAAAAGCACTGCAAAAGACACCACAATAGAGATTAATTCATGCCAGTTACAGTCAGCCATCAAAAACAACGTTAAAGCCGAGCATAAGCTGGCATCCCAATGAAATAATGTCCTTAGGCTATCGTCTCAGTGGATAAACGTTACACTAATGTAAAGGTAGTTAATACCACCCTTTCCCACCACAGCTGGGAATGGGTAGAGTACCAATGCCTGTAAAGTTAAAAAAGAATCTCTGACTAGCGTGATTATTGCAAGCACTTGTATCAACTGTCCCTTTCAGATCCAACCAGTAAAACATGGCCGGAAAAACAGCCGAGCACGTAATTGTAACCAGCACTGACAGTTCTCACAGATTCGTACAACTAAAGAACGGTCACAACAGACTAGAGCTGATACCAACTCCTATAGCAAATCCCTAGCAGGGAGTGCTATCTTCATCTGTAGACTTGTACCACCAAGTGCAACCAGTCGATGAAGTCAAATAGGATAAGTTCCATCACACTATATAATAAGCCAAAATTACCAGACAGTCAGGAAAGATGTTCTCAACTATAACAAGTAGAACATCTAAACATGACAAACCCCAATGACTACACTAAACAAATACAGCAAAAAAGGCATGGAATCTACCTCATTCGAAGATTCCACTGTATTGGTATGGTTTAACCAAAGCAACTAGGTCAAATCTGCAGCCTCCCATATTTTGTAGCAGCCAAATATTCTGTGCATTGATAGACGAGATCATGGTTCCCACTTCCATAATACACTTCTTAAAACAAATTAATGCCAACGAGAGGGCGCTGACTCCTGTTTCGTAATTCATATGAAATACCCAAGGAAAATGAATAACAGGCAAGAAGCCCAAACTCCGCGGGTCAAGTCTAAAAGTTTTCACGAAGAGTCCATTCCCTTTCCCCTAATAAGTAGGGCACAGCAAAATACAGTGTTCCATCACCAAGCCCCTAATAACCATAGAAGAAATTAAAACATGGGCAATTCCTTCAGTTCAATTGCATTGCCTCTGCATGATACTTCTCCAGATCAGCATCCAGATCATCTGCAGATAATTTTTCGTCACGTTTTCCTCCACCACGACCTCTTCCTCGATCCCTTCGAATGCCTTGCCCTCTTCCTCCTGGCTTTCTTAATGCCCCATTTCTTCCTTGTGCACTGAGTCAGATCAATAGCACATATGATCATCTTTAACAATAAAAAAGAAAAAAAAAACCAACTTAACCGTCACTACCAAAAAAATTACTTCTTGATAAAACATTAAATCTCATTACAGCTATTGATCAAATAAAAGGAAAGCCAATATGAAAAAATAGAACAAAACACAGACATCCTCTAGGAAACAAATAAATAAGCACAGCCATCTTCCATTTCATAAAGAATGATGGTGATTAAAATTAACACAAACATTGCAATTCACTTATTCAGAGTCGCTTCTAAAACACAAAAATGACAGGATGGATGATTATCTCAACAACAGCCAGTAAATGGTACGGTATAAAAAAGGATTAATAAGTAAATAATGTCACAATTCAAAATATCCAAAAGCTTGCAGCCATTTTGAAGATTGCAATAAATGATAGGGAATAAAATATTATGTAAATAAAGTTAGGGAATTAAAGTGTAAAGTGTAAAATAAAGTTAGGGAATTAAAGTGTAAAAGTGTAAAAAATAAATGATAGTTGAATAAAAGATTATGTAAATAAAGTTAGGGAATTAAAGTGTAAAGTGTGCTACTTGGGTAATTTTTTTTTATAGTGTTAGTGGGGAAAAATATCTCATTAAGCAAGAGGATACCTTTGAGGAACTCCATTCAAATTTCCAATAGCTCTGTTTGCAGCAGAAACACCAGGTGTAGAAATGTTTGTTCCCGCAATCTCTATCTTCATAGGTTTACCATCTAATTGAACATTGTTGTATCTCTTTACAGCAGCTACAGCATCAGCTCGTCGTGAAAATACTACTTCTGCAGTACCCTATGAAAAAGAGTTTTTCTAAACTACTGCAAGACAAAACAAATTGATGAGTACGACCACATTATGCCAACAGGATAAGATACCTTCGATCTTCCACTCCTGTCGTAATGAACCCCATGACGTTTCAGGTCGCCAACTTCAGAAAACAATTCCTGGAGAGTACAAAATTGAATTTCAAACTCTGACTGTAAAATAGTAAAAGTGCAAACATCTTTGTTTGTAAGAATAATTGCAATTAAATATTTGCATTTTTTTCATGATAAAACAGTCAGCCAGGCATGTTTAGGTTTAGGGTTTAGACAGATCATACCAAGGGCTGTTTCAAGCGTAGGGTATTGCAAAGAGGGGGAACAAAGTTTATTATTTTTAAGCTTATGAGAGTTATGTTAAGGTTTAGAACAACACAAAATAGAAGATTAAGACACTAAACTTTTATTAATCCATTACTTCAAAAAAATGTCAAACAAGAAAAAATAAAGAAAAATAAAAAATATTTAGTCCTTCCTTCCCTTTTCCTCGAAAAATCCATCACACTTAGACTAGGTGCTAGAAAGTACCAGCACCTCTTGGTGCATTAAGAATTCCGATATAATTAAAGTAAAACATGACATTGGCACCTATCAGTAACAATAAAAAATTGAAAACCGAGACATCTGACTTGGTAACTGATAACTACCAAGGAGTAAAATAAAATGTTGAATTACTAGTTGTCACTCTCCGAGAGTATTTAGGAAATTAAACTTATTAATAGTTTATTTACAATGAAAATGTTATCCTTGAGCAATAATTTATATGGAACAGGAAAAGTAGTTCAAAACAATCAAATATTTTACTTTTTTTCCGATTCTATTGTTAATGACGTTCATCATTCACTCTTAACTACCTCACAACTTGAGGTGTTAAAATAAACCAATGCCTAAGAGAACTTTTCGCCTGCCTTACAAAGCAGACACCAAAACCTTCCTTTTAACTTCCTTCAAAACCACTTCTACAATTAAAACCCTTAATGCCCGAGAGCACTTTTGGCCTTTACAACCTTATAGGCATGAAACCCTGCCTTTATTAAGGAGTCAATTAAATTGCAGTATAGAATAGAGAAAAGGGATTTTAATTGAACAATGGCTTTGAAGGGGCCAAAAGGAAAGAAAACATTGTTACCGACTATATTATTGATTTAAAATTAAGTTGCCTGATATTGTCCACAACATTACCTAGATGCATGTAGTCAGGACTATAAGGAGTGTTTGGAAGAGTTTTGCTGGAACTTTCTAGTGGCCTATACGTAATAACTACTAGCCCTATATAACTAATTATTAATATTTTTCAAATATTCTAAAATATTACACCTTACCCAATAGTTTTATAATATTATCACAAAACATTAATGAAAAACAGCAAAAAAGACTCCCCAAAATGTAGGACCTTTTAGGGTACAAAGTGACCCAATTGTAGTGCAGGCTCAGCACCCATCTTCTCGCCGCCTAGATAGAAAAAGAAAAGAAAGAAATTATTCCCTTTCCCCCATCGGCCACCACCAACTCACACTCTACTGTATTCTCATTTCAGGAAAACAGATGATGCAAGAAAAAAAAGAAATCACGTGTTATATGGCAAGCAAAAGTGAAGAGATAGAATAGGATAGGAGAAAGACTCCAACTAATAGGAGAAATCATCGACAACCATGAATAACCTCCACATGACAAATATTTGAATGTTATTCGTATTTCTTCTAAATCGAAACACTATACCAAGCAGAGATTACTATAAACCATGGATACGTGGTGGTCACAGACAGCCTAATAGTTTCACAAAAAGAGCCTGAAAAGACGCTGGTTTAGAAACAATTGATTTAGGAAAAATTAGCACAAAAGCCTCTCTAAGGAAATTGGCAAAATTAAGTGATTATTTTTCTAAAATAAGTGGAACATTGCTAAACACTTACTTCGGTTTTTTAGTCAAACACATCAGGAAAACACAATTATCAAAATAAATTCCAAAACGAGTAGCTACGGTATGAGGACCCAAGTAGAGTAAAAGGAATAGGAAGCAAAAAGAGTAGCTACTTAAGACTTTGTATAATTAAGTGATTATTTTTCTAAAATAAGTTTTACAGTGCTAAGCACTTAATTCAGCATTTTAGTCAAACGCATAACAGAAGCACAATTATAAAAACAAATTCCAAAATAAGTAACTACGGTATGAGGCCCAAGTAGACTAAAAGGAATACGAAGTAAAAAGAGTAGCTACTATGGCATTCTTACATACACCTAGAGTCCTAAAAACAGAGCTACTTGCGCAAACATACACTTCATAGTTCACGTCCACCAACCCGTCCATCTCTACTCTAAAACTATGCAAACACTACGAACAATAGAGACCAAGGATTTCTATCAAACTGCGAGGAACGAAATTTTTAGTTCGTGCCAAGCCAAAAACACTAAGGCAATGTACTTAAAATACAGATAGCATTACCTTAATATCATCATTGGAAACACCATAATCCAAGTTAGAAATGAAGAGTTTGGTCCCAGTTTCTATAGAAGACGCAAAACCACCTTGAGCAGGGAACTCCGCCGCAGCCACGTACTGATCTTCATATAAATCGCGCTTCCAATTCGCCTCGGGCGCCTAAAACCAACGATTAATTAAATCCAACGCAAAATTAGGCATTGAACCACGAAATCGAAATTAAAAACAAAAGATGGATGAAAGTAAGAGATACCTACCTTGGCGGCGGCATAAGGAGCGGCACGGTTGGCAGCACGGTTGGGGAAGCGGCGTGAAGGTCCGGATCCGGATCCGGATGATCGGTTCTGGCCACGGAAGTTTCCGGATCCAGATTTTTTGTTGTTCTTGATGATGTCATCGAGCGACAAATCCAGAGCTGCAGACATGTTTGCAGAGTGAGGTTTAGGTTTAGGTTTTGGAACAGATCCGGTGAGGGTGAAAGAAGCTTAGGGTTTAGTCGAGTGAGAAAGAAAAAGAGAAGAGAAAGAGGTGGTTGATCCGGGTGTGCCTCTGATTGGGTTTGGAGTTTTTCTTTATGGATCATAGGCTGTCAGAATAATTCCGAAGGGTATATCTTAAATTGTTGATTATTTAGGAAACGGTATTCTTAAGCAGGAATCAGTATTCCTAGAATAAAGGATTATAATGAGTAATATGGAAAGTATTGGATAGAATCGTGAAAGTTAATAAAACTGTAAACACATTTTTTTAAATATAATATATATATTCATTTAGGTTAAAGATATTTAAAATGTTCAATTTTATTTTAGTTAAAACCTGTTTATCTAAGAAAGTGAAAATGTACAGATAAGAAAATCTTAATTTATAATTACATTTTGAAATTTGTTCTAATTTAATTTCAAAGTTAAATTACTAAGAAAGAATAAAGTTGAAAAATAACCACACATTTATTCAATTAATTAAATGATATAAAAAATACATATGACAAAATAACTACATTAATTATAATTAAAGTCAAATTTTATTTCCCCAGTTAAATCCTAAATCAGTCCTAAACAGTATTTACAAAAGAACTTTATTTCTATAATCTTATCTTAACCTTAGGTAATATTTTAAAGCATTTTTTTGTAAATACTTAAAAAAAGAATAAAAATAATTAAATAATTCTTTAAAAGTTAAAATTCACCTAAATGAGTTGCAAAAGTTAGAATATTAACTTTTCAAAATTTAATTAAGTTCTATACAAACTAAATTTAGTTAATGGAAAATTTTATTTTTATTTTATTTTATTATAAATGCTTATAGAATTTTTTTTTCAAAGACTTTTAATATAGAAATTTTATTATAATAAAACATTTATGCTTTAAAAAAATATAAGAAATTTTAATGAATTAAATAAATAAAATATAAGCTAATTCTTTTCTTGAAACATACTAGGTGTAATTTTCATGACCTGAATTTCATTTCTCATTAATTAACATAACAATAAATTAAAAAGCAAAATGATGGTGTCAAAAAAATCAAAAACACAACATGAACAATGCTCAGAGATTTTAAGACCCTAGAAATAATACAACACATGATTTTTTGACAATAATCCCATGTATGACTTTCTGGCTTAGATTGTGTCTTATAAAATAAGATATTACATCCCAATAAGATTTAAGCATTCCTCTCTTTTTTAAGCATTACAAATGCAAAATTTTAGGTTGAATAGTCTTTACAGTTTTCCAAAAAATTTTAGGTTGAATAGTCTTTACAGTTTTCCAAAAAATTTTAGGTTGAATAGTCTTTACAGTTTTCCAAAGTTCATACTAATTTCTTAGACTTTCAATATATCAAAAATGAAAATTGGTTTAAATAGATAAAATTAATTTACAGAAATAAAATGAAGTCCAAATACTCCATGGACAACTATTTCATTGTAGAATTTCTCATAACCAGATTAAAACAAATTACAGAACATTTAGAAAGAAGTTGATTTCAAACACTGATATTGGATAAATTCAGCTTAGTCATTTCCATACACAAGGATGGGCACAATTTCATATCTTCAACAATTTGAACTAAAAACTACAAACCTAAGAATTCAAATCTAAGAACAGAATATTAGATCCACTAGATACAACTAATAAACATAGGGGATCAAGAGCACAGATAAGGAACAAGATAATTTGTTCAAGAACTAGTAAACTTTGTAACAGCCTTGGTACCCTCAGAGACTGCGTGTTTGGCCAATTCTCCGGGCAGCACAAGTCTGACCGCGGTCTGGATTTCCCTTGAAGTGATGGTGGGTTTCTTGTTGTAACGGGCAAGTCTAGAAGATTCCTGAGCGAGCTTCTCGAAGATGTCGTTGATGAAACTGTTCATGATGCCCATGGCCTTGCTGGAGATACCAATGTCAGGGTGAACCTGCTTCAGAACCTTGAAGATGTAGATCTTGTATGTCTCCACGCTCTTCTTGCTTCTCTTCTTCTTCTTGTCACCACCAGCTCCTCCCTCCTTCGGAAGCTTCTTTCCTGCCTTCGGCTTCTTCTCCGCCGGAGCCTTGTCTCCGACCGTCGACTTCTTCTCCTCAGCCGGCTTCTTCTCTGCTGGCTTCTTCTCTGCCTTTGGGGCCATATCTACTGCAGAATTTGGTGCTCTGTAGAAAATTAGGGCTTTGAATTGGGATTCCAAAAGCTTAGTGGAAAAGCAATTGAAGGTGTGAATGAAGAGAGTTTGCAAGGATTGTAAATATAGGGAAAGGCTTTGGCGTTCTGATTGGCTGTTGGGATTTGGCGCGGATTGATGAGCTGGCGTTTTGATGAGCTACTGATCAACGGCTAGATGTTCTTTTCACTTTTCAGTTTTCCATGGGCGCCTAAATTTGTTCTTTGTCCCGCTATTAACTTTTAAGTATAAATTATTTTTATATCATTTTCATTTTGCTTAAATTGAAAGTTTTAAAATTATTAGTTTAAATAAAAAGAGTTTGCAATCTATATTTCTCTTTTGACTAATCGAATTCAAAATCCAATTTTTGCGGAAATTGGGGATACTACTATATATTAGCAATAATTCTAAATCTTTTCTAAATTTACCTATTTTAAATCTTTTCTAAATTTACCTTTTTATTAATTTTTTTATTTAAAAATTTAAATACTTTTTAATATAATTTTAAGATATTAAATATGAATTTTTTAATCTTTATTCTATTTTTATACAAATATTAATAATTTATAGGAGAAATATGTAACGAATATACTTAAATTGACTAAAATAAATCAAAGATGAAATGTTTATTAGTGTATACCAACCAATTCATTCAATCAAATATCGAATATTAATCAATGAGGTTTAATTAAAAGTAATTATTAAAAATTAAATATATTTATTAAAATATATATTATAAAATTAAATGTTATATTTTATATTTGTATATTTCTAATCATTTTGTAATTTACTACTCTTAAAACAATGATTAGCAAAAATATAAATAAATATTTTGTATTTTTTATTAAATGTATTTTGTTTTAGTTATGTAAGGTGCTTCAGAAACAGCAATAAGTTTCAATAATGACTAGCGTTTTTTCTATTTCAATTAAACTTTCTTGATGTTGTTTTCTTTCTATAAGCTTTAAACTTTCAACTTTTCTATAAATTTGATTAGTTCACCTATACAAAAAAAAAAAAATAGTTTTATAGTTGAAAAATATTTCAAATTCTTAAATTTTCTTCAAAACTTCTAAATTTATAAATATTCTTTAATATTTCAAATTTTACCTTCTAATTTTATTTTTACATCAAATTTCTCATAAGCATTTAGTTCAACATTTTTTCTATTTTTTTCAAATATAAAAACCATGATATATAATCAATCCATCCACGTATAATCAAATATATAATTTATAGTTTTTTTCCAACTCACAATTTTAATATAACCACATAGGTATGAGGAAGATAACAGTATGACTATCAACACCACCAACAATATCACACGACGAATAACCACCAATACCCACTGAAAATGCTACCCACAAAACATTTCAATATCAAAACAAACAAACAAACGTCACTGGAGAATAAAAAACCAAAAACATAAGCATAATTGATTTTAAGACCACCATAATCGATTATAGGTTGGAAAGTATATAGACAATCGATTATCTATACGCCATAATCAGTTATGGCAAAAAAAAAAAAAAAACCTTGTAATGGATTATTTATGTGCCATAATCAATTATCGCAAAAAATAACCTTAGAATCAATTATACATTATACGTATAAAAAGTTTCATAAAATTGATTATTGGACTCAAAGATGATCGATTATGGCTTACAGAAATTGGGTATAATCGATTATCATGTATGGGATAATTGATTATGAATCATCTTCTACCTCTAGACATGGCGAGATCATTGATGCTTTCAACAATCACCTTCAACGACCACTGACACCACACCTGTGTCAATGACACCACTACACACTTACTACATCACAAGAGCAGTACCAACAACTCACAAATCTCACACTCACAGAAGCACCACACTCCAAGGAACAACTCAAGGCTTATAAAAGCACATTCAAACTAATTTGAATATGGTCAATGATGCTCATTGTGAAGCTTCAAAAATCTTTGCAAAGGAATCTCACGTCTATACAAGCTGCACTTGTCTGGACACCCACAATAAGATGTTATCTGCATGCTACAGTATAAGGTTCTCTGTATACTCATTTATAATGACTGATCTGTAATTTTCAATGACATTCTTGCAAATCTCTTCATAATAACCTTTCACCATTTGTCGTCATATACAATCAAACCACGAACATCCTCTTGTCCAAATACATTGTACAAGAAAACAAACATTTACTATATATATATTATTCTCATATTTAAAAAATATTATATTTTTATAATATAAAAGCAATTTCTTTTTATTTTAAATGTATATATTAAGAATTGCTGATTATAATTTTAAAAATAATATTAAATTATTCTATTTTTTGGGAAAATTATAAATTTTTAATTTCATAGTCAATATTTTATTTAAATTAAAGAAGGAATATAATGATGCTTTCATAGTGACCACACACAAAGTCACTAAACATATGAGTTGATGTTCTCTTTGACAGGTCAAACATCATCTACTCTCAAAGCCTAAGTAATCATATTTAATTATCAATATAGAAATGTCATTTTTATATTTGTATCATACGGTAAAGGTAGTTGTCCGCATAAGTAACTGTCAACTAACACATCAAGAAACAAAGGTTGAAATGTGTTTTGGCCTAGTGCAAAACTCAGTTGACCACTCATCATTACTTATCTTAGAAGTCGCATGTAAAACTATGAAATGCTTTACAATTCTCCTTTGACTAAAATCAAAACTAATTAATACATGTCAAAATAATTACCACTATAAATACCGACCAATTATAGGAGAAATTTATCTTATCTAATAAACTCTAATATTTTTTATATCTGATAATTGATTTTGACATTGGAGTGTCTTTTACAGATACTTTCCATCTTGTTCATGTCAGTTATTAGAGATTGAAGACTAAAGAAATTGTTGTTAAAGCCATAATCAATGAAAGATTGTTATAACCTTCATATCCCCTAAGAATAATAGTAATTAAGAATATTTAAAGGACTAATTCATCCTCCATTGACCAATCTAATTAAAGTTAAAAAGAACATATCAGTTTAACTAGCTTTTCAGTCTGAATATTTTCATAGCTACTATTTTACAATGTATAGAAAAAAAACTCTATAACATCCTATAAATAGGTGAATCATCACAAGTGAAAAGACAAATTAACATCTATTCGTAAACTTGGATACTTAATCCTGATTTAAAACCCTTAACTCGTTCTTAAACTAAAACATTGACAAATTTTGATGAAGTACTCAATTAATTTTAAATGAAAAAACAGCATATAAGATTGATATATGTATCATAACTAATCATATTTAGATAGATGACATATCAACTTTTACCACCAATAAAATAAGAATTATAAAGTCATAAAACGAAATCTTTCATGGTCCCAATCCTTATGATCTCCAACTATTATTTATAAGAATGTATTGACATATTTTTCGAAAATTTGATTCCTACTCCTTGTGATTTATGTTTTTTACCGCGTAACAATGATTTAATGATAATCATGTATCAAATAATTTGATAACATAACAAGGTAATATTATAAATATTAATTAATATTATTTATTATTAATTTAAAGCAAATATGGTGATAATTGTATATAAATTTTTATTCCAATGAAATATTTGATTTTAAAAGCTCACCTTTCATTTTAATGAACAAGAGAAGAAAGTAAAATTGTTACTAAAACTAGTTGAGTTTTAGTTTAGATAAATTTATTTTTGATCAAATCAATGCAGATAAATGGTTTCATAAATACTATTTTTAATATTAATTATTTTGGATACTTTATATATTATTTATAAACCTAATATATATACTATCAATATAAGATGGAATATATAACAACATTGGTTAATCAATATCTTATATCATTTATATCATTGGTAACCTCCTAATTTTTTATTTTTTTTTTATATTAGAAAACTCTTCTAGGTCAATTTCTATGACATTTATATGGAATGGTGTTCATACTAAGTTAATTTATTTTATTTTTTAATATTACTTTTCTTTTTTGTTGTGTTTTCTAACATGTAATAGAAAATGGATATAATCTTTATCAAAGGTATATTTACATACTAAATAAATTATAATAGTAATTGAAAATAATAAATGCCAAAATTCATTAAACTTAAGTTCGTCACTGTTCAATCAAAACCAAACACTAAATAATGCATCAATTATAGTAAAAAATAAAAAATATTAATTTATATGTATTTTTTTTTCTATTTCAGACCTTTTCTTGTCTTTGTGTCTAATGAATAACCATCCATAAAAATTACAACATATATAATATATATTTGTTTTCTTTTATAATAACATATCTAAAATCATAAATGTGTTATTTTAGAAAGATATAAAATGTTTTATTACTTATTTGCCAATCTACATTATTAACACAATTTATAATCCTCACCTAATGCATTGTAATAGTCACACTTTTCTTATAATCTATTATATTAATAAATTAAATTTAACTAAGTTAACTCATCATAAACTAAAAAAACATGTTCTATTCATATTAATCAAACTATAGCTTAAATAAGATTTTTTCAAACATATTCTTAAAATTTTTAGTATTTCTATTTAATATATAAAGAAATATGATAGTCAGATAGTCCATTTTGATATCATAAAATAACTTACAGAAAATTAAGATTGAATTTTATGAAATTATGATTTAAGTATTTTCTATACTTGTTATATATTTATATATAATTTTCTCACATTAAATTATTAGTGAAATATTTTTTTTGAATTTTTTTGAACAAAATTGAAATTTAAATAAATGAATAAATTTAACAAAACTTTTAAAATGTGAAACAGTAAAATAAATTATAACCTATAATGAGAGTCATAATTGTTAAAGTACAATCCCCCACAAATCTATATGTTGACACTTAAGATTAGAAATTAACAATTATAGCAAAATTAAAATAATTTAATGCTATATTTTAAGATCACAATAATAAAATTCTTAATATTTAATTTAACATTTAAAATAAATTAATTTTATCATTGTTAATATAAAATATTTGAAAGATGGTAGAAAAATAAAAATTAGATAAAATATTTTTTATTTTGAAATAAAAATTATTAAAAACATAACAATTTTATAGTGGAAACAATTCAATAACAGGGAATAATGAATGAAAATTAGTCCTTTGATTTGTTATATTATAGAGGAATGAATTTTCTTAAAACAAATCATATTTACATAGATATAGATTAAAAGGATAACTTTGATATGCACTGGTTTGTTCTCTGATATGAAAGTGTTTCCTTTCCTCTATAAAATTGTCTTGGTTTTGTCAATCTGGAAAGATAGTAGCCGGCAAGAATAAATTTAGGCGCCAAAGGAAAACTGAGAAGCCAAAAGAACATCTCAGCCGTTCATCAACAGGCTCATCAAAGTGCCACCTCATCGATCCGCACTAAAGCCCACTAGCCAATAAGAAGGTCAGAACCTTTTCCTATATATACAATCCTTGCACGCTCTTGTCATTCACAACTTCAACTGCTTTTCCATTAAGCTTTTGGAATCCCAATTCACGACCCTAATTTTCTACAGAGCACCAAATTCTATAGTAGGTATGGCACCAAAGGCTGAGAAGAAACCAGCGGAGAAGAAGCCAGCCGAGGAGAAGAAGTCGACGGTAGGAGACAAGGCTCCGGCGGAGAAGAAGCCGAAGGCAGGAAAGAAACTTCCGAAGGAAGGGGGAGCTGGTGGTGACAAGAAGAAGAAGAGAAGCAAGAAGAATGTGGAGACATACAAGATCTACATCTTCAAGGTTCTGAAGCAGGTTCACCCCGATATTGGTATCTCCAGCAAGGCCATGGGCATCATGAACAGTTTCATCAATGACATCTTTGAGAAGCTTGCCCAAGAATCTTCTAGGCTTGCCCGTTACAACAAGAAACCCACCATCACTTCAAGGGAAATCCAGACTGCAGTCAGACTTGTGCTGCCTGGAGAATTGGCCAAACATGCAGTCTCAGAGGGTACTAAGGCTGTTACCAAGTTCACTAGTTCTTGAACAAATTGTCTTTTTTCGTGATCAGTGCTCTTGGTCCCCTATGTTTGTTAACTGTATCTAGTGGATCTAATGTTCTGTTCCTAGAATTAAATAGTTAGGTTTTTAGTTCAAATTGAAGAACTGGGATTGTGACATCTTTTGTGTATTGAAATGATTAAATTAATCCTGTAAGAGCATTTGAGATCAACTCCTGTCTACATGTTATGCAATTTAATAAATTTACCGAATGATGTCTTCAAAGAAAATGATTCATACATGAATTGACAAAGTTCAAAAACTTTTGATTAGTTCTAAATTTTATAAGTCGACTTGCACTGTTTTATATTGGATGCAGAACCATCGGGGATCAAATTTGTTAGCACCTAAAATATCTGATTTGTACTTCATAAACTAGAACTAGTCTACGAATTCAAATGATCCAAGAATTCAATCAAATTTGTTAGCATCTAAAATATCTGATTTGTACTTCATAAACTAGAACTAGTCTACGAATTCAAATGATCCAAGAATTCAATCTTTGTACGAACAATTTAACTTTCTAACTTTCTCAGAAGTGCAGTGCGGAAGTGAAAGTGGCATCAAATACCTGCATTAGAATTTGTAATTCAAAGACATTTGGTCCATCAGTTCTGCCTGTCAGTACTCAGTGACACCAGAAAATGTGGTATCAAATATCTGCATTAGAATTTGTAATTCAAAGAGATTTGGTCCATCAGTTCTGCGTGTCAGTACTCAGTGACAACAGAAAATAATCATTCCAATTTCTAACATCGGGCCAATTCATGTAGTGGTCAATACATAGTTACCTATTATAATGAGTATTAGCTGAATAGCTAAACCAATTTTAAGTTCATATGAAAATAGAATGCGAAATTAAATGTAAGATTCAAACTGTTACTGCTAGTGCACAGTTCTTATCATTTGGTTACCAGCAACATTTTACGGCAAGAAAAATCAAATCAAACAGGAAACGCACTGAGTCGCAAGTTATAGTCTCAAAGATCTTGTGTTAATATTGTTGTCTACTAGTTTCCCAAACCACACACATCTATCACAAAATAAGATTAACCTGGGCGTATAAAATGGCTGTCCTAAGAAATTTGGGCATGATGTAAAAGTCATCAGAATATAACATTCTTTCTAATAATAATGGGACAACAGAACTAACAAATCTTAAAACGAGAATAACTCAAATTCACAAAAAAAAACGTGGGAGTAAAAACTCTGCAAAACTCGTCTTTAACACGACTGTTTATAACAATAATCAGTCTCTAAAAACTGTTCAGAGGATTAGGTGAGATTAAGACTAAATGATTGATCCAAATTATTATTTAATTAATACAATAAAGAATTTAAACTTTTGAAATATGACAAAAATATACAACAATTTCAAGTCAAGGAACACGAGAACATCCATTCAAATCATCAAAACAAATTGAGACAATGTAAAACGCCCTTAAAATAATAAACCTATAATGAATGACTAAACTTAAAAGCTTAGAATATAGCTAGACTTCACATATCAAAGGGAGAAAGTTAATATGCTGCAACCATGAACTGTGTAATGAATTGTTTGCAGACTTGATCCCTAGCCTTTGTGTGCATACGTAACCCGAATGCGTCTGCCATCCAGTATCTGTGAAAGAATAAGGAACAAGATCCATACATAACAATGTTGGATGACATAGAAGGAAACTTCTTTGGCCAATAAGTCCGCATATTTTCAAAGGTTTTGATATAAAAAAAGTGAATTCATCTTAAACAAATAGGAGAAATGAAAAAATAAAATAAAAACCTGGCCATTCATTTCTTTGCGAGCTGTAGCAGCTGTAGTTTCAGAAACAAACCGCACAAATCCATAACCTCTTGATTTCCCAGTCACGTGATCACATATTACTCTAACTGCAAAAAGAAAAATAAAAGAATTCAGTGCAATTGCAGCATAGTTGTATGACCAAATTGGAACCAAAACTAAGAGAAAAAGATCATTTAACCTTCAGTGATTTCACCATGCTTCTCAAAGGCATCTCTCAGAATCGGTTCATTGGTATCCCAGGAAAGCCCTTCCAAAACAAAACCAAAAAACTACCAGTTAAAATTGAACATTTAGCTGAATTATCAGCACTTTAAAATGGAGTAATTAATATCAGGTTTTAAAAAATAAAGTAGAGATGAAAGAAGTTAGAGAAAACCTGCAACAAACAAGTTGGCTGATGAATGATGAAGCACACACAGAAATCTAGATAAGGGGAAAAGAAGAGGGTTGCCTTTCGCTAATGCACTGGTTATTTGCATAACTGTGAACTTTCAAATGATATCTTTTAAACACATTACAGTGTTTTTCTCAGACTTGGAAAGAAACAACAAGCTGTTTTCACATACAGTTCTTCTAAGCCATTCTGTTCCTTACTAGGACAGGCGAAATGAAATAGTTTCTTCTATGACGACCAAGAGTGAAAAGGAGGACAACAAATGCACTTCTTGGGCTTAAAGTAGTTTGTTGGTCCTGTGTGTTACTTATAATCTGAGCAGCAAGTACATTCCTGCAGCTAAAATAAACTCAATTAAAAATGTATATTCATTTTGTTAATATTCATAAAATGTATATTCCACTATTTACTAGACTTCAATATAATTAAGCTATCCAAGTAGACTAATTGGTCAGTAAGAAAAACGTAGCAATTAAATCCTTTAACAGAAAAATGAATAAAAAGTAGTAATTTAAATTAATATTCCTATCTACCAAACATCATTTTTAACCTGTTCATAGCATTCTGGTGTGTTTCTTAGAGCATGGATCAACTTGATGGCAACAACACATTCATATAAACTGCCATGCCAATTGTCATACCATATGCAAGTAGACATCCAAGATCACACAACAGAGTGAAATGACATTCATTCTATAAGGCATAATTATCTTAAATGGTGAATAATAAATTGAGGGAAAGGAGTCGCAGGTTTGCAACAATGAAACAATAATAGCATATCAGTAATTTGATACACAAAAAATGTATACTGTATAGACTAAGGGTTGTGAGCATTCTAACTGAAACAATTAGACTCGTGTATAATCCTCACAGATTGTATTTGTTTGCTCCAACTTAAATACAGTAATGCTACCTTAGTGGTTTAGACATTTGTGCTTCCACAGACATACACAAAATTATAAAAATGTTCAAAGAAAGACAGAAACATAGATGCAGTTAGTATTTTATCAAACACCAAAGCTTCAAAGGAGGTTTAATGAAACTTGAACCGAGCCCAGCATAATCAATTCAATGCAATTAATTATCAGAATCAAACAATTATTGATTAAGATTACCAATTCAAACTCAAATTCGCTTCCTCCCGCACTTGTCAGTAAGAACCCTGCAACTCCTTCTCCCTGTATCCTCCTGCAGATCCACTCACGATGGTGGGTCAAATTGGTCTTCTGCATTGATATAAGAGGTTGATTTGAGAGAATAGTGTTGATGAGGATTTACAGAAACGGGATAAATGAAGAAAACCTTTTTCCCTTCGTACAACAGAGGCGGCGATGGTGAGCGGAAAACGCTATAATTCCACTGGTTAAGTTCAGGAGCTTCAACTGCTGCTGAATTTCACCTACCCCAATACCCCTTATCACACCATATTCTGGTTTTTACATTCCATAACAATTTACCTTTATCTTCAGTTTTCACGTTTTGAAACACTCACTCCAAAAATGACAAAACAAAGATAAGATAAAATTTTATGGGAGTGTAAAAAGCAATATTCCACCATATTTGAAATACATGGATCCCAGCCCAGTATAGAGGGACCAGAAGACCTTTTTCTTTTGTCTATGTGTGGGTATGTTAAACATCTAAGAATTATATATTAGTATAAACGACTAAATTATATCCCTTATAATAAACAAAACTAATATTATATATAACTTTTTTTAAATATATTTTCATAATCTTACAAAAATATTAGATGACTTTTTAAATACAAATTAAAAATAATTGTTACACAAATATTGTAGTTATTTTTAAATTTGTTGTGAAATGGTCCATTTTTTTAGAGTTAATGAACTCGTCAACACAGATTGATTCATATTTTATTTTCAAAATAAATTGTGAATAAGATTCCTTCTTTCACTTCCCATCTTATACGTGCTTACTCTCCCACTTTGCCAACACCTCATAGTTCATTCTTTCCAAACCTAACTTTCTCACTTTTATTCTTACTTTTCATCCATGCCTTCATTTATATTAAGTGTCATTTTCTTCATACCTTAAACAAATAAGTATGGCAATGTAAAAAGATTAAGTTAACTACAAAAAGTAGTTTTTTTTAGGGTATAAAACAAATAATGAAAAGTAATCTTTGGAATGTGTATGAAGTTGTATATAAATATGATATTTTAGATGTTCACAAATTTAATCCCGAAATGGTTCTAAAGCCAAGATAAAACGGAGGATGGCGATTTATAAAATCAAGAATTCAACAAATTCAAACCGTTTCATTGCAAGAAAATCGACCTCAAAATTTAATATATCTTAATCTGGCCAGCCTCAAAAGCATAGACTTGCATTTCAAATTCCAGATAAACTCACCAATGACGTCCAAATACTTTAACAAATCTACGTAACTATTTCGAATCTCATCATAAAGCTTGTAAAAGCGAAATAGAAAATATAGACACAAGTTCATTTCAAATACTTCTATATCATCAATTTAGTCATTTCAATACACAATACACAAAGGATGTGCCCAATCCCATTTCTTCAAATTAAAATAAAACCTAAAAACTAAAAACCTAGCAACTCAAATCTAGAATCAGAGCATTAGATCCACTAGATACACAACTACTAAACATAAGCCACCAAAAGCACAAATAAGGAATAAGATAATTTGTTCAAGAACTTGTGAACTTTGTAACAGCCTTGGTACCCTCCGACACTGCATGTTTGGCCAATTCTCCAGGCAACACGAGTCTGACCGCAGTCTGGATTTCCCTTGAAGTGATGGTGGGTTTCTTGTTGTAGCGGGCAAGTCTAGAAGATTCCTGGGCAAGCTTCTCGAAAATATCGTTGACGAAACTGTTCATGATGCCCATGGCTTTGCTGGAGATACCAATGTCAGGGTGAACCTGCTTCAAAACCTTGAAGATGTAGATTTTGTATGTCTCTACATTCTTCTTGTTCCTCTTCTTCTTCTTATCAGCACTACTCCTCCCTCTTTCGGAAGTTTCTTTCCTGCCTTCGGCTTCTTCTCCGCCGGAGCCTTGTCCCCTACTGTCGATTTCTTCTCCTCCACCGGCTTCTTCTCCGCTGGCTTCTTCTCTGCTGCTTTTGGCGCCATAGCTAGTGCAGATTTCGGACTGTGAAGAAAATTAGGGTTTCGAATTGGGATTGCAAAAGCTTAATGAGAAAGCAGTTGAATTGTGAACGAGAAAGGCTTGCGAGAATTATTAATATAGGGAAAGTTTCGGTGTTCTTATTGGCTCCTGGGGTTTGACACGGATTGATGAGCTGGTGTCTTGATGGGACCGTTGATCAACGGCTCAGATCTCTTGGCTTCTCAGTTTTCCTTAGATACTTAAATTTATTCTTTGGCGGGTATTACCTTTTAAGATTTTAAGATTGAAAGGAAGAGAACCTGAAAAAGGAAACTTCTGTAAACTTTTTCCTTTTTACAATCTCCAACATAAATATTATTTGTTTTAAGAAAATCCATTCCTCTCTTATAAAATAATATAACAAATCCAAGAACTAATTTTCTTTCAATATTACCTATTTAATTGTTTCCATTATACAAATTTTATGCGTTTAAATATTAAGATTTTTGAATTTTTTTAATTGATTGATAATATTTTCATTTGTTTCGTTTAACAAAATACAAATTCTTTTCCAGCATACATAAAAGGAAAAATCAAATTTACGATTGAATATTGTTTTTAATTGATGTATGTTATAGTTATTTTACATTATAATTAATTTAATTTTTTTTAGTATTTAATTTATAGATAAAATAATATTGTTTTTAAAGATTATTAGGATTTCAATTTTCTTTTACTTTTAAATTTAGTGATATTCCACTTAAGAATGTAATATGAAACGGTTATGGCTCTAATGGATATCAGATATTCAATTAAAAATATAAAAATTTGGACATTATAATAATTTTTTAATATAAAATTTAATTAAATTTGTAAATTTTACAAACGAAGCGAGGGCTATAATTTTTTATTCTTTTTTAATTTTGATATATCTTCACAACTAATCATTATGTACTTAGAATACACCTTCCAAATTAGTATCGTTTTTAGATGAAACTCGTTTATTGTGATGATCAGACACTATTAAAACTGAATCCAGTGGTTGAGATTTTTTTTTTATATTTTATTGGAGACTCTCCTTCCATGCCCTTAAAGGAGTGCATTTCAATATTTATTTGCATTTTACCTTTTAAAGTTGGAACTAAGTTTTTTTTTTTTTTGTTATAAATATTTTATGACGGAAACTAGGATAATACGATAAATAAGAAAACAAATTGTATCGATTTAGTACTTTTAATAATTGATAGAAAATTTATTAGTCCAATTACCATTTAGAAGTGATTGATAATTTGGTTTAAGACCGTGATAAAAAAAATCTAAAACTTCGCTTTAGGAATTAAAAGTAAATTTTCTTTATTAAAGTATGTCAACGATATTTTTTATCACCATATCTAATAAAATGTTTTTTCCCTAATTACATCAAAACTTTCTATTTATTTATTATTTTCTGAAAATATTAAAATATAATGAAATACATGAATAATAGTATATAAATATTTTTTTGAAGGATGAATCTTTGTCTTATTTAAATAAATTATTTTAAAATAGACCTTTAATTAAGTTATTCTTAAGACTAAACTCAATTCTTATAAAACTTAATTCAGGTTTTTTTTCATGTTTATCTCATTTTGAGTAGTAGTGCTTTTAATTTTTATAATTTGATTTACAATTTTCTCACATTAACTTATTTACCAAGTAACTTGTGTAGAGATAGATTTATCTTTCTTAAAAACTTCAAGACAAAATGAAATTTTAAACAGTTTAGTAAATTAAGCAAAAATTTTAAATACGTCAAATGATAAAAGAAATTATACCAGCAAGAACTTGACTCGATCAGATTCATGTGACATGTTTAAGTCAGTTGAGGTTATTTTTTTCATAAACGGCACAACTTCAAGTTTCTTTATCTCCCAACCTTAAATTTGTGGTCAGCCGAAATGGTTCGCTGGTCCACCCGCTAGATACCCTTGCATTTTACCCTTCGTGTTTTGTGATAAACTTCTTATTCACGACTTTAACACTCTTCTTTCATGGGAGATTTCCTCCATTGAAGATTAATCCTTCTATGACCCATACGAGCATTTCTATGAGTGATCAACTCGTCCATAGTTTTATGCATATAAAAGCTTTACAAGGCATAACAATTGTTTTTGAATTTTGTAGAAAAAAGCTTGTCATAGGCAAGTTAAAATGAACCACCAACTAACAATGACTGTTAGATAGCAGAACATGTAGACAAAAGTTCATTTCGAATACTTCTATAGGTCAATTCAATCTCAATACACAAAAGGATGCCTACAATCCCATTTCTCCAAATTAAAATAAAACCTAAAAACCTAACAATTCAGAGCATTAGATCCACTAGATACAATCTAGATACAACTACCAAACATAAGGGGGCCAAGAGAACAGATTAGGAATAAGATCATTTTTCAAGAACTAGTGAACTTTGTTACAGCCTTAGTACCCTCAGACACAGCATGTTTGGCCAATTCTCCGGGCAGCACAAGTCTGACTGCGGTCTGGATTTCCCTTGAAGTGATGGTGGGCTTCTTGTTGTAGCGGGCAAGCCTGGAAGATTCCTGGGCAAGCTTCTCGAAAATGTCGTTGATGAAACTGTTCATGATGCCCATGGCCTTGCTGGAGATACCAATGTCAGGGTGAACCTGCTTCAGAACCTTGAAGATGTAGATCTTGTATGTTTCCACACTCTTCTTGCTTCTCTTCTTCTTTTTGTCACCACCAGCTCCTCCCTCCTTCGGAAGTTTCTTCCCTGCCTTCGGCTTCTTCTCCGCCGGAGCCTTGTCTCCTACCGTCGACTTCTTCTCCTCTGCCGGCTTCTTCTCCGCTGGCTTCTTCTCTGCCTTTGGTGCCATATCTACTGCAGAATTTGGTGCTCTGTAGAAAATTAGGGTTTTGAATCGGGATTCCAAATGCTTAATGGAAAAGCAATTGAAGGTGTGAATGAAGAGAGTTTGCAAGGATTGTATATATAGGGAAAGGTTTTGGCGTTCTGATTGGCTACTGGGCCTTGACGCGGATTGATGAGCTGGCGTTCTGATGAGTTGTTATTCAACGGCTGAGATGTTCTTTCTTCTTTCCCCGCAAGATCAGACGGTCTCTTTTCACTTTCTCAGTTTTCTTTAGGCGCGCCTAAATTTTGTCTTGCGCGGCTATTACTGAGTGCATATAAAAAAAGCTATCCTTATAAATATTTGTTTTAAGAAAAGTCATTCCGGTCTCATAAAAAATATCTAACAAATATAGGAACTAATTTTCTTTTAATACGGTGGATTCTTGAATTATTTCTATTATAGAATTGTTACGAGTTTTTATTTCAAAATGCAAAATCTAATTTACTCTTCCCTCATCTTTGAAATATTGTATGTTGATGATCATAAAAGTAAATTATTTTCTTTATTAAATTTTAATATTAATATTTTTTATTATAATTTAAAAAATAATATTACATCATTTTAATTTTGGAAGAATTTAAATTTTTAATTTTATATCAACATCTCTTTACATTGCAATGAGAACCATATCCTCACAAGGAGGAGTTTTATTTTTTCAAAGTCTAGAGAAAATTTGGTTAGATGAGTTAGATATAAGATACTTTCCTGCATAAACCATAACTGAAATAAAAGAAGAAATATAAGTTATAGTTTATTCTTGATGGTAAAGTTTGGTGTATTGATTTGTCGATTTTACGAGAGAGTCATGAAGAATTATAATTTTATAAAAGAAATATAATATATATATATATATATATATATATATATATATATATATATATATATAT
>Ga0209700_102857_pt1 | contig 34243 bp, 15 predicted proteins | sample SiratroredBW_FD_187528 | JGI IMG/M metagenome (GOLD analysis project Ga0209700, IMG submission 187528) | Root nodule microbial communities of legume samples collected from California, USA - Siratro red BW (SPAdes) (version 2) | ecosystem: Host-associated > Plants > Roots > Nodule | place: USA...
CAGTTTTAGCACCTTTGATTTTCAAGAACATGGAAACAGTCATTATGGTTCCCCTTGCAATGCACCTCGGAGCCGGAGGAGTTCTCAAGGGAAGATGGAGAAGTCATTGCTGAGGTATGTTCTTCTGACTGACTGTCAAAATCACAGTACACTGGTCTAGTAGAGTTCTATTAGATTGTCTATTTATTGATATTGTTTCAAATGATCTCTCGGGTTCTACAACTTCTCCTTTAATTGTTGTCTTTTAGGCTGCTTTAATGCTTTGGTGGAAGTTTGGATGAAATAATGTTGAATGTTTTTTTCGCTCGGGGAGGGGGCGGAGGAAAAGGAATTAATTCATTGGAAAATAGTTAGTGTTATATCCATGATCCTTAGCTACAGGAAGACAATTTCTATTTGTTATCCATGTGTCTAATTTTGCCTTTAAAAGTTGTTTCCATTGCTTTGCTTATGATTTGGAACCCTGGGGTTTTTCTTTTTTTCCGTAGGTGATATATGGAGTCTTTCTCTTCCATCATGCTGTGAAAATCAGAGGTTGTCCTACTAGCCAACACCTAATATCCTGTGTTCAGATCTTAATTTTATTGTTTGAAACTTTTTATCATCATAAGCTTGAAATTATCAGCTCCATTATATTTAATCTTCAATTCTCCAGGTTGTAATGCACCTGCTTATGTTGTCGATGATTCGTGTAAATCATGGAAAAAAAAATAAAAAGATGATAATATTTTAAGAAGCTAAAAAAGGAGAAAGAAGGGAAAATTGGTGCTCTTTTTGGAGCTGGGCTAAAATAGTGTTTCTAGCTTGACTTCAGTCTATATATAAACAATGCCCCACGCAGAAAACCTTTACTACTTTCGAAATCCCTTACCTTAGGCCAAGCAATTTTATTGTTTTGGATTACTGATGTGAAATGTGCCATTATTATTATTTTTGTTGTGTTAAACTTGTGTTCTTATTACAGCTTTCAGAGTAGTTATCCATCATGGGAGCCAAGCGAACAGGGTAAACAGTTTTTACTAAATCTTAGAAAATTCAAGGAGGAAAAGTTACCGGTACATGGAAACATACATGCACCTTCCCCTCCTAGAATGTGGAGGGGTATTTCCAACATGGGAAGCAACATTGGAGACAGAAACAGGTTTATGTACAGGGAAATGCCATACAATACTGGCAATCACTTGGGTTCTCTGTGGTTGATTGAAGCCAACCAAAACAATCATCCCTCCAATATGACACACAATGAAAGTGGTATGAGGAATACTCAAATGAGAATCGTCCAGGTTGGGCTGCATTTCATCTTGCCACTTCCACATCGGTTCCCATTTTCAGGGAAAGCTCAATTCAGGATCAAAGTTACAATGAACGGACTCATACTATGGACTCATACTATCAAAAGTCATTGGTGGGATAGAAGTGAGGCGAAGCAGGGTGGACAGAATGAGACAATGTTGGAAAAATGCCTCTCATGATGTAATTTGGAAAAATTCAAAATAAGACAAGTACAAGAGAAACAACAAAAATCAAGGGATTTGATATTTACTTTTTTGGTTCCATAAATTTAGGGTGTTACCTACCAAGTCTAGTAGTCTGTTTGTAACATATCTTTTTTATTTATAATTGGTTTTAAACTGTTTTTAGTTTAGATATGCTTTTAAATTATGGTTTTAGATTCTGTTTTTCTTGAAGATGTATAAATATTAGTTTATATCAATAAAAATATATCCTTGCACCCAAATATATCTACAAAGTGGTATCAGAGCTCTTAGTTCTTAAGGGCCTGTGTGAGTGTGAGTGATAAAAAAAAGAAAACCTGTGAGACGAGAGTTCTTGAAGAGAGTAAGAGATGTCTGCAAATTTTATGGCAGCACCACCAGTCTTTTCTGGTTAACATTATGAGATATGGTCAGTTAAAATGAAGACCTATCTAGAAGCGAGTGGATTGTGAGAATTTGTAAACAATGAAGGTCAGTCATTGCATGCAGATCCAACCGTGGCTCAAATTAGAGCTTTCAATGAGGAAACAAAGATGAGAGCCAAGGCTAAAGCTTGTATTCACTCTGCGGTTTTCGATGTTGTTTTCACGAGAATCATAAATTGTGAAACAGCAAAGGAAGCATGGGATACTCTTCAAGTTTCGTTTCAAGGTAATGAACGAACTCGGCAAATGCAAGTTCTCAATCTAAGAAGAGAATTTGAAATGCTGAGGATGAAGCAGAACGAGACTATCAAAGAATATTTTGATAGACTTTTGATGGTAGTAAACAAAATCCCTTTACTACAAAAAGACTTGCCCGATAAGAGGGTGGTAGAGAAGGTGCTGGTAAGCCTCCCCGAGAGGTTTGAAGCAAAGATATCTTCACTTGAAGATTCTAGAGATCTTTTGCAGATCACAATAACCGAGCTCATGAATGCTCTGCAAACTCAGGAGCAGAGGAGATTGCAGAGACTTGAGCCGAGTACCGAAGGGGCTTTTATGGCCAAAGAAAAGAAGGAGAAGTACTCAGTATGTCAATATTGTAAAAAAACTTCTCATCCACATTGGAGATGTTGGTGGAGACCCGATGTGGTGTGTAGATCCTGCAATCAAAAGGGTCATGTAGAGAAGGTATGCAAAAGAAAGCAACAAGAGGCGCAAATTGCTCAAGAGACTGATTACAAGAAGGAGGAGCATCTTTTTGTGGCAACTTGCTTTGCTAGTGACATCACTAGTGAAACATAGTTAATTGATAGTGGATGCACTCATCACATGACACATGATAAGGGCATGTTTGTAAAGTTGGACAAAATCCATCTTTCGAAAGTCAAAATTGGGAATGGAGACTATATTGGGGTCAAAGGTATAGGTGATATTGCCATTGATTCTGACTCAGGTAAAAGAATAATCTCTGATGTTCTATATGTTCTTGAGATTGATCAAAATTTGTTAAGTGTCGGACAACTTTTAGAGAAAGATTATGCTGTTGTGTTCAAAGATAAAACTTGTGAAGTCTTTGATTCAATTGGCATTAAATTGATGTCAATAAAGATGAAGGGCAAAAGCTTCTCGGCAAACATACAAACCGACTTAGCCTATTCCTCTGCAGCTAAAGTTGGGAATTGAGAGAAAATTGTTGCTGTTAATGGCCCTGTTGGTAGATCAATGAGAATTGAAGAGAGGCCCAAGAGCAAGTTACCAAATTTATTAGTAGGGATGATATTAAGGTTAAGGCAACCAAGAAATCTGTCAAGAAGAAAAACAAGGATGTCCGTCGTGAAGAAGCATATCAAAGTCCACGAAAGAAGATTTTGAAAATCAATAATCAATTAGTTGATATGTTAATTAAAGTTCCTCCAAGAAGTAGATTTAAAGAATTGAAAGACAAAATTGGAATTTACATCAAAAGAGACAAGGAGGAGTGTTGGAAAAATGTCTCTTATGATGTAATTTGGAAAAATTCAAAATAAGACAAGTGCAAGAGAAACAAAAAATAATCAAGGGATTTGATATTTAGTTTTTTGGTTTCATAAATTTAAGGTGTTAGTTACCAAGTCTAGTAGTCTGTTTGTAACCTACCTTTTTTTTATTTGTAATTGGTTTTAAACTGTTTTTAGTTTAAATATGCTTTTAAATTATGGTTTTAGATTCTGGTTTCCTTGAAGATGTATAAATATTAGTTTATATCAATAAAAATATATCTTTATACCCAAATATATCTACTGACAAGCTTTTTTGAGCCTCCAGATATAACTATTCTGATAAGTTTTCTGATCGACGCTTGTACTCTAGAGATAGTCACATATTATCTAGAACATACACATATAACTAATAACTAAGGGGTTGGTGAATACATAGATAACTAAGGGGTTGGTGAATTTAATCTTCATTTTGGTGATATTTATAGCAGACCTCTAGAAACCCTACACAGATGAATTAGGGGTTGGGGAATTTAATCTTCATTTTGGTGATATTTATAGCAGACCTCCAGAAACCTACACAGATGACTTAGGGGTTGGGAATTTAATCTTATTTTGGTGATATTTATAGCAGACCTCCAGAAACCCCACCTGCAAGCTTTTGAGTGACAGCCCTGTTTCTCGTTATTTGTTGTCAAGAGCATTAGAATGCATGATTTGCAAGTCTATTCTTTGCTGTAACAGTTGATGTTTTGGAAGCTCTCCAGATTACTAGGTTCTCCAGATTACTAGGTTCTGAAATCCTTCCTTGCTAGGTGTAGGAATCACAAAATCAAAAAATCATTAATTATGTCCAGTGTCCTCATAATTCTCTCACTCAATTCTCCTTTTAAAAAATACTCTGGTTTTTCTTTTACTGGTAACATTATAAATATGTAATTGCAAAAGAAAGCATATAGTTTGTCAGCATTCATTGTTTTATGGTTAAAACCATAATTTGGGTCAGTGGCTACAATGTTACAAATATCATTTGCATCCGCCACTACGATGTTTGTAACACTACGGTGGAGCTCGTAATTTTATGGGCCCCAAACAAAAAGCTTTTAAATGAGTCAATCACAAATAAAAATATAGAACTAACAATTAAAGAAGAAAAATAGTGTAAATGAAATCGATATTACTTTGAAGATTAAAGTTATATAATTTATATTATATATAATAAAATATTTATCTTTGGGAGAGACCACATGGGCCATAAGTGTAAAAGGTATCACTTTTGGTCTATGTCTCTCAATTTCTAAATATATATATGTATTATCTGTATCTCTCAATTTCTGTATTCTTCCCTTGAAAATAGAATCAATTTTTTATAATTTTTTCTGTTAGTCCCTTCATGTCCCTCCATGACACTCTCAATCATGATTCTTAATTAAGAATCAATTATTCCATCCTCTTTATATTAACACTGTATGGTTACATTTCATGAAGAAAAGGAAAAAGGCAATAAAATAAAACGAAAAAAATGAATAGTCACTGAACATAAATAGTCATTGAACTAATGAATGTAGAAAGGCTATGGGAGTTAAATGTCAAAAGCATGATTACTAGTTAAATGTCAAAAGCATGATTGCTAATTAGTTGAATGTTAAAAGCATGAAGGCAAAGCATGATTACAGTTAAATGTCAAAAGCATGATTCCTAGTTAGTTAAATGTTAAAAGCATGATTACTAAATGTGGGAAGGCAAAAAGCTGACAACAACACATTTGTAATTCTTAATCAAAGAATCTTTAATTATGAGAAATAAAATTTGTCATACACTAATTAAAGAATTAAAAGATATTAAAGTTACATAGGTATTTGAATGAACAATGTATTTCTATGAATATGTGAACCTTAGGGCTTATGTCGCAAGCACAATTAATAGATAAGTGAGGTGTAAACAGTAACTTTTTTTTTTATTTCTAATAACCTCTTATTAAATTAGGCTTCAGACAAATCTTTTACTTTTATTTTTATCAAACTGAATCAGAATTTTTATAAATGAACATCTCTATTCAATTGGGCTCACTTAATTTTTCTATTCAATTTATTTTAAGACAGACCCAACACTTTTTTTTATTGTTATTTTATCATTTTTTTACAAATTTCATTTTATCTTATTTTTTATTATTATTTAATCAAACTTTACTTATAAAGTCAAAGTTATTTTTATTATTTATTCTAAATGGCAAAAAACTAAATAACACTATGTTAAAAGTTTTAATTTCTTATTTTTATTCTTTTATTTTTTTTTATATTTGCAAAAAATAATTTTTATTTGTCCGAGGAAATTGGATGTTGACAATTATGTACAATCGTTAAAAATTTAATTAAGTCTAAATTTTACATTAAATATAAATAAAAAAGTTCAATAGAATATATGAAAAAAATTCATAAATCTATTGTTTCAAGTGAAGTCAAACTCTTTATATTTCACTTTTGTTGAAACTCTTTAGTGTATTCTCTTGAAAGATTTATCAATTGATATCATAACCTAAATCAATATTATCAAAATAGACTTATTTTATTATGATAAAGAATAATACAAATAAAAATTGTTTGTGAGTTACTAATAATAATAATTGTTTAATGAGAAAACTATAGAGGTATATAGAATGTATTTTGAAATGACAATGTTGTCTCCCTTCTGATGTACTTTTTTTTAACAGCGAAGAATTAAAATTAATAGAAATAATTAAGAGGTGTTTCAATTCTATTACACAAATGTTTCTGAAAGACCAAAACAAATAAATTATGGCCAATCACATATAGTCCCATCAACTATATATACATCATATAAAAACAAAACCCATCAAGTCCAATATTATCCTATAGGACTAATATCCATTCAAACACAAATAGAGTATATAATAATTAAGATTCTATGTATGTAAATCTTAATGTTTCTCCTATAACATATAGATTCTTTTGCTTTCCAAAAATGAATGCTTTAAAGGATCATTTGGTTCAAATGAATCTCAACCAAACAATCCTACAACTATAAATAAATCTTATGCTTGAAACCAATTATCCTACACAAAGGAGCAAACAGGTCTATATAAAATCTTATCCACGTTAGATAACCATCTATGAACCATCCACACAGCTCTGATGCATCTGATTTTATGAATTTCAATCTGCTATGGTTTTCTATGCTATGGTTTTCCTATTACTAATGTCATATATATTACCCGCATGTTATAATGCAAATCATACAAGGAGTATGGGAAATTAACAGGAAGACTTGCATTTATATTTGGGTAGTAATATATATAGAAGGCATAATATTTTTTCAATTAATAGTATATAGTTTCTTTTTACCACAAATTTTATATTTATGTGATATGATTATTGTGGTTAATAGCGCAAACCAACAAATTCTCATCGCAGTCAATTCATACCAGACAGAAAATTCTACGTGATGAGGCGGCGCGGCGGCGCGGTTTTCACCTATTCCTCGAACCTTTCCCTGCCACCGAACCATTGCTTCAATCCTTTGAAATTGCATTAATTGACTCACGTGCGCAAAGTAGTACTCTAAACCTAGAAAAATTTAATGAGGATTAGGTCCAATTATTTGTTTATTTCAATTAAACCATCTTGTGATAATTAAAAAACCAAGCAAATCCTCCTTGTCCATTATTCTTAACTCAACCTTTCTTAATTAATTCACTCCCAATTTGACCGTCTTATTCTATAACCAATTTGTTAATTCACCTCACAAATTCCATCTCTCTTCACCATATATATAAAGCTCAAGTCTCTCAATTTTTTTACGTATACAAAAACACTAACAAATAAGTTTTTCATCTCTGGAAATGGATTTTAATTCTTCATTTTCATACCAAAGTGTAGAATCCCATCTCAGTTCATGGGAAAACAACCTGCCCTTGAATAATGCAACAAAGGAATCGTCCTTATTGGATTCCAACTCCTCATCCTCCAATGCAGAAATAGAGTTACAATATGACCGTTCAAATCCACAGGCTCTGTCTATAGCCCCAACAAAGAAAGAGAAGAGACCCTATAGAGGAGTAAGAAGAAGGCTATGGGGAAAATTCGCAGCAGAAATACGAGACCCTACGAGAAATGGTGTTCGAGTATGGATTGGAACATTCGACACTGCTGAAGAAGCTGCTTTGGCTTATGACCAAGCCGCTTTCTTGACAAGGGGTGTTCTTGCTACCCTTAACTTTTCAGCACAGGTGGTGGTGGAGTCCCTGGAAGACATGGGTTTCAAGGCACTGAGAAATGGTGTCTCACCCTTGTTGGAGCTCAAAAGGATGCACGTGATGAGAACGAAATCTAGGGCTAGCAGTAAAAAGGTTAAAAGGGGTTGCAGCAAAGGGAAATTGGATTCTAGTACTGAAACTGTGTTGGTGTTGGAGGATTTGGGTCCTGAATATCTGGAGCAACTTTTGACCTTCACTTCCCCTGGTTCTTGGTGCTGAATTTGTGGATGTTTGAAACCACAACACCTTATTCATTTGAACTCATTCTTTCATACCTTGTTTATTCTTTTAAGTGGCCTCCTTAGTTAATTCATTTATTTTCTTCTTCCCACTTTGTATATTAACAGAAAACTTTGAACAAATACTTCAGTTGATTTTTCTTTAAATATTGCTGATATGTTAACTTAAATTATATTTCTTCATTATTCACTTTTATTTTTTTACTATTCATTAATAAGTACAAATATTTATGATATTTAATAGAGATAAATAACCAAAATAATGCAATTTAAAATAATATAAAAATTATAAAACATCCTATAAAAAAAGGAACCACTTTCTTTTAAATCTGTCTTATAATAATAACCCCAGAAAGTAATTCATAAGCATAGCATGGTTAATGTTTATAATTTAAAAAATACTTCTCACTTTATTAATGCTTAAACAATACCATTATTAAGTAACATTTCAACCTTAAATTAAAATATTTAAATGGTGTGTAGTAATTATATTCATTATTTACTGTCATTCAAGTGAGTATACACACTTAAGTAATAATATCTATTGCTTAAACAATAACTTGTAGATTCAAGGAAAGAAATTAAAATTTTTTTCTCTTCTTTAGAAACATCGCTCAAGTGATTATGAGATAGTCTTGTAGTCTATTTTATTTTTTTTTAAGGTTTTTATTAAAAACTAAAACAAATTACAATCCAAATAATTAATGTCTATGTCGTTAAATATAAGATATTGATAATTAATTTATACTTACTTAAAAAGTTTATTAATTTAGTTATTAACGTTAAATTTGTTTAAAATATGATATTTTTAAATTAAATATATTCTATAGAAATTTAAATATGATATGTATTTTAGAAAAATCTTGTCTTGTCTAGATTTGGTGTAGGTTTATCACAAACTAGTTTTAATAGACTGATCTATTTTATCCTTAATAACTGTAATTAAAAAAATCAGTTAGCTTTTTTTAATTTTAAAAACAATAGATGAATAAATAAAAACATTCTAAAAAGTAAACTACAAAAATCAGCCTTTGACCCTGATAATATCAACGTATCTCATCACAAAAGATTGATAAACTTTGTTTAGAAGAATTAAATTATGAATATTAAGTATGTTTAAAAATATTAAAAAAGAAGTTTAAAAAATAATCATTTATTATTGCTTTAAATTTATTTTGGGAAATAGAAGTTAAAAAAACGGCTATTTAAAAAACAAGCAATCTGAAATTATTTCTCATAAAAAGAAAATAAGGTACGACAGATAAATCAATTTTAGTTAAAAAAAAAAAATACTTCTTTTCACAAACGTATCAATTCTTATTTTTATAAAAATGTTCAAAACTTAAAAACACAATTTAACAATTTTTTTTTAAGCACAATTAAGCATGCCATTATTTCAACATCGGTGTATGATGTGATTGCACAAGTACTTTTCGAAGAGCGAACGTAAAGTATGTAAAATTATGTAGATAAATGATTAAAAAGGTAATAATTAATGTTATATAAATGATAAATAAAATATATATATACTTTAATAAAAATAGAAAGATAGAAATACGGTGACACGTTCTTTTGATAAAACTCTTGAAATTTTAAAATAAGATATTGTCTTTCTATATATATGTAACAGCCCGATAATATTATTTTCATTTGGTTCTTCCAAATTGATATATAATCCATATTAGTAACATGGATAAAAAGAATATATTATTGAAATAACTTTCGTTGTATTTTTATTATATTATTACAATTTTCATATTTAGTGAGATTTTTTTAATAAAAAATTACACAAAATAATGTCCTGTGAATGTTGTAAAATTTTATGTAAAATTTGGAAATTTTCTAAAAATATAAGTACAACCAGTCTTGATTATTAATTCTTGATGACAAAATTTATTTTTGTTCTTAGTATTTGGATTTAATACAAGTTCATCTTTAAAAGATTTACAAAATAATATGTATCCTTCATATTTATATTTTATTATTATTAAATTAATAGTTAATATAAAATCTCTAACATTTTTTTGAGATAAAATATTAAACTTTTCAAATAAATTTTAATTTTATTTTATAATTTAAAATTTTGATTTAATTCAAATCTAAATAATCAATTTACAATATCAAATTTATTTTTCACTTTTATACTGATTTTCAACAATATCTTTGAACTATGTAAGATCCGTTGATTAGACCAATATCAATATAAATCTAGACTGAGGATTATAATAAAACAATATTTATAATGTTTGTATGTTACAACATCTAGCATATTAGCTGTAGAGCTGATGGATTATGTTTTGTGATATAATTTTTCTTTGTTTTTTAAAGTTTTGATCAAATTTGACGGCTTATTATTAGTAAAAAAATTTGGATTAAAATAAGAAGACGATTTCATCGTAACCGTGTTTACAACGAGGGTGTTTGTTTGCATTTGGACCAAACTTGTATAAACTAATACCCTAACTATAATAAATTTTAAACTGAGGAAAATAGAATATTTTTGGTTTTATAATGTTTATTACACATGTCAATTCCTTAAAAAAAAGTAAAGAGGTTAATTTTTTATTAACATTTTTACGAAATATGCTGTCAGAAAAAGAAAAGGAAAAGCTAAAGTTAAGCACGGAGTTCGTTGAAAACATATAGTTTACAAAAAAATCAACTGAATCAATCAGACGAAAATGAGATTTAACCTCGTTAAATTATTAATAAAGCACAATGATGACTTAATAAAACTCTAATTAATTTAATTTCATGATTTTTTTTATTTCTTCAAAATCAAACTGGACTAATTAATCGTGAACTTTATCCAATTTGACTGTGATCAAAGGTCTCAACATATATGTTGGACTTTTAAAATATAAGTCAATCTTATATTTTCCCCGGCTTAGGCTTAGTCTAAACATTTTTTTCATTAAAGTAATAAGAATAACGAGGTTTGAATATAAGATTTTGCATAAATTATTCAAATGTTCACCTGTAAACTTATCCTAAAAAGTTAGTTTAATTATTAATTGATCCAAGTGGATTAATTCATATTAGGTTACGTTTCTACCATTAACATTTTAAACTCAATAATATTTTCTTGTTAAAATAATTAAAATTATCATGTTAGATAGCATCATAGCATCATCTCACATCTTCTATAACATTTTTATTTTAGTAAAATCTCTTTAGTAATCAGATATTCAAGAACTTTGTCAAACAGAAATAATATAATTTTTAGAAAATAAACCAATAAGCTTATTAAATTTACACTTATATAAGACTTTACTTGAGTTTTTACTAAATCTTTTGGTAGTATTAAACACTTAAATTTTTTATATTTTTTAATTAAATTTTTATTATTTATTTTTTTCAGTTAACTGGATGATATGTCTCGTTATATGCTTTTATTCAAATAGGAAATTATACTTTCAATTAAAGAAATAATAGTAATTTCTCATTTTACATTAACCCTAATTTCATTTTATATTAATTATGAAACCTCGTATTTCTTATTAGGTAAACAAGATGAAAATGACAAAACAAAAGATAACAATCACATCAACTAATTAACAGAAAAATTAAATGACAGGAATTTAATTAAAAAATATAAAAATTTTAATAAATCATAAATTTTTTTAATTAAAAATAACTTTAAACTTAATTAAGAAATTGCCATTAACCACATCTATCTACTGTATATGATATATAATTATGTTGATCTACGTTTAATCACTTATGTGGAATAACTAAAGATGTAGTTAAGAATATATCCGAATGGATGTTAGCTAGGTGAACATTTTCTGAAAGTTACTCCATGATCAATACTCAATTCGTAATTCAACTTTCTCATGTTCAACTCTTCCTAAGGGTGTAAATTCCTCGGACCCGAATACCAGGATTAAAAAACGTTAGGCATATATAAAGAAGGAAATTAAGACCGGAAAACATTTGAATAATTAAGAAAATAATTGTTGGAGTGCTTCTAGAAGGGGAATCACTGAGGCAATGAAACATAGTCATAACATGATGACAAGCACAGATGATCCTCGTTATCTAACTGCAGTATATATATATATATATATACTAATTAATCCCATTTCTTCAAAGCAACCAATATATGGCTTCCCCTTTCTTTCAGCTTCCAGATTGGGGCACATTGATGGGGCCTTCTGATGTTTTGTTTGAACCATTTTCAAGCAAAGATATTGGTTACGACCCTTTCCATGACTGTCTTTCCTTTGATATGATTCCCCAGGAACCAAGTGAAGTGATTGAACTTACGGAAGCTGTGCAAAGTAAGAAGTCTTATATTGGGGTAAGGAGAAGGCCGTGGGGAAGATTTGGAGCGGAGATCAGAGACGCGACCAGGAAAGGTACCAGGGTTTGGCTTGGAACGTTTGCTAAAGCAGAAGAAGCTGCTTTGGCTTATGATCAAGCTGCATTTCTCATGAGAGGATCAAGTGCAGTGCTCAATTTTCCTGTCAAAAGGGTTGTGGAGTCTTTACAAGAGCTCAACCATTTTGGTTGCGGCCAAGGGTGCTCTCCGGCATTGGCACTCAAAAAGAGGCACAACATGCGACGAAAATTATGGTCAAAGGTTGAGGAAAGTAAGAGTCTCAACATTCCGGTGGACGGTGATGGTCTAGTGTCTCTTGTTGGATAAATGATTTAGTGCCTTGTTGTTGGATAAACAATCTAGTCAATCCTGGATGAATCATCTAATTCTAGTAGACGGTCAAGTTTGTGTTTCATATATTCATTATCTAATGTGTGTTTTAGAGTAGACTCTCTACACTTAATTTTTAGTGACTATTTTGTAATAGATTATCTAACACGTAAACCTTCTATACTTGGTTTTTCTTTCTTATATTTTCTAGTTTAGTGGTTATTAGTTTTCTCATTATAGGTCTTATATTAACCATGGTATTATTGCAACAATCAAATGTTGATAATAATAAAGAAGTGTTTATGATCAATCAAGTTGGATTTATTACTTCTTACAACACACATCAATTAGTAAACATCTTATTTCAATTAATTCTTTTAAAAGAGGAATTTTTAACACTTTGATTGTCAATGTGTCATTGATCACATAACTTCATCTCTTTTAAATTTTATTAATTCTTACAAAAAGATTCAATCTATAATGGTTAACCTGTTTAAGGGTTCTCAAGTTGCTACTACTCATATTAAGTTGTTAAACTCAATGATATTTTCTTAATTGATTTTATGTATATTTTTTTTCCAAACTTGTTTCCCCACTCAAATATGAAATAATCTATAATGTTAGGTTTTATATGTTATCTAGGATTAGAAAATCAAAGAGATGATTGATTTAGTTGACAATAATATCAGTCTTTATATGTTTAAAAATTAATTTGTTCATGTTAACTCTATCCATCAACGTAAATTTAAAAAATAATATTTGGCATATTCGTCTTAGCCATCCCTTTGTTCAGAGGCTTGTTGTTATGAAACAAAAGTATTCGTTCAATTATTTAATTTTAATCTGTGTGATGTGTACCATTTAGCTAAACAAAAAAATTACCTTTTTTACTTAGTAATTTTCATGTGCATGAGAGTTTTTATTTGATTTATGTTGATATTTGGGATCCTTATTCAAACTCTTCTCTAAACAGTCAGTGATAGATAATCATATTTGATACACTTGGATATATCTCATGAAAAATAAAGTTAAAAATATATTTAATTTCATTGCTTTTGTTAAAACACACTTTTGCAAAACTGTCAAGACTGTAAGACATATTAAGTTTGATATGAAAAATTATTTTAATTCTGAGCGAATAACACATCAAACCAGTTGTTTTGTATCAAAACTCCTAAACAAAATGAGATTGTGGAAAAAAGAACATTAACCTACCTTAAATACTTGCCCTAAGTTTAGTTTTTCAGTTAAAACAATAATAAAATTTTGGAATTATATTGTGAATTATGTAGTGCACTTGAAAATTTGCATCTGCTCCTTTTCTCAAGAATGATTCTTCTTTTGAAAGGTTGTATAATAAAATGTTTTACTTTACTCAAATTCGTGTATTAGATACCTTTGTTATATCTATTATAACATCTAAAAAAAACTTAATGTCCAAACTAGAGTTGAAATCTTTCTTAGTTTTAAACCCAACACAAAAGATTATATAGTGTATGATGTTTAATCTCATTGTATTAGTGTTTCGGAATGCTACTTTTTAGACTACTTTTCTCGTACAAAATTTTCTAAACACTACAAGAATACTCTGATATAGCGTGGGCCAAAAGCTCACGCAAAATATGAAAAATCCATGCATATGCGTGGGTATAGGGTGGGCAAGGGAACCACGCTAGAATCCTGGAAGCAAATTATCTTGTGTGGGTCTAGCCCACGCAACTGAATACATAATTAAATATAATAAATTATGCGTGGGTCAGACCCACGCAAAGATGGCAGAAGCTTGCGGGGGTCAAGCCCACGCTTATAATACAATTATAAAAAATTTATAAAAAGTTTTATTATTATATTATTTTTATTACTCACCACTAACCATTTATTTTCAAATTTTAGACAAAGTGTAGAGGCAAGACTCGAACCCAGAACCTCTCAGCAGTTGGACAACACCCATTACCATTAGATCTGAAAAACTTTATTGCCTTATTACGCTTAATATTATACTTATTAATTCGATAAAAAATATTGTAATATTGTGGTGCGTGGGTCTGACCCACGCTACTTGCAATTAATTAATTGCAAATAATATTATTTTGCGTGGGTCTGGCCCACGCTGGGTTTTATTTTTATGTTTTTAATTTTCTGTTGCGTTTTGTGTGGGTCTAGCCCACGCTGCTTGAAATTAATTATTTAGAAATAATAATGTGATGCGTGGGTCTGACCCCCGCTTGATTTTACTTTTATTTTTTTGAATTTTCTTTTTCGTTTTACGTGGGTTTAGCCCACGCTGTTAGGCCCCGCTTGATTTTAATTTCTTTTTTAAATTTTCTTTTGTGTTTTGCGTGGGTCTAGCCCACGCAGATTGTAATTAATTAATTGCAAATAATATTGTGCTGTGTGGGCCTGGCCCCCGCTCAGCTTTATTTTCTTTTTTAAATTTTTTTGTTCAGATTGTGTGGGCTATGACATTTTAGAGTGGGTTTGGCCCAGGCTTCTTGCTTGGGTCATTAACTCACGCATATTTTTGGTAGCTATTTGGCTGATTTCTTGTAGTGAAAGAAAACAAAAGTCCTTCATAGATTTATCTCTCTATTCATCATAATAATCAAACTAGCTATGCTAGTAATTTCACAAAAGAAAATAATACAACTTAAGATGGAAATTGCTAATAATCTTAATACTGTTAAGGCCAAGGTTAATAATACAAAACATGAATCTGCCGTAATCAAACTATTTTTAGAAGATTCACTAGGAATAAAGTCATTCCTGCATATCTTTATGATTGTCAAACTACTCATAATCTTGTAATACTAATAGCAAAGTTAGATATCACATAAAATCTTTTGTTTCTCTCTCTAGACTTTCTCCTGGATTTAAACAAGTTATCCTTTCAATTGGTGTAAATTCTAAACCAAGTTATGAAGTTACTTCACAACAAGAAGAATGAAAAAATGTCATGAATAATGAAGTTTCAGCCTTAAATAAGAACAATACCTAAATTATTACAACCTTACCCAAGAACAAGATGAGTGAAACTCACACAAGGGAATGACATCAACTTCAACCAAAAACCTTAAGGCATTAGGTTTGTGAGTTTCTTTCTTATATGTTATTCAACTTTCTCATTTCTACTCAATGTCAGACTAGACTCACACTTGGATACAATCTCCCCCTTAAGTGTAAGTCCCTTTCATGTTGGTAATCTCTCGAGTGAAAACATTTTTAAATACGAGTACCTTATAAACCACTCTTTTAAAGTATCATCATCATTAGGACATGCTTGCCTGAAAATTTGCTCAAAAAGACTTTCAATACAAAGATCAAACTGCACTCGTCTGAACTGGTCACCGCCACGAACCAGCTCTGATACCACTTGATTTTTAAGCCATAATTTAATATTTGAAGCCCAAGTATCATAATTCGTTCTATCTAATTTGTCAATGGAAAGATGAACATTTATAATTAGTATAGATGGATGAATCAGATACAGCATTAGAAGAGGCCATAGATGAAGTGAGAGAAACCAACTTAAGAGGGAGAGAAAAATGCTAAAATAACTAAACGAAATCCGATCAATAAGAGTAGCAGTGGACAACAACGGAGCAGGGCAGTGGAACATTGTATAAGAGCAGTGTAGACGGCTGCGGGAAAACAACAATGAACAGTGGGTTCACCACAAAAAATTTAACCTAACCCTAGACTCTTGATACCATATTAGAAGTAGACTTTAATCCTAACTCAACATTACAAAAACGGCTTGTAAAGTGAGGTTTGCACCCACTTATAAACTATTAAAAGGTCTTATCTCTAGTCGATGTGAGATCTTCAACGGTCTCATTATAGATAAAAACTTCATAAAAGGGTTATAAAACACTTGCTCATTTGTTTAAGTCTTCAAGCTTTGTCTCCTTGGATGTGTCTTAATCTATGTTCCAAGCTGGGAATGCTCAATATTTACTCACAAATTGAGTCTCAAAATTCTTAAAAACAGTCTAATGTTTGATGTTGGATAAATGGTCTAGTATTTGTTGTTGGATAAACAATTCAGTATGTACTGAATATACCATCTAATCTAAGTAAATCGTCTAGTGTATGTTGGGAATAAACCGTCTTACATGTAATTTATCTATAAATCCTCTAAAACTACTTTGTTTACATGTAATTCGTTTATAAATAGTCTAAAACTAATATTATGTAATATTAGAGGAGATCATCTATACTTATTTCTTCTTTATTGCATTTTCTGATTTGATAAACCAAATTCTAATCATTACCTGTCTTTATTTATATATATATATATATATATATATATATATATATATATATATATATATATATATATATATATAATAATACGTATTCTCATTTTACTCTATTTTTTTCTTCTTTATATGTTTAACATGAAGATAGTGAAATAAATTGTAATTTACTGAATTATTAATTACAAGATTCTAAGAAAGTTTTTAATACTAAGAAAAATGCATTCTTCAAATCTTAGTTTGCTTTCAAAAGATGTTTTCTAATCTTTAATTTAACGTATTTTCATCTTTATTTTATTGGGAAATAAAAAAAAGTTGAAAGTAAACCTACGTAAGCCATTAAATCACTTTTAACAACTATACTTATATATTATAGCCACTTCCTTTTTCTTACAAACATTAAATCAAAAAATAATTTTTATAAAAAAGAATTAAATAAATTCAAATAATTTTATTCTTCAATCAACTTAATTAACAAGTTAATACAAAAAAAAATCTTATTTTTAAATCTAGATAATTGCTACAAAAAATATGTTATTTTCTATTAAAATTCCGCCTATGGTTTAAGATTAATAATTTAGCATAATTTTTATAAAATATTAGAATGGTAAAAAATCTAAATTGGTAAAAGTTATAGGTCTTAACCCCGATTCCTTCACAACTTTTAAATATTCTAATAAACTCGTAGGTGTTTTTAATGTTAGTCTTACTGAGTTGTTGACTTAACATTTGCAGCTTAATAGAAAAATATACGTTTATACTTAAATATGTGAGAAACTAATTTTCTTATATTTTTATACTAAGTGATTTTTTCACACTATTATAAAATTTTCAAAATAATAACTATTAGGAAATTCAATAATATTCTAAAATATTATGTTTTGAACAAATAATAAAAATAAACTTTAAGACTTTAACAGGTTATTTAAATTCTTTGATATGATTATAGGTGTGTTTGAATCTTCGGAAATGAAACGTCAACATAACATCAAAAAATTAAATACTCTGTTAATATATTAATATTTTTTTTAAATTGGACTGTATTACCAAATACCAAAATATATATAGAGAATATATTTCACACTCCAATTAGTTTTGAAATTAATTTTTATTATAACACACTTAATAATTCAATACACAAAAACATCTTGAATATAGGTATTAATTTAAGTCTAAAATCTTATAAATACACATTTATTTTTTAAGAATACTAATTCAATATTGTTATTATTTACTAAATATTTTTTTATATATTTTTAAAACTTTTACTAATTTGAGCATCTTCTGCAAATAAATATTATTTTCTGTACTTAACCAAAACTAGACCTACCATTCTCAAAGAGAACTTTCGATTCCCTCAAAATCTATCCAAAGTAAGAATATTTATTAAAAACAAAATAAAATCTGAGTTCACTTAGAATTTATAATTCATTTTTAGAATGTATTGATTTTGTATTACTTTCCCTAAATTCATGAATACAGGGGACCACATACCATAAAGTTGTTCCCCTTGACTGATCCTATTGTAAGTCTTCCAGCTTGTGGCCCAAAATACTTTCTCAAACTTTTTTTGATGTTCTTCCTGAAGTTATCTTATTTCATTCAGAGACGAAAGACAAAATTGATATGTCATTCCATAAAACAGTCACAAACATTATAAAAAAACCTGTTCACATCATTAAGCTGTCTGGCATTCTATATTATTATCCTTATGATGAAAAAAACTAATTAAAATTTTAAGAGAAGTTAATTACGGATAAAATTAATAAATACTTTATATTATAATATAATCAATACAAAAACCACAACATTATTGATGAGTATCTAACTTAATTTCTTACTTGTAAAAAGTTTAAATGTCTCAATTTTCCTAAGAGATGTTTACATTAGTTCGTAAGAGAACTCATCCTTAAGACAAAAAATTCTATCGACAAAGTAAAATAGAAAGTCAACTTAATTACAATTTTGGTAGTCGCTACAAAATTTGTGGCCTTAGATTTGTTCAGTCTAGCCTTAAATTTGTCATGAAATATAATCTAAATAATGATGAAGATCTTATAACTATAAGAGTTTATAAGATAGCTTCAGCCCTCAACTCTCTCATTAAATCTACAATTTTCAAATATTTTCTTTTAAGAATAACTTAGATATCAGAGTTATTGGTCACTATAAATAAAAATAAGTGTGATTTTATAAAATATTATTTTTTTCTAAAATAATAATTATAACAAATAAGAATAAATATATATTTACAAAAAATAATAATAACTATGTATTCTAAAGGAGAATGAGGGATAACACAAAATGAATAATAACTACGTATTTCCAAAGAAGGATCAGAATCATGTAGCTCTAATTTTAAAAATTGATTGATAATGTTTGACATTTTTTATTTTTTAAAATTTCATTTAATCTTGTTTTTTAAAAGAAAAAAAAGTTTATATTTGTTTATTGTTAAAATTTTATTAAAACTGTTAATTAAATGCTTTTTTTATTTCTGAAAATGTTATATATATTTTTTAATTATTTTTAAAAAAATATTTTAAATCTAATATTTTATTTTTAAAAATATTTATAAAAAAGGCTTTTGTTTTTTATTCTTTTCCTAATTTAATTTTATTTTGTTATTAGAAAAAAAAACATATAAAACATATAAAAACAGGAAGATTAATTAAAAAATAAACAATGAAACCTATTACCTGGCAGAAAGGATTATAATCGAATGCTTGAGTTACTTTGTTTCTGGAATGATTATTTTGATTTTGTTCTTTACTATGGCTATTTGGTTTCGTGAGGGATAGTGGTTGTTGATGTTAGGTTTTTTAAATTAGGAACAGAGGCTTCTTTGCCTTAGGTTCTGTTTCTGTATTGGTTGATTGGGTGGATTTCTATTTATGAATAGTTTATGTTTTGGTACAAGGTTTGGAAATTTTTGAATTGGGGACTTTGGCTATCCTATTCGATCATGTGCTATGGAGTTCGGATTATTAATTTTCTGGAATTGAATTTGCTACTGATGATTCTGGACTGGCTTTTGATTAACTAGTCCTGTTTTTTCGGAAAGGCTGTTTGGTGTTCTTTTGAGTGAGTCTTCGGATTAACTGAGTTATGAGGATTTCTGTGGGTTTTGAGTTTAGGGATTTTTTATTCTGGTTTGGGATTTTGTGTTTGTTTTCTGTCTCTAGGTTAATGATATCTAATGTTACTATATTTTTCTTATTGAAATTTACTGACCGTGCTAGCAGCAGCCAGATCTGCCAGATGAACAGTACTAGTTGTAAAAAACATACAGCAATTAGATAATCTCAGGATGGTGTGGTAACAGCAACCATATCAAACACCTACATGATCGTGCCAGTAGCAGCAATCATCTCGCAGGTATAATAATTTATTATGATCATTAAAATTAATTTAACAATGTTTACAAACTAATTACTCATTGATACTGATGCAGTGGACAGATTAAACAAAACACAACAAATACAGATGAAAACATATAACAGAGCAGAATCTGGACAAAATTAAAGAAAAAGAAAACAGAACCAGGACAGAACTAAAGGAAGAACACTAACCCTAGATTTTTTCAACCGAATCAAATAATATTTTTGAATATTTTTCTTCTCCAGTATCTTTTTCTCTCTAAATTTCTAAGTATCTCTATGTATTCTCTGTATCCCCTCTTGAAAATAAAATCAGTTATTTATAAATTTTTGTAGGAAGGCTATGGGAGTTAAATGTCAAAAACATGATTACTAGTTAAATGTAAAAAGTATGATTACTAGTTAAATGTCAAAAGCATGATTACTAGTTAAATGTCAAAAGCATGATTACTAGTTAAATGTTAGAAGCATGATTACTAAATGTGATAAGTGTGATAAGGCAAAAAGGAAAATTTAATTATGAGAAATAAAATTTGTCAGCCACTAATTAAAGAATTAAAAGGTAATAAAGTTACATAGGGACTTGAATGGGCAATGTATTTCTATAAATCTTAGGGCTTACGTGGCAAGTACAATTAATAGATAAAGGAGGTGTAAACAGTAACTTTTTTTTTTATTTCTAATAACCTATTAGTAAATTAGGCTTTAGAAAACATCTTTCTATTCGATTGGGATCACTTAATTTTTCTATTCAATTTATTTTAAGACATACCAACACCTTTTTTTTGTTATTTTATCATTTTTTTACAAATTTCATTTTATCTTATTTTTATTATTATTTAATCAAATTTTACTTATAAAGTCAAAGTTCTTTTTATTACTTATTCTAAATGGCAAAAAAACTAAATAACACATGCTAAAACGTTTTAATTTCTTTTTTTTTATTATTTTATTTTATTTTTTATATTTTTTATATTTGTAAAAATAATTTTTATTTACCCATACCAAATACCAAATTGGGTGTTCCCAATAATTATATAACTGTAAAAATTTCTTAGCCACCATTAGTCTTTGAAAGGGTGGGGGATGTAAGGCATAGCAGGTTGTGGTTGTCTTGTCATGCAACCTTAAATTTGAACGAACAAAGGGAAGGATGACTAATAACAAACAGTGATTCATGTATCTGCTCTCTCTATTCAACGGTAAGATTAGGGAACATTAAAATACCAAAAAGTGCATATGGAGGACAAACTTACTTAAATACTGCTATATGATGGATGAGTTTCCTTTATTTTGATGCCAAAAGTCATGACCATGCTCTCGTGTGCAATCCGTTTATAATATTCAATTTGATGGTAGATTCGTGGATGTCTTACATCACCTCTGTATAAAACAATGACACCATTTCACAAAATATAAGATGATCAGCTATTAGGAAACAACGAGGAAACATGCACCACAGTACAAATATATTTTCTTTTAACTTATGTTTTATCATAGAACCACTGTGTTATGTCAATAGATCTACTAGAAGAAGAAACTTAATGTATATATAGACTACATTTTTTTGGTTTCTATAAATTGTGATGTTTTTGAAGGGAATAAGAAAGTAGTAAAATCATTTTTTCATTGGCTAAATTGTATTCACACATGAGGTATCAATTTCATTTCCTCAAATTAATGAAATTGGTTAGGAATACTTAAATCATCTTCTATGTTAATTTTGGGTTGTAAGGAAGTGGACAACAAGGTATCAATATTATACTTTTAAGATTAGTTTATGCAAATTTTGTTCAAAGAATATAAAAAGTAGTATGTCAAACTAAAGGACTATAAGCATATTTAAGTCTTGGTTTTAACGTATAATCAAATTTAAATTAATTGATTACGTATGAGGTTTTCTTTTTCAAAGACGGTCTTTTTGGATGTAAGATACAATACTACATATAGCAATATTACTTTTAAACTGTAAAAATAAATGAATAAATTTTCCTTAAAAAGTATTTAAAAGATATTTAGATTCATTTTAATTGTATATTATCTTTGAAGTCGAAGATAATCAAAATTGTCTAATTTTGGACTAATTAAAAATGTTAGTTATGATAATTAATAGTATTGACTTTATAAAAGGAAGAATCGGGGTGATACTCGATTTTAAACATAAATATATTTTTAAATAATAATATTAAATAAGATAAATTAGTTAAAATTTATTTATATTTTGCTTCATTACACATAACTTCTTTGTTTAAATTTGGGGTAAGAGTGTTATAGTTGAAATTGGATTGTGAGATTTGAGTGGGTGGGAGGAGCTGACAGGGTTGATTGGGATGGGGGCATAATGTATAGGTGCGTAGGGATTTAGAGTTGGGTGGGTTTGGGTTTTTTAATTTATAAAATAAAATTTTTAAAGGAATTAATTATGACATTTTACAAAACCTAGAAGGTTGTCTATAGATTAAGTAGATGCAGGATATAGTAACGTAATGGCTATTTGAGGAAAAAAAATTAAAGAAAAATAATGAAGATTATAATAGGTGTTTTTGGAAGTAATAGTTATTGTGAGAGAGTTAATAGTCTGTAAAGTCATTTCATAAGTTGATTAAATGCGTTGAAATTTTAATATGTGGGTAAGTTTTTGCTTTAGCTTCTTGTGTAGTTTTTCTTAATATGCACAACGAACTCTAATTGATGAATTACAACTAATTTGTTTCTAATTTGTTTCTGTTGTCATTTTCTTTGCCTTAATTCTTGGGTTTTAGTTAGGATTAATTCTTTTTTTATTAGACATGTATATGTACAAAGCTGGGTGGAAGAAACTAGAAAATGATTTGTATTTTCATGTGTGTAGGCTTTATAATTGGAAGGTTGTATATGACACTAGATGATTATAACACTTGAGGCAGACGTGTTAATAAAAGATAAGTGAGGTGATCATAGTCCATAATTATTAGAGAGGGGAGTGTTATCTATTCTTTAAAGAACTGAAAGAATCAACAATTGTCTTGCAATAAAAATATAGGCTCAAGAATCAATTATAATCAATTGGTCTTGACATTTTTTTTTATTCAACTTGATGCACTGCCATGATATCATAAAAGAGTAATTTTTGTACAGAGAAGATCTCGAAGCTAACTTATAAATTTAACAAAGATGCTTAATTAAATATATGAAGCATAAAAGAAATTATAATATCTCGATATGTTGTTTGAGACTAACATTAAACTATTGTTTTTATTTTAATTTTACTTTTATATCTGAGTTGATTTTGATTTAGGAATACGATGAAAGCAGTATACAGGACATAGGTAAAGCATGATATATAGTTACTATTCAAATAAAATATATGAATCATATATACTTTTATTTTGTAGACAATAATTAAAGAATTCTGTTAGTAATTTTATTTTAATATATTATTTATTGCTGATAAAAAAATTAATATTATATATATATACACTTAAATACATTAAGAAAATTGAAATTGAAGTCTAAAATTAAATTTGAATACTTAACATATATGTTATTTCATAAAAAAATGAAGTCTTAATCTTATACATATATATATATATATATATATATATATTAAAATAATAAATAAAGACTATATACTTTTATATTCATAACTGTACCCATTTTGACATTTTGATTTAAAAATCAAATACTAAGACAGCAGGTTTTAATATCTAAGCTAACCATTAACGTTATGAAAATTAATTATATCAATTTCAAATTTATTTAAATAATTTTCAATTGAAATATTAAATTTCTGATATTTTTATAAAAGTAAAAATAATTAGCTTAATAAAAAAAAATTCTTAAATGCACGGTATAAAATTATTTAATACAGTTTAAGAACGAAATTTTAAAATATTTTAAAATTAAATTAATCAGATATTAATATATCATAATAATGTGACGATCAAATATGCTTACTTCTATAATTATTTTAAAATTAAGTGAAATGGGTAAATTGGGATAACAGTGTTTTATCTTATTTAATAATATTTTTTATAAACATGTAGAAAAGAAATAGAAAAAAATAATTATACTTTAAAATTAAATTTACTCGTTTTAGTGAATTATCTTAGGTGGCAATTTCTAACATTTCATTATATTTAGTGACTGATAATTTTTTTTTTTTTTTTTAGATCTTTAAACGTTCTAAATTTGAATTTTTTACTCCTTCAACTTCTAAAGCTGAATCCTTCTAGTTCTTTAGTGTATCAACCCTTTAAAATCATTGCAAATATGTTTTATAATCAAATGTTGATAGTGTTCTTTTCAAAATTGACAGAAAGAATTAGAATGACTTAATAGTTTAGGGATTAAAATAAATTTTAAAACAAAACAAAACATAAAAATGTATTTTTAATATTTAGTGTGAATAGGAGAAAAAATATTTTTAAATAAACAACAGTTATATCAATAGAGAATAATACAATGTAAATAGCTTTACTTCTTTTACAGAAATAATATACCCAATAAACAATGGAAGGTTTAGTAAAAATTGAAATTGATGAAAACATATAGCAAAAAATGAAATTCACAAAATTTAATGATGAGATATATAGCTTTAACCCAAGAATAATCACAATATAATAGGTCTTAGAATTTATACATTCAATGATACACTAATTTATCATTTAATGAAGTGATTATAGTTATTAAATCGTAGCTACCATGAAAAGGCACAAATAGTTAAGACATGGACCACTTCACTGTTATCTTTGGTACATTGCTTCCTAAAAGATAGTTGCATTATAAATCTCACTCTAAATCTCAAATGACGAAATAAAAAATCTTATGAGTCTAACTGTTTAAGCAAAGTATTAATTGGTTGGGAAAGAATAAAATTCTCCGAATTGTTTATGAACTCTAACTTGTGAATAATTAAAACATAATACAAAATCTTTCGATTGGGATTTCTCATTGACTACAAATATGCAGGACCAAAATACAACTTTTAAAAGCTTTGACAATTCTCACTAGCTATGGATATATGGCCACAACATAACTTTTCAAAAAATTTAACAATTACCCTCTTTCTTCAATTTAGGTTATGATGAACCTTGATCCTAAAATAGTGTGTGAGAATGAACTTTTCGAATAATATTTGGCAAAAAGTTAGACATGTATAGACTAAACACATACTAAAAAGGTTCAGACGTATACATTCTTCAAAAAGTAACGGACCTATTACGTTGGACTTAACAAGAGATGGAACAGAGTATTATTACGTTTGACTTAACTTTCTTGTGTTGTAGTTTTGATTTTTCTGTGTTGTAAACGTGTTTGTTTTGAGATTTGAGGCGATAGTCAAAGGTATATCATTGTATTGAGATTGGTTTATAAGGAGACTACAAGGGTTGGTACTGAAACAGAAGAGTCTTTTTTGTTTGGTTAATAGTTTAGTTTCTTTTCTAGTAAGTGGGCTTTTTAGTATTACCGCTAGATGTTTTACCTTTTTTTGTCTTTGTTTTTCTGTAGAGTGATATTGCTTTATAGTCCTCTTTTGTTTTTTCATTTTGTAAAAGGATTAGTGCACCCCTTAAGTGCTCTTTTTTATTCATTTTATTTTTTGCTGTTAAAAAAAAGAGTATTCTTAAAAAAACAAAACACACTCAAACCCCTCAAATACTCTATTTTATTATTTTTTTATAAAAACAAAATATAGCTATTGTGGGCATGTTTTTTCTAGCTTCAGGCCTTCTAAATCTGTTTATTAATTGGGAAAATATCAAACAACCTAGACCCATTATTGTGCGTATGTGTGGAAGAAAGAAAGCCATAAAAATAATAAATAGGAAAAAAAATTATATAAATGTGATGGTATAAGGTGACGACAAATAAGAGAAAAAAAAATAATATAGTGAAAAATAAAGTAAACATATAATAAGACCATCTCTATTATTTTTTAACCCATCAGTTTATCAAATACAATAAATATGAATGATATTAAACACCTAATTAATATTTATAATTTTTCTCTATCTCTTACTATAACACTACTGCAAAAAATATATTTTGCAATGTTTTATATTAGTTATATTAGAGACTATCTTAAAAAAAGATGTAGTATTGTTGTAAATGATGAGACACACTCTCACCATTGCCATCGTCGCCGGAAAACCGCCTCACCATTAACATTGTCGTCGCGACTGGTCTTTACACTTCCGTTTTCTCACCTGTTGTTGCCTTTCCTAGGGAAGACATGGGTCTTCTCCCCTTTGTAAGGTTAGTCTTCTCTCTTTCTCCTTTGCATAATTCCAAGGACTCCATTTAGTTTTGTATTACAGTGTTAGATTTTAACTTATTATTTTTTAATTATATTTAATTGGTTGTATATATAAGATTGAAAGTTATTATTGAGTTACAAATAATTAGTTTCTTTGTTAACAAATTTTAACAAATAAATTTATTAGTTATATAATAAGTTATATAGTACAAGAAAAAAAATATTTAGAAATCAATTTTTAACTATCAAATAAGATGATTGTTAATTATGATTAAAATAATTATTAAATTAGGTTTTGATTAAAATAAAGATATCTAACATTAGTTACCAAGATTTTAGCTACTTATTCTATTAGATTCTAATTATACAGAGTAAATTTAATTATATATAGAGTAAATTTAATTGTTAAGTTATTTACTAATATTATAATTATTTATGTTTAAAATATAATTATATATTAATTATCAATCTTGAAAGACAATAAAAGTATCAACTCAATCATTTTTTAGTATGGTATGCTATTTTGTTTAAATTGATATGTTTTTATTGATTTTTTAAACATATCGGTATGGTTTAGAGGTGTCTTATATTTGATAAATTATATACATCTCCAATTTGAATTTCTAAATAAGAAAAATTGATATAACTTTCTAAATCCGACTCTTTTAACACATGTATAATAAGAAAGTATGATATAAGTGTACATCATTATAATAACTTGGTCAAAGGAGAAAAATAAATTCATTTTGCTCCACATATGCGCTGAGAAGTAAATTTTCACTAAATAAGTTATAATCAATTATTTAAATATCCTGCAATAAGTATTTTCTAATGCATGCATTATTGAAAACTTATTATATCATTGCAAGGTCACATAATTGTATTGTTTTACTCCTTGTACAAGAAGTTCCGTATTTATTCTAAACAATAGTTGATTGGTAAACAAGTTTATTTTCTTACCTATATTACATTAATCTTACATAACATTGCAATAACTATTTTCTAATGCATGTATCACTGATAACTTGTTATATCATTGCAAGGTCACATATGTATGGTTTTTACTCCTAGAAGAAGTTTCCTACCTATTTTAAACAATAGTTGACTGGTAATAAAGTTTTACTGTTTTATAAAATACATTAACATTATATAATATTATATAATATCCTGTATATTAACCAACATTCTTTTATTTTTAAGATTTATTTTAGATATAATAAATTGAGCCCCGATTCAAGTGTAAAATCACAAAAACCCAAATGAATATAACTAAAGGTATTTTAATTACATTATTTACTTACTTTTGTATGTCAATCAATTCATTTAATCATATTCATTTTGAGTGGTAGATTTCTAATGTAAAATACAAATTAGAGAAGGTTATTGTTTTAGTGACTGAGGTTTTTGATAGCTCTTGACCAGTCTAAAAGAAAAATGATCTTTACGTATCCCAATACTTCATTTTTATGTTTTTTTATGAAGCATTCAAGTACTGAGTCAAAACGGAATTTAGTTATTCTTGTTAAATCTCAACAAATTAACCAAAAGAATATTCATCTTTAATTGATTATGTTTATTGAAGGTATAAGTTTATGTGAACTGTAATTTATAAATAATAAAATTGGATTCTTAGTTTAGGCCTTTATTTTTGAAAGCGCATTTATAATTTTGAATTACTTTTTACACCCCGATTTTATTTTAGGCTTAAAATATACCCTCTATCTCATATGGATTAGTTATAAATATGATTACTCATTAAAAGAATGTTATAATTTAAGTTAAAATTGGTAAAAGTCAAAATCAAGTAATATATTATAATTAAACAATATATCAATGTATTAATTATTTTTATTAATGGACTTATGTTAACTATAAATATGTTTCAATTTTTCAATAATTTGTAATTAATAGACTCAAAAATATTAGAGTAGGTTAGATCCACGTGGGGAAAATATTTTATAAATATTTATAAAACCTTATAGTAAATAACAAAATTTGGATAGATTTTACAATGCATAATCTTTTCAACACTTTAATTTCACTTTAACACTTTATTTATATTTTTAGTAATTTATATGTTTTTAATAATTTATTTATTCATTCACGTGATTTTGGACTTTATAATTTTACAATAAGGTAAATTATATGGATTCAAACGATGATGTTGAATCATTTCTTTATAATTATGTTGGACATGTGATATAAAGTAGAATAAATTGTGTTTATAAATAGTATTTTGATATTTGATTAAGTGTAGATTAAAGATAGACCTCAAAACCAAACTAATCTTGAAAAATTTGTATACAGAACGATGGTTCATAGAGTAAGTATTGTCATATGCGACTTTTAAAATTTTAAAATAAAATGCAAAACATGGAACAAATAATTACCCCCATGAAACAAAAATTCTAAAGTAGCTTCAATTATTTTTTTTTTAACAACATCTACATTAACAACGATTCTATGACAACAATTGAAAGTCTAAAGTAGGGAAATGAAAGATGGCTTCGAAATTAGAATATGCAGTAATTGATTTGGCCGGTTACCCACAAAACCAGAAACAATCCTCGTAGCTGAATAAAAAAAAACAGACCACCACTTCAGCATCGTCCAGCAAGTAGAACCCTAAGTAAAGTGGCTACAATGTTAGATTGTTTCAGCAATTCAAAGCATATATGTGAGGTTATTTAAATAAACTGTCAATTAAACCGTAATAACGTCCGCACAAAATTAATATGGTATAACTCCCTAAGCATAGTAATCCCGAGTTTGATAATGCTAAGAATAATGCATGGCTCCAGTTTATTTTTTTTCTTATTGGACCAAATTTCGGTTAATTAGAAAAAAAGAAGAAGATGAGAATTACTTATATATACCCTCCGATCAGTATCATAAATTATCAAAAGATACACCCTTTTCAAGAAAACGTTCAAATACACTTAATCCTCTCTTTATTTCAGTGACCTAAATTCTACAATTATCACTATGACCACTCAGGTTTCAAATAGCTTTAACTTCAGAAACATAAACAGAACGAAAAGGAAAGAAGGAGAGATAGAAACCACAAGTTTTTTTTCCTGCATGCAAATTAATACCCCTAAAGCAGGACCACTCTCATGCAGCCATATATTTAATGGGAGTCGTTGCCTGTTCCATCAGGCGCCTGCAGGAGTTCTTCCAACAACTTATTGTCCAAGTATTCCAATTCAAAAGTTACATCACCATTTCGCTGTTGTTGTGATGAACCCTCACCACCAGAGTAAGAAGGAAAAAAAGAAGAAGAAGAAGAAGAAGAATGAGGAGGAAGTGAAATTGAAAACGTGTTAGGATTAGGAGTGGTGTGACCATACTCATTAGGGAAGTTGAGTATGGCCCTGTGACCCCGAAAATGAAAAGCAGCAGCATCGTAAGCACGTGCAGCTTGTTCAGCAGTGTCAAATGTTCCCAGCCATATTCGAGCACCTTTTCTTGTAGGATCACGAATCTCTGCTGCAAACTTTCCCCATGGCCTCTTGCGAATCCCTCTGTACCTAACCTCTGCGTTTGAAGCGTTTCCATTCGCAGCTCCTCTCCCTCCCTCCATTCAAACTTCAAATTTGTTGAAACCTATTTAGGTTAACTGAGATTGAAAGGTGGTAATTGGTTTGTGGTTTAAGGGAAACGCAGTATTTATATAGATGATCGTCTTCGTGGTAAAGCTTGACCATGCATGTGGGTCGTAAGTGACGGTTTGAACTTCAACTTCCTTTTTAATTCTGTAGTTAATTAAATATTAAGTGGTGTTTGACGCATTAGACCAATGAAGTATAAAGTAACACTTATAGCTACTCTGTGTTGTTGTCAAAAGAGACACTGCATCATTAATTTATTACTAAAATTTTGTATGTGGTTGAGATTGACCACACTAAGAATGTCATACATAATAAGCAAATAAGAAAAGATAAGTTCATGCATGACGAATCTGAGATGCACGTAGACGAGCCACTCCAACGTAATTCTCCTATAACGCCCCCCTCACGTCACCATGATCCGATGTTGGAAATAGGGTTTAGGCATTGGGCCACGGCCCAACCCAACTCTTCGTGCCCTTCCAAATATAAATGCACGTGGCAAGACATCACACCTCTAACCCATCACATCCTGTTTTTTATTTCTTTCTTTCTCTTTCTTTTCGTTATGGGTGAAGAAATTTTACAATTTTCTTCTTTACACACTTATCTTTATTTTTATTCAGTAAAAATTTGCAATTTCTCTTGTGTTCTCCTGTTATTAATTTTAATGTAAGATAAAAAACGTAACCAAGGAGAAAGTATAAAAAGAGAAGACAATGAGCTGATTGGATTGGTTGGTAAGCAAAATGATATGTAAAGAATGATTTGGGTATCAATCATACGAATCATATGAAAGTAGAGAAATAATGTTATTTTTTAAAAATAGAAAGTGTAATGTGTTGGAAAAGTTAGGTTACTTAAATTAACAGGTGAGTTTTCCTCAGAAACTAAATTTAAAACTCTAAATCAATCGATTCACTAATATGTTTAAAACTCTAACTCTTAAATTAATAGAGATTTGGGAAAGGTAAGTTCGGGTATTGGGAGGATAGTTGAATTGACTTTATAGAGGATAGGAGAAGATAGGAGTATGATTGGAGAGCTGTGCGACAGGAGTAATATAATGCAGACCCACTAAAAGGATATGTAATTCAACATATCCACAAAGAATGTTTGGTCCTATCAGTATATTTTTGCAGGTACGAAGACAATAATATAGAAAAATGAGTTGGAAGAAAGAAGACAATGATAGTTATGTGTTTGTATCATTATGTGGATGTTTTTATATATGTTGTAAACTTTAATACTTATCATTTTCGTTTCTTAATTTTCGAATGTTATGTCTTGTTTTTATATAAACTAGTTTAGTAGAAAAACTGCTTATAATGATGTCTGGGAGCATGCATAGCTAAAGTAAATTTGAGATTTATATGTATATATTATGTGTATACAAAAGTTTAGAACATCCGAAATATTTGTATTCATTTTATTCTTTATTACTTATAAAAAAATAAGATAATTTTATTTCTTTCTTACTAAACTAAAGTAAGTGAACAACAAAAAAACAAATTGCAAGAAACGAAAAACCACTGAAACTCAACATGTCCTTCACAATGGACATTCAATTCATCGTCGGATACATTTATGCAAGTGCAAGAGTATCGTTTATCAAGTTTGGAACAGTACACTTTCTTGTGATTTAACTTTTAAAAAAAAAATGAATTTGATTACATAATCCAAAGTAACTCGTCTATACCCGTGTTAATAGTAGAAAAGTGTTTATAATTTTTACTTGCGATATAAAGCTTGATGAGTGTAAGGTGTCGTTAGAATGCAGTGGCGGCAGTAGATGCATGATTTCTATCGTGGCACGACGATTGTCGTAATGTGCAGGACATGCCGGCATGCTGCTCACATGATGGATTTGATGGTGACAGAAATCCTTAAACAAGTTTTGGAGAAAATATATATATATATATATATATATATATATATATATATATATATATATATATATATATATATATATATATATATACTGCATTTCATATTATGTGAGATTTAACTTACTACTAGTATCACTTCTTGTAGTATTAACTACCAGAAGTTATAGAGGAACTAAAATAATTGACACATTCAAAATTCCAAGAGCTCGAAAGTTCTTTCTTTTCTTTCAAAGATTGAAATGGCCAAATTAATATTAAATGATAATTCATCTAAAGTAGTAATATGTGCCCCTTATTTTCTGTTTTTACTCTTATAATGAAGTTCGTTGTAAATATTGTTGTATATTTATATTTTTCTATAAAGAAAGAATGTTCGTTATACTTATTTAAATTAAAGAAAAATCACTTCTTAAAAAAATCTCTAGAAAACGCCAACATAATATATAATGTTTTCCAAAATAATTTATAACTAAACATGCTTTTAACAAAAACTACACTATCTCATTTTCTGTTTTATCCCAAACTCTATTCTGTAATGCAATGGATATATTATTTATATACATAATTAAATATATGGAATAAAAGAAAGATAAATTAGATCATAAAAAAAATCTAAAATACGTCATAGAAGTTGGTTATATTTTTTTATTTGTAGAAAATAAAAAAATGTTACAAACGTCATAGAAGATTTCCAAATTCGCGGTTACATAAATTACACCTGTCGGCTCATAAATGCATCATCAATCATCGTCGGTCACAGTCAGCTTTCGGCCTGACCCATTTGGCTTTATCATGGCCGCCACTTAATTACTTCATTTGCCAAATCAATTTAATTATCATTTAGGAAATAATCTTCAAGTAACAATATGTTATTCAAACCTAAGTAATTTGTCTCCTCGTCTAGGTAATAATAACTAAAATTAAATTTCAAAGCTATCAATAATACATGAATCAATTTGAAACAAATTTTAAATATACAAATAAATGTTATTATTAAAGAATATATATATATATATATATATATGAAGAAATCAAGTTAATTTTTAAAATGATTTTAAATTTAATAATTATTAATTTAATTAATTTTTGTGTTCTAAATTTTTGTTTCATCAAAATTATAGAAAACATGTTTTAAAATGAATTTGATGTATAAAAGTGCACAAAATGCAATTTTCGATTCAAGGATTAAAAATTATTCTTGTATTTTCACTATTCCCTAATTATACATAAATATGATTTTCATCATTTGAATTCCAACTATTGCCAACAAGGATAACAGAAGATTCATTTCCTAATTCCTATTAAGGACATCGTCTCTTGCGAAAGCTTCCAAAACTGAGGCATTCGCATAATTGCCTGCGCAATCAAGAATTCAGTAATTGCATTAGGACGAATTTACCCTTTGCTTTTGATATTTGATTGGATGAGTTTTCCTTTTTATTAGGATTTACAACCAATATTTATGATGTAATATTTAACCCCGTTTATTCATATATTAATTTAGAAATTTAAAAACATTTTAACCTATTTTTATTAAATATGGAAAAAGTATTTTATATTTTAGTCTGGTAAAAAAAGAAAGATTTTAAATAAGTTATCAATACCTCATATTAAATAATATTTTAAAAATTATTTATTTTTAACTGTATCAAATAACATCATAAGATTTATGAAATGTTACTCAATAGTAGAATAAGGTTTTCTGGTTGATGTTTAATAGTCGAATATCAAATTCTGTATTAAGTTGTGAAAACTAAATAATATTTTTAATTTAAAAATTTTGTTCTAATGTCATATAATATATGTAGCTGATCACATTTAATAAAATAATTTTAACTAATATTGATGAAGAGTATTTAATTTATAAAGATTTATAGAATTGTTTTGGAAATTTAATTTTTAGATATGAAAAGGTAGAATTTGTAAATGTCCGAAATTTAAATAAAAATGTATATTAAGTAGATATTTATGAAAACTTATAAGAATATAAGGATAATTTAACCACCACTACCGATGGAAATAGGATATGAAACCTTTTAGGAATGCAAGTGTGAACTGACCGGACTTGTTTATTAAAAATATCAAATTAAAAGTTTTTAAAAGTTTTTTAATTAAAAAGACTTAGTTTTAGGCTTTGAAAATACCTTAATGGTAAATATATATATATATATATATATTAAAAACATGCTTACACTAAATATCTCTTTAAAAATATGCTAAAGTTGTTATATGCCAACAACCGTTTTGGAAAAAATAAAAAGCAACAGAATGTCAACTTTATAAAAACGTTCAGTCTTATATGGTCATATG
>Ga0209700_102859_pt1 | contig 34214 bp, 15 predicted proteins | sample SiratroredBW_FD_187528 | JGI IMG/M metagenome (GOLD analysis project Ga0209700, IMG submission 187528) | Root nodule microbial communities of legume samples collected from California, USA - Siratro red BW (SPAdes) (version 2) | ecosystem: Host-associated > Plants > Roots > Nodule | place: USA...
GAAAAACAATAATTAATAGTTGGACTAGAAAATAAACATACATAATATAATAATAGAAAATGAGTAAAAGAGAATCATTTCCCACTCTTCCGTAGCTTATGTAAGTATAAATTATGCAAAAGAAAGAAGAAAGAAGGAATGATATCATATGAATAACTTCATAGAACTTTTGTAGGAAAGAAATTAGAGTTTTTTTTTTTCTTTTTTTTCCTTAGAGAAGAAGAGAATGAAAATGAATGTTATGAAGAACTACCCAGGAGTGTGTCTCTTTATAAACTAATAATTTTTTATGGGAATTTGTGGTCTATACAATAAAATATTTTGAAGATTATCTTTTTATTTTTATTTTTCTTTATTTAATAAATTAAATATTTATTTAACTTTTATTTAGATCATTCATATATTTTTGTTTATAGTATTAGAGATCTAGTAATTAATTAAATTAAGTTTAATATTAAACTTTATTAATGTTTATCATAAAAGTGTTTATTGAATTTATTGACTCATCTTTTATTGAGTTTATTTTTATTTAGGCTCCAACTTCATTTTCTTATATGATACTAAAATTTATCATAATCTATTATCATCTTTTGTATATGTGTGTTAAATTTAAAATTTACTTTTTAAGATCGTATTAGAATGTATCATTTTATTGTTCGACTTATTATACTTTTGACAAAGTGTGTTAAAGATCTCGAAGACTTATAAAAATATGACAAACTTATAGCATAAAAATAAAGTGAAAAACCCACTTTAGAAGTCAATTTGTAAAGTTGAGTTAAATTTAAAGTTTATTTATAATAATAACAATAGTAATAATAACATATGTGGTGGTGAGGATGATGAGTATCTCAGATTAAGTAAATATATTAGCCTTCAAACTCCAAATTAAAGTAGTTATTTTAAATAAGTAGGAGGATGTTTTCCATTTGGAAGACGAATGAGTTTGATAATGTCAACTTATTATGACTAATTTATTGAATGTTGAATTTTATTGATAATTTTAGATTAATTTATATCATTATGAACTTATGTATTTATGAGTAATTATTATAGTTTATCTTTAATGCTCATATTTGTGAATAATTATTTGGATGAGTGCTTTTAATATTCATTAATAAGTGATTTTGAAGCTTTTGAAACATCACAGACATTTGGATTTATTTCTCATAACAGATTACCCTAAGAAGTAACATTTTAAAAAAGTCGTGTTGTTTTGAACTAAACACATAAACACTCACTATTTAAACTTTCATTTGTCTTGAGTCTTGGTTTACATCTTCTTTTAGTTTTGAGAGCATTTTTACAAGTCTTTTTTCCTCATTCAAAATCTCCAATAACTTTTGTCTGATTGTGTTAAGTGTGTTTTCCTTTTATCTTGCTTTCTTTACCTTCTATGTTTTCCTATTCCTCTTATGGTGATAACTTTCTTATAATACAAGAGGTTATTGGCATCAAGATGGGTCATTTTTGTAAAGTTGTACTGACTCCTTCTCTTAAAAAGGGATTATATATAGTAAATATTTCTTCTTCCTTCCTCTTATATGAATGTGATAGTAACCGTTGCTTCTCAAATGGAGGTGGTCATTGTAAAGTGTTCCTAAGAGCTCAATTGAAAAGCTTCTTCCTAAGAACTTACTAAAATGATTAAGTTAAATTTTATTAAGGTAGATAAAAAGATAAGTTATCCCGATTCTTGATCCCAAAAACTTTTAGATACTTGAGGAAGTTACTTTGTATGACTTTGAGCATATCTCGAGAGATTTTTTTGAATAGTTTCTTACTTTATTTGATGTGTGTTGATGATATAATACATTTATAATAGTCGATGTTTGTGCTGCAAGAGATAGGGTGTACATTAAATTTCACAAATGGAGAAAATTTTAATTTTATATATGAGTTATTTTTTAAGAAATTCAATCCTTTTTTCTCTTTGGTCTCACTTTTAAATGTCATACATTAATTTCAATTAGTTGTACCAAAACAATTGGACTTTCTTAAAATTATTTGTTAATATTTGTTAGTAACTCAAAACTTAAATAAATTTATGTATTTTACTAGTTAAAACACAACTCCAAAATTGGTTAAGGATTTTGAATAATGCTGAACATAATTCTCTTTTTACTATGTATATCTCATCTTTTAAAAACTTCAACAGAAAATTCTTCAAACTAAAACGCTTGCTTAAAGATTTCAAAATAAGTTAACTTTTTTACTCATATCTTACCTCTCAATTTTTGTTATATTGAGAAAAGAAAAATAAATTTAAGTCAAGAATTAAATATCTTATGGGTGTAAAAAAAAAATGATAAATACTTGTTCCATTAATTGCAAAAATTTATTCAACGAACCTTATATAGAAGAATAGCTCAGTTTAAGGATAAAAACTTTAAAATCCGACTTTACTTTTATATTTTTCTTGATATGTTAACCTTTTGCTTGTTTTATGCAGAGACCAAGAAAATAAGTTTTTTTTATTAAATTAAAAAAATTAGTCACTTAAAACTGAAAAAAATATTAATTATGAAGAATTTATTTCCTTTCTTCTTTTTACTAGTCTTTCTTTTATTTAGGTTTTTAAAATTATAGGAATTTGCATTAAAACTGAAAATATTCAAAACCATTTAATTCTTCTCATATAATGGACTACCTTTTCCTTTGTTGTATAAAATAAAGAATTCATAATTTTTTTTATTGTGAAAAAAATAGAACAAAGTTTCGTATCAGAAAAATTTATTTCGGAGACTATTTTTTTTATAAAAAAAGTATAATATTACTTTTAATAAGATATATAAAAATAATCCTTTATTATTTAATATTTGAAAGAAAAATAAAAAACACAGTAATTTCTCTATTAAGGTATTTTATGTAGTTGTTTTTCTATTTAAAAAAGAGGATGTGTTAGTGAAAGATCAAACAATTTTTAGCACTTGTTGTAAACTCATTATGTACTCACTTAAAGTATCACTATAATCTTAACATTAAAATCGTAATTTCAATTTCAAGAAATGCAGAGAGACAAGCAACGTAGTCGATCTGTGGGAACTTGTGGTAAGTTTTCTGCAAACGTAAGACCAAGTACAAACCACTTGGCCCCATTGGTGTCACTTGAAAGAAATCTTAACGACGCTTTTCAATGTGGAACACAAATTATAAAACCAAAGAATCTATATGCAAGCCAAAAGTCCTTCCAAAAATCTCAATTTCTCTCTCATCCTCATCATCAGATATTCACTCCTCTTCTCTCTCCTCTACAACCGCTTTTGAGGAAATCCGCTTCCACCAATCAGATTTCAAGAAACTCCATGGCATGAAAACCCAACAGATAGAGAGATATAGCAATGGTGCTAACAGATAGTGCCAACAAGGACATGTCATCCACCTTGTCACTCTCTCACATAAACACTGTGACACTAACAATTACCTCAAAGTTTTTTAACTCGTATAAAAATCCATTGGGCCACGTGGTCTTAACTCTCACCACGAACTGAATTACAATTCTCTGCTTCGTATTCTTCTCTCAGTTTCATCCACACAAATCACATAAAATCCAACAGCTAATCATCATTCCAAAAACCAACATAAGAGAAAGAACACACCTTTGAAATGGGTGCATAACTTTGGGAGCAGAACTGCACAAGCTCCTCCTCAGTGCCCCAAGTTTTTCTTTCAAAGCAATTTTCTCTTTGCTTGGCTTGTGTTGCTTTCCCTTCTCTAGTCATCATCAGTTTGTTGTAAGAGGAAATTGTTGTTTTCTACTTAACCTGATTATCAATGGCTTCCTTAGTATCTTCATCATTTACTCTACCAAGCTCTAAACCTGACCAGCTTCATTCTCTTGCCCAAAAGCATCTTTTTCTTCATTCTTTCCTTCCCAAAAAGGCTGGTTACAATGGTAGCTCAAAATCCTCTCTGAGAGTGAAATGTGCTGCCATTGGCAATGGTCTATTCACCCAAACCACCCCAGAAGTTCGTAGAATAGTTCCGGAGAATGACCAAAACTTACCAACAGTTAAAATTGTGTATGTGGTCCTTGAGGCTCAGTACCAATCATCTCTCACTGCTGCAGTCCTGGCTCTCAACGGTAAAAGGAAAAATGCTTCCTTTGAGGTTGTGGGTTACTTGGTTGAGGAGCTTCGAGACGCGTCAACGTATAAGACTTTCTGCAAGGACTTGGAGGATGCTAACATCTTCATTGGGTCTTTGATTTTTGTGGAGGAGCTTGCTCTCAAGATCAAGGTTGCAGTGGAGAAAGAAAGGGACAGGCTTGATGCAGTTTTGGTGTTTCCATCAATGCCTGAAGTGATGAGGCTTAACAAGTTGGGTTCTTTCAGCATGTCACAGCTTGGACAATCTAAGAGTCCCTTTTTCCAGCTTTTCAAGAGAAAGAAGCCCCAGTCTGCTGGCTTTGCTGACAGCATGTTGAAGCTTGTGAGGACATTGCCAAAGGTTTTGAAGTATTTGCCAAGTGATAAAGCTCAGGATGCTAGGCTCTATATACTGAGTCTGCAATTTTGGCTTGGGGGGTCTCCTGATAACTTGCAGAATTTCCTGAAAATGATTTCTGGATCTTATATTCCAGCACTGAAAGGTACAAAGATCGAGTATTCGGAGCCGGTTTTGTACTTGGACAATGGGATTTGGCACCCTTTGGCTCCTTGTATGTATGATGATGTGAAGGAGTATTTGAATTGGTATGGTACTAGAAGGGATGCAAATGAGAAGCTGAAGTCCCCGAATGCACCTGTCATTGGTTTGGTTTTGCAAAGGAGTCATATTGTGACTGGTGATGAAGGACACTATGTGGCTGTGATCATGGAGCTGGAGGCTAGAGGGGCTAAGGTCATTCCCATTTTTGCTGGTGGACTTGACTTTTCAGGGCCAGTGGAGAAGTTCTTCATTGATCCAATTACGAAGAAACCATTTGTGAATTCTGTGGTATCCCTCACTGGCTTTGCTCTTGTTGGAGGGCCAGCAAGGCAGGACCATCCAAGGGCGGTTGAGGCTTTGATGAAACTTGATGTTCCTTACATTGTTGCCCTGCCACTGGTGTTTCAGACAACAGAAGAATGGCTCAACAGTACTCTTGGTCTTCATCCAATACAGGTTGCTCTTCAAGTTGCTCTACCAGAGCTAGATGGAGGCATGGAGCCAATTGTTTTTGCTGGTCGAGATCCTAAAACAGGTAATCATGATCTCTTTTCTTCACAACCCACTTTTAACTTTTTGTGATGACTGATGCAGATGTCTTAAGTTTTATGTTTCAAGTATTAATCTTTAGATAGGAATCTAGGAGAATTTTCTTTTCAGAACTAATAAATTAACATTTTCATAAAAGCATGAATATTGGAATCAGTATAGATATTGAAATATTATCCTTTTGCATAATTTTTCTGTTGTTTATTGGTTAATTGATATATTTTCAGGAAAATCTCATGCTCTTCATAAGAGAGTGGAACAACTCTGCATCAGGGCAATCAGATGGGCTGAATTGAAAAGAAAATCAAAGGTTTTAACCATTTCTTTGAACCTCTATATATACTTATCCAGTTTAAGTCGGACTGTAACCAAGCCTGTTACAAATTTGGCAATTTTGCAAGCAAAAATCCTAAAATTGTACCATTAAATCTAATGACAACAATCCTATTTACACACGCACACTCATGGGTTTAGTATCTATGTTGTCCTAAATTTTTTCTGTTACCACATGTAGTCCTTGCTATCAAGTAACAATATTAATTAATGACAAAGTAGTGATGTTGGCAGCCTAGTGTCTTGCCGTGTCATCAAGGAGTTTGTCGGAATAACAATGTCTACTTTTTAATTTCTCGTCAATTAGTTTGATGCCTTTAACTTTTCTTAACATATGTGAAATTAGAAGCATATTTTATACTAAAAGTTACACCTGAGAATGCTGCTAGACTTTTTGATGTCATGACAAGTCGCTTGACTAAAAGTTTGGCAACTAAAAAAAATTAGGGACTTTGATTTGTCAAAATTTATATTAGGAAATAAAGTAAGAAATCAGAAAAAGGTTCAGACAAAATAGAATAAACCCTTTTCTTTTATTTGTTTGAAGCTGATACCCAATACGACTGCTATACTGTATATTGCACTCCTGTAGTTGTATTGTATTTGACTGGTTTCATGTTTCAAGTTTCAACCTTGTTAGCTCTCTCTGTCTATTCCTTTTCCTTTTTGAATAGAAGAACATCAATAGTAGGAAATAAAACAAGTTTTTTCTTCTCAAAACTATGTTGTGGAACAATGTTAATTTATTCATGTATGTTTTTTTTTTTTAATTTAGTGTCGAAAAATTCCCCATCTTGTTGTCTTCGATCGTGGTTGTACTGTAATGTAATCCATCTGTATGCAGGGGACTGAAGTATTACTTTCTTGCATTCATCAGCATTTTGAATTTGCACCATTTTCTGATCTATCCTGTTTGAAAAGTTGACTTTATTATTGAAATTCACTTAAGAAATTGCATCCATGCAGGAAGAGAAGAAACTAGCTATCACCGTGTTCAGTTTCCCTCCGGACAAAGGAAATGTGGGAACTGCTGCCTATCTCAATGTCTTTGCCTCCATATACTCAGTTATGAAAGAACTAAAAAGAGATGGTTATAACGTTGACGGCCTTCCAGAGACTCCAGAAGCTTTGATTGAAGACGTAATTCATGACAAAGAAGCTCAATTCAGCAGTCCAAATTTGAACGTTGCTTACAAAATGAGCGTCCGAGAGTACCAGAATTTGACTCCCTATTCCACGGCACTGGAAGAGAATTGGGGAAAACCCCCTGGCAATCTGAATGCAGATGGAGAAAATCTGTTGGTATATGGGAAACAATATGGTAATGTCTTCATAGGTGTTCAGCCTACATTTGGCTATGAAGGGGATCCAATGAGGCTGCTTTTCTCCAAATCTGCCAGCCCTCATCATGGATTTGCAGCATTTTATTCCTTTGTTGAGAAAATCTTCAAAGCTGATGCTGTTCTTCATTTTGGGACACATGGTTCCCTTGAATTCATGCCTGGAAAACAGGTGGGGATGAGTGATGCATGTTATCCCGACAGTCTAATTGGAAATATTCCAAATGTGTATTACTATGCTGCAAACAACCCTTCTGAGGCCACCATAGCCAAGCGCAGAAGTTACGCAAACACCATTAGCTATCTGACTCCTCCAGCAGAAAATGCTGGACTATACAAAGGTCTTAAGCAGTTAAGTGAGCTCATCTCCTCATATCAGTCTCTCAAAGACACTGGTCGTGGGGCGCAAATTGTGAGTTCAATTATCAGCACAGCTAAACAATGCAATCTTGACAAAGATGTGACACTGCCAGATGAGGGTGTGGAGATCCCACCTAAAGAGCGCGATCTGGTGGTTGGAAAGGTGTATGCCAAGATCATGGAGATTGAGTCTCGTCTATTACCTTGTGGGCTTCATGTCATTGGTGAGCCTCCCTCAGCTTTGGAAGCAGTCGCTACACTGGTGAACATTGCTGCACTTGATCGTCCTGAAGAGGGTATTTCTTCTCTTCCAGGAATATTAGCTGACACTGTGGGAAGAGATATAGAAGATGTGTATAGAGGCAGTAACAAAGGAATATTGAAGGATGTAGAGCTTCTCAGGCAAATAACAGAGGCATCACGTGGAGCAATCACTGCTTTTGTGGAGCGCACTACCAATAATAAGGGTCAAGTTGTTGATGTAGCTGATAAGCTTAGCTCTATCCTGGGATTTGGCATAAATGAGCCATGGATTCAGTACTTGTCAGACACCAAATTTTATCGTGCTGATAGGGAAAAACTTAGAACCTTGTTTATGTTCCTGGGAGAATGCTTGAAGTTGGTTGTGGCTGATAATGAAGTTGGAAGTTTAAAGCAAGCCTTGGAAGGTAAATATGTGGAGCCAGGGCCTGGTGGTGACCCAATAAGAAATCCTAAAGTTTTGCCAACAGGAAAGAATATTCATGCCCTGGACCCACAGGCTATTCCTACAACTGCTGCAATGCAGAGTGCCAAAGTAGTGGTAGACAGGTTGATTGAGAGGCAGAAAGCTGAGAACGGTGGAAAATATCCCGAGACAATTGCACTTGTATTGTGGGGAACTGATAATATTAAAACATATGGTGAATCACTGGCTCAAGTCTTGTGGATGATTGGTGTGTTGCCCGTGGCTGATACTTTTGGTAGGGTAAACCGGGTGGAACCTGTCAGTCTTGAAGAGCTTGGAAGGCCTAGGATTGATGTTGTTGTTAATTGCTCAGGCGTGTTTAGAGACCTTTTCATCAATCAGGTATTGCTTCTCTTGCTGTTTTTCTATTAGTGGGGCTTTAGACCAATTTAGTATTTCTCGTGTTACATCATTTTGTGAAATATTGCCATTATTGTTCAGAATTGAAACTTGCAGTTGCACTCTTCATATTTTAATTTGGCCACTGGAAGAGTCATGCTATAGAAATATTTCTGAGTTCCTACCTTTTTCTCACATCTCAATGATTATTCTCCTTCATTGAATTGAAAGCGGTTGTTACATCAAAAACTCTGATGATGATCGAGTTAAAAGTTTTGCACAAGAGCTATCTAAAGTTTTGTTTTATCAGGCTGTTTGTTGCTAGATTGCTTTGGTTGCTAACATTTTTTATTTATTCATTACTCAGATGAACCTTCTAGACAGAGCAGTTAAGATGGTTGCTGAATTAGATGAACCAGCAGAGCAAAACTATGTAAGGAAGCATGCTTTAGAACAAGCTCAAGCCCTAGGAGTTGAAGTTCGAGAGGCAGCAACAAGGATCTTCTCCAACGCCTCCGGCTCCTACTCCTCAAACATAAACCTGGCTGTGGAGAATTCCTCATGGAATGATGAGAAGCAGCTTCAGGACATGTATCTTAGCAGAAAGTCTTTTGCTTTTGATTCTGATGCCCCAGGTGCTGGCATGACTGAGAAAAGAAAAGTCTTTGAGATGGCTCTAAGCACAGCAGATGCCACATTCCAAAACCTTGATTCATCAGAAATTTCCCTCACTGATGTTAGTCATTACTTTGACTCAGACCCAACTAATCTGGTTCAGAATCTAAGGAAAGATGGGAAAAAGCCCAGTGCATACATTGCTGACACAACTACTGCCAATGCTCAGGTATAAATTGCTCCAGTGAATCTCCTATTTTTCAAGCTTGCTTTGACATTTTTCCAAACTACAAAAGATCCTCAAATAACATTGAGTCTGACGTATTTGGATAAACTATTCAGTAAATATCTACAGGAGAATAAACTATTCAGAAAGTTGATTTTAACTTATGAAAGAAGCTTAATTCATTCTACCCTTTCTTTCTTCCAAATGTTTATCAATAATCAAGCAGGACCTTTGTATTGTAGATGCCAAAGAATTTGTTATGACCTTCTGGGTACATTTTTTTTTCAGGTACGCACACTTTCTGAGACAGTTAGACTTGACGCAAGAACCAAACTGTTGAACCCAAAGTGGTATGAAGGCATGCTGTCTACTGGATATGAGGGTGTTCGTGAGATTGAGAAGAGACTAACCAATACAGTGGGATGGAGTGCAACTTCAGGCCAAGTTGACAACTGGGTGTACGAAGAAGCCAACACAACTTTCATTCAAGATGAGCAAATGCTGAACAAGCTCATGAATACTAATCCAAACTCCTTCAGGAAGCTGGTGCAGACTTTCTTGGAAGCCAATGGACGTGGTTACTGGGAAACTTCAGAAGACAATATTGAGAAGCTCAGGCAGTTGTATTCGGAGGTGGAAGACAAAATTGAAGGCATTGATCGTTGAAGTTCATAGCTATTATTGAAAAGACTATACAACAGTGAAGAAAAGAAAGACAACTTTCTAATGTGATTTTGTTTAATTTTCTCATTTTTTGAGATGAAGTCTCTGTGCAGTTCTGAACTCCAGCCCCTGTTAACAAATAAAGGTTTCGGTTCAAAATTGATGGCTTAGATTATTTTCTGGCATGGAAAGAATTTGATAATGAATATAACCTAATTATTATGCTTGATAAGATAATTTTAAACTTCCACATATATTATCTATTAAAAAGACTAAAATTTCCTACCCAACATTGGTTGATACAATCTATGAAGTTTTCTAAAACAATTTTAAAAGAAACTAATACAATAATCTTCTAAAAACTATAAAATTTATTGTATAAGTTTCTGTTACATATTATACAAGTAAACAGTATATTAAAATATTCTAGACTTAAACTCAATTGGTTGACTTGTCATAAGACAAACACCAAAAAGATAAACAACTAAAAGTAACATTTAAGCTTAAACAGTGAAAATTGACTTTGAGAGACTTAAACTCAATTTGTTTGACTTGTCATAAGACTATCCGGGTAGAATGGTACAATGGACGTGGAGGCACAAACCCCACAAACACAAACTTCTACACCAACTACTTTCTGCTCTTTCACTAAGAACATGGCCGAATATTTTGTCTTCGAAATTGCTGAATCCCTGCTAGGGAAGCTTGCATCTAATCTTTATGAAGAAGTTTCTCGAGGCTTTGATCTGTATGAGAATGTGCAAGGTATGAGAGACACCTTGTCAATTGTAAAAGGCGTGTTGTTGGATGCAGAGGAGAAGAAGGAGAAGAAGCATGGGTTGCGTGAATGGCTCAGGCAGATTCAAAACGTATGCCTAGATGCTGAGAATGTGTTGGATGGATTTGAGTGCCAAAACCTGAGAAAACAAGTTCTCAAAGCTTCAAACAGCACCAGGATGAAGGTAGACCACTTCTTTTCTTCATCTAATTGTCTTGTTTTCCGTTTTAGGATGGCTAGGCAAATAAAAAATGTTACGCGTAGATTGGATAAGATAGCAGCTGATGGGCGCAAGTTTGGTCTTGAGAGGATTGATATTGATCACAGCCTTGTGCAAAGGAGAGAAATGACTTATTCTCATGTTGATGCTTCAGGGGTTATAGGAAGGGAGAAGGAGAGAGAAGAAATTATGAAGCTCTTGATGCAACCTCACCCTCATGGTGATGGCTATGGAGGTCAAAGTGTTTGTGTTATTCCCACAGTGGGTATTGGAGGGTTGGGGAAGACCACACTAGCAAAGTTGGTGTTCAATGATAAGAGAATGGATGATCTTTTCCCGTTGAAGATGTGGGTGTGTATCTCTGATGACTTTGACATAAGGCAGATAATTGTTAAAATGATCAACTCTGCTTGTGATCCAACCATTTCTGTTGTTCCTCAAGAAAGCATTAACAACTTAGACATTGAGCAGTTACAAAGTCGTCTTAGACACAAACTTTCTTGTCAGAAGTATCTACTAGTCTTGGATGACGTATGGAATGATGATCGTGCAAGATGGATAGAGTTGAAAGATTTAATTAAAGTTGGTGGGTGGGGAAGCAAAATCTTAGTGACAACACGGAGTAAATCAATTGCTTCCATGATGGGCACTATTCCCTCGTATGTTTTAGAAGGTCTTTCTGCGGAGAATTGCTTATCTCTGTTTCTCAAATGGGCATTTAGGGAAGGTGAAGAAAAAGAACACCCAAATCTAGTGGAAATTGGAAAAGAAATAGTGAAAAAGTGCCGAGGGGTTCCACTAGCACTGAAAACTTCAGGAAGTTCCCTGTTCTCAGTTTTTGATTTAGAAAGATGGGAAATTATGAGAGACCATGAGATATGGAATCTAAAACAACAGAAAGACGACATTTTACCTTCCCTAAAGTTGAGCTATGATCAAATGCCATCCCACTTGAGGCGCTGCTTTGCTTTCTTTTCTCTTTATCCTAAAGATTTTGGCTTTACGAGTGCTGAAATTGCTACCTTTTGGGTTACACTTGGATTACTTCGATCACCATTTGGAAGTCAGAAGATAGAGGATGTTGGAAAACTATACATAGATGAGTTCTATTCAAGGTCATTTCTGGAGGACTTTGAGGACTTTGGCACAGTTTACTATTTTAAACTACATGATTTGGTACATGATCTTTCGCTCTATGTTGCGAAAGAGGAGTTTCTAATGGTGAACTCTCATACTCGCAAAATACCTGAGCAAGTAAGGCATATATCAGTTGTCGAAAATGACTCACTAAGCCATACTTTGTTCCCCAATTCCAGAGGTGTGAGAACTATAATATTTCCCGTTGATGGAGTGGGTGTTGGCAGTGAATCTCTTTTGGAAACATGGATAAAAAGATACAAATACTTACGGTATTTAGATTTAAGTGATTATTCTTTTGATACACTTCCTAATTCAATTGCTAAATTGGAGCATCTGCGAGCTCTCATTCTTGATAATAACTGCAGAATAAAAAGACTTCCTAATTCTTTTTGCAAACTCCAAAACTTACAAATGTTGTCTTTAAGAGGATGCTTGGGCCTTGAAACATTGCCTAAACGATTAGGGATGTTAATCAGCCTCAGAAAATTGTATATAACCACAAAACAGTGTATTTTGCCAGAGGATGAATTTGCAAGCTTGAACAATCTTCACACTTTGATTTTTGAATACTGTGACAATTTGAAGTTTTTGTTCCGAGGGGCACAAGCACTACTCCCATCCCTTAAAGTTTTGGTCATTCAATCATGTGGGAGCCTAGAGTCCTTACCTCTTCATATTCTCCCTAAACTTGAGGTTCTGATTGTAACAAGGTGCGTGATGCTAAATCTGTCCCTGAACAGCGAAAGACCAATCCAGAGATTGATGATGAAATATTTGCATATTGACCAATGTGCACCGCAACAGGAATTGCCTCAATGGATTCAAGGAGCCTCCAATACTTTGAGAACATTGTTAATTTCAAACTGTCATTGGCTTGAGATGCTTCCTGAGTGGCTTAACACAATGACTCATCTTAAGATGCTCCATATTGTTAACTGTCCTCGGTTGTTGCATCTTCCAAGTGACATGCATCGTCTAAGAGCCCTTGAAGATTTGATCATAGATGGTTGCCCTGAATTGGGTCGAAAATGTGAACCACAGTTTGGTGAGTACTGGTCCTTCATCGCTCACATCAAACGTGTTTCCATTGGAGAAACAAGAAAAAGGAAACTCCTTTTTCAAATGCTTTCACGACTGCGCTTGAACTGCATTAGGAAAATTGAAATGTTGCACACTATGGAGGCTTCAATCTAAATTCTGATCATGTATGAAATCATCTAACAAAAATATTATTTTGTGGCCATCTTAACGATCTTTACACTTTTATAGCTGCTCTCTTGAATATTTCTAACAATTAATTTGAGGTAAAAGATATGGGTTAGTTGCGTTCTTTTTGTTGTGCATGCTTGCTTATAACATTAATCGATATGGGTTAGTTGCCTTTTTTTGTTGTGCATGCCTGCCAATAATATTAATCTGCTCTGCTTTGGTTATGTTAACTTTATGTTTTTTTTGTTGGAAGAATCCGAAGGGATATAACCGAGAGATCTCACAAGAATGAGAAATGAGTCAAATCACGTAAGGGGATGACGTTACCTTCAACCTTAAGACAATAAGTTTATGGGTGTTTTTTTTTTATATATTGCTCAACTTTCTCATTTTTACTGAGACTTAGACTGAAACTTGGATACCCAATATTTCCAAACCACACAAAAAAGAAGATTCCATCTTTGAACTACACATTATGGAAATTTTGGATTTGATGCATATATGTCATTAATTTGTTCAGAATCCATCCATTTTAGGTCTGCTGTGTGATTGGTTTGCATTAGTTATCATAATTGTGTTAGGATCATGGTGGTTAGCAGTATTTCACTGATAGATTCTGTTTTGGTTAGTAAATAGAAGAAAACTTTTAATAGTTTGTCGTAGTATTATGTGCAATATATTATTATGGGAGCACAATTCTGCTCGAGCTTCTTGCAGAAGTTACTTCTTATATCATGACCAAATTACTATTTTATTTAATTTTAGTTTTTATTATTGATAAGTCCAATTTAGTTTATTAATTTTCAAAATCAATCTAATACAATTCATGCTGTGTAATTTACTTAAAGTTACGGTATAAACTATAAGTGTTATTGTCAATACTTATTTTAATAAATTCTTAAAAATGCACAACTGTAATATAATAACAATCCCAAAATGCCAAATAAAAAAGATGTTTGTTAAATAGAAGCCAAACTGAGCATATTTTCTTCTATGAATGTCAACTTTAGGATGGACCATGTTTATGAAAAAAAATAAATCGGTGACATGTAAAGATATGATTGTAGTATAAGTATTTTTGTAGTTCATAATTATACTAACAATGTAATTTATACTATTTCGACTTGATAGACAATGTTTTGTCCATTCTTAAAATTGGGAGACTATATACTAGCAGGAATGAAGATGTATGATCCTTTACACCTAAGAAGCTAAATATGGAGGACCACCCAACCTTTTATTCACTAATAAATGTTAATTAAAGAATCAGTCACTATCAATATCAAGACTCTACACTTTAAGATAATTAAAACAATGTAATAACAAAAAGAATAGGTAAAAGAGATAAATCGGGATTATTTGATACTCAAATAACACTCAAATGATGATCCGTGGACGGTTAAATGGTGTTTGATGCAAAATGTTTGCTGGAACATTGGCGGATATGACTTTGGATTGGTTCAACATTCTTCTAGATGAATTCATTACCTCTTTTGAAACATTCTTGATATTATTTGTGCCCCAATTTGTTGCAAACAAACTAAAGTCACCTTAGATTGAGGATTTATTAATGTCAAAACATGGGTTAGAAGAATCTTTGAAAGCATATCTTGGTCAACTTTATAGTGTCACGATGTAGATTCTTCAACCAAATAGGTTATGTTTGTTCATACCTTCATAAAGGGTCTCCCTTACAAATCATTGATTCAGCAAAGGGCCAAAAGCATGGTGGAAGTAAGATTGAGGGCAACCTCTGATATTGAGGCTCCCTTACAAATCATTGATTCAGCAAAGGGCCAAAAGCATGGTGGAAGTAAGATTGAGGGCAACCTCTGATATTGAGGCTGGTTTTATGAAGCTTGGACACGCTTCTTAAATGGATTATTCTATATTCGACACTAATCCCATACTGACACTCATATGACATGTATCAGTAAAATATTTAATTCAAAAGATATTTATTTAATATCTGACAATTTTAACACGGTTTCAACACATTTTTAAAAGGGACTAATTCAGTAGTTTTTTAAAAATTCATAAATTTATTGTATAAGTTTTTGTTATGATTATAGAAATATGAAACAAATCCTATATATAATAAGGAATATTTAGATTATATATGTTTCTTTACACTTTTTGAATTTTAGATAGATGAATTAGATTTATTTTTTGTTATATTTGGCTAACATTGTTCATAGATGATTTTTTAATACATAAATTTTGATTGTCAATCTATATAATTCATAATAATGTAATATATAGATCTCTGCCTCCATGTCTTTTATTTTAAAGATTACACTTGTCGAAGTGTTAGTGTCCGTGTCCATACGAGCATTCGTGCTACATAGCTAGGGAATTGATAACTAAGAAGAGATTAGAAGAGAAGAAGGATAGAAATCATTCCAATACATGTAAAGGTGTTAAGCTGAAAGGGAGTTGATTCGGAAATAATGGGGAACACATTTGAAAACTTAAGGTAGGCATTTTCAACTGTATGAGACTTCCTACCATACGAACATATGAAAAACTAGTTAGGTTTTGAATCAATTATGCTAACAATATGTCAAGGAAGGAGCTACTCAATAAACATGGTATGATTTCCATGATCATATGAGCATGACACAGAAAATTGTTTCATGTTGATCCGACATGTTGAAATGTTTGTGAGGGAAGGATCCTTGTATATGCATAAAAACATAAAGGACAAAATTTTTAACATGAGAAGAAACCAGGCAAACTAAGGAATACTGATGATCATGAAACACCCAAATTGGGTGATTTTAATATGACTGTAGAAGCATTTGCTGAAGGGGGAACAACTAGCTTGGCCAGGAAAAGATATAAAAGGTTAGTCATGTCTTTATTAGAAAAAATAAACCTTGTAGAAGGGAAGTAAAAGACTAGTGCTCTGTTTCTTAAATAAGGATTTACAGGGAGTTATACCACATGAAGATGACCCCTGTGGTGATTTTGGTGGTGATGACAAGTCACAACATTCATTAGGTACTGGTAGGTCAAGGGAGTTCCGATCCTTTGGAAAATGAGAGTGTGCAAAAACTCTTATGAGAAGGTACGTAGTTGTCATTGTTGAATAAATTGGGACCATTCGTGTCAACCTTTCATTTAAAGGTAAAATATTTGACATATAGTGGGAGTTATAAAAGTTGATCAACATGTGACATGTAGGTATTATGAAGGAAGCCTATGAAATAGGATAAACACTTATGTGGTGCAAAATAATCAAGATATAAATACCATAGACTTAGACCCAAATATGGTGATCGAGGAAAGATGACCTCAACTAGTGGAAGAGTTAAAGGAGGTGCAACAACTGATGGGTAGGCTAGCCTCTTTGTCAAGGTTCTTGTCAACAGTAAGAGACAAGGGGTTTTCTTGTTTCCATTGTTTAAAAAAGAATGATCCTTTGTTAGTAAAGTTGGTATATTTTGTTAGTAAAGCTGTGCAAGGATCAGAGATAAGGTATCAAAAGATTGAACAAGTAACACTACCCTTACTCATAACTTCTTGGCATTTGAGGTTCTATTTTTAGTGCTTTTTTATATTATAGTGAGAATTGATTTATTGCAAAAGTTCGATTTGACAGGAATAATGACGAAATTGGACATTGAACTATTAGAGTATGGTCTCAGTCATGAGTATATAGGATCAATAATAACCTGAGTTTTATCTCATTTTGTAGCAAAGCTAACACCTCCCTTAGAGGTAGATAAGGGCACAACTTCTACATGAATTTTATTAGTGGATGGATCTCATGAATTTTAGGTGAGATTTAAAAATCAAAGGAACATAATGAAAAGGAAATAGATTTAGCTTTACATCGAATGTTTGAGGGCTCTATGCAGTATCTATCATCAGGAATAATGTTTTCTTTCACAAATTAATAGTTGAAGTATTTAAGAGACAAACCTTAGAAATTAAAATACCTACTAATAATGGCTTTACAAAGTCATTGGTGTAAAGTATCCATCAGTTTCATAGATGACTAATCTCCAATGGAGAACCCAGTGGGTCACTTTTAGTGGAACATTTCCTACCAACCATGTTTTTTCCATCCACACTTGAACTTGAGAACTTGTTTGAGGGGATATTAAACAGTTCATTTCTCTTGCTCCATACTGTTTTGTGGTCTTCTACATGCTCTTAACGCTACACAAATCCTGCAATTTCAACCGAATCCGCTTCTGCATTTGGAAAAGGAGTTTCCCTTCTCTTGTTTCACCAATGGAAAGGTGTTTGATGTGAGCAATAAAGGACCAGTACTCACCAGATTGCGGCTCACATTTTCGACACAATTCAGCACAACCATCTATGCTCAAATCTTCAAGGGCCCCGAGGCGATGCATGTCACTTGGGAGATACAACAGCTGAGGACAGTTAACAATATGAAGAATCTTAAGACGAGTCATTGCTGTAAGCCACTCAGGAAGCATCTCAAGACTATGCATATTTGAAATTAACAATGTCTGCAAAGTGTCGGCAGCTCCTTGAATCCATTGAGGCAATGTCTGTTGCCTTGGACACTGCTCAATATGCAGAAACTTCATCCTCAATCTGGGGATAGGATTTTCACAGTTCAAGGACAGATTTAGCATCTCACACCTTATGACAAACAGAACCTCCAGTTTAGGGAGAATATGAAAAGGAAAGGACTCTAGGCTCCTGCATGATTGAACAATCAAAACTTCAAGGGATATGAGTTGTTGTGTCCCTCGGAACAGAAACATCAGATTGTCACAAAATTCAAAACTCAAAGTATGAAGATTTATCAAGCTTGCAAATTCATCCTCTGACAGAATAGACTGTTTGGTGGTGATAAACAATTTTCGAAGGCTGATCAACCTTCCTAATCCTTTAGGCAATGTTTCAAGCTCCGCACATCCTCTCAAAGACAAAGCTTGCAAATTTTGTAGTTTGCATATAGAATGAGGAAGCCTTTTTATTTTGAGGTTATTTTCAAGACTGAGAGCTCGCAGATGCTCAAGTTTAGCAATTGAATGGGGAAGTGTCTCAAAAGAGGAATCACTTAAATCCAAAATACGCAAGAATTTGTATCTTGTTATCCATGCATCCAAAAGAGCTACACTGTCAACACCAACTCCATCTGTCGGAAATAATATAGTTCTCACACTTCTTGACTTGGGGAACAAAGCATGCCTAAGTGAATCATTTTCAACAACTGATAAATGCCTTACTTGCTCAGGTATATTCCGGGTAGCTGAGTTTACCACAAGAATCTCTTCTTTTGCAACATACTGGGCAAGATCATGTACCAAATCATGCACTTTGAAATAGTAAAGGTGGCCAAAGTCCTCAAAATCCTCAAGAAATGATCTCGAATGTAACTCGTCTATGTACTGTCTTGCAGCATTCTCTAGCTTTTGACTTCCAACTTGAGACCGAAGTAACCCCAGTGACACCCAAAGATTAACAATTTCAGCACTAGTAAAGCCAAAATCTTTTGGGTAAAGAGAAAAGAAAGCAAAACAGTGCCTCAAATAGGAAGGCATTTGGTCATAGCTCAACTTAAGGGCAGGTAAAATGTCATCTTTTTCTTGCTTTAAGTTCCATATGCCATGGTCTCTCACAAACTCCCACCTTTCTAAATTAAAATTTAAGAACAGAGAACTTCCAAAAGTTCGCACTGCTAGTGGAACCCCTCTACATTTTTTCACAATTTCTTTTCCGATCTCTACTAGATTTGAATTTTTTTTTTCTTCGCCTTCCTTAAATGCCCATTTGTTAAACAGAGAATAACAATTCTCCATGGAAAGACCTTCCAAAACATACGAGGGAACAGTGCCCATCATTGTAGCAATTGAATTACTTCGTGTTGTCACCAAGATTTTGCTTCCAATTGCACCCACTTTGATTAAATCTTTCAACTCTGTCCATTTTGCACGATTATCATTCCATATATCATCCAAGACTAGCAAATACTTCCGACCAGACAGCATCTGTCTAAGGCGAGTTTGTAGCTGCTCAATATCAAAGTTTTTAATGTTTTCTTGGTGAGCAAGAGCAGTAGCTGGATCTGAAGCTGAAGCAGAGTTGATGATTGTAATAATTATCTGCCTTATGTCAAAGTCATCAGATACACACACCCACATCTTCAACTGGAAAAGATCATCCATTCTCTTGTCATTGAAAACCAACTTAGCAAGTGTGGTCTTCCCCAAGCCTCCAATACCCACTATGGGAATTACACAAACACTTTGATCTCCATAACCATCACCATGAGGGTGAGGTTGCATCAAAAGCTTCATAATTTCTTCCCTATCACTCTCCCTTCCAATCACCCCTGAAGCATCAACATGGGAATAAGTCATTTCTCTCCTTTGCACAAGTCTGTGATCAACCTCAATCCTCTCAAGTCCAAACTTGTTCCCATCAGCTGCTATCTTATCAAATCTACGCCTAACATGTTTGATTTGATGAGCCATCCTAAAACGAAAAACAAGAGAATTAGATGAAGAAAAGAAGTGGTCCACCTTCACCCTGATGCTGCCAGAAGCTTTAACAACTTGCTTTCTCAGGTTTTGGCACTCAAATCCATCCAACACATCTTCAGCATCTAAGCATACGTTTTGAATCTGCCTGAGCCATTCGCGCAAGCCTTGATTATGTTCTTTCTTCTCCTCAGCATCTAAAAGCACACCTTTAACTATTGACAAGGTGTCTTTGATCCCTCGAAGATCCTCATACACACCATAGGCTCGAGAAGCTTCTTCATAAGCATAAGAAGCTAGCTTGCTTAGCAATGATTCAGTAATATCAAAGACAAAACACTCTGCCATGTTCTTGGGGAAGTGTTGTGTTCAGTTTGTGTTGTGGTCAGTCTCAATGCTCCTCCTCGTTATTCATGTACACTTGTTTTAGTAAATGTCAAACGTATAATACATAACTATTTTGTTTTTAAGAAGGCAAATAGAGGATAATTTGTTTTTAAAAGAAAAAAAATTTGGTACAGATAATTCTTTTTAATATTATTATAATATTTAAAGACTATTTTTTTAGAATCAATTTAACACTAAATCATTAAATTTATGAATTAGTTACATTGTTTAATAATCAAATTGATATTATGTTATAATGTTTATGTGTAATTTTTCATTTAAGTTATAGAGGATGTAATTGTCATTCTCTTTAGTCATTCATATACTAAATAGGAGTTTTCTTCTTTCATAACTAAATTGGACCCAAACTGTCATTTATTTTTGATAGAGAAGAGTAGTAATACACTATTTAACATACTTTCTATTGAAAATTCGTTAAAAGTTATTAAATACTAGAAAATAGAAAATAAAACATTAAATCATGAGTGTGATCCATATCTTATCTTAAAATATAAAAAGAAAATAATTTTGGATAAAACTTTCTCCCATTTTTTTTTATAAATATACATTAAATGAATTAAATAAGAAAATAGTAAATATAAAAAATTAAAAACAATAAAATATTAAATTAATAATTAAAAAAAAGTTTCACATTTAAAAAAAAAAGAAGATAATTCCATTCATAAGACAGTTGATTAATCATTTTTATAATCACCTGATATGTTAATCAAAAAGCAAACATATCAAAATTTTAAATACTTTTTAATTTTTTTAGTAATCAAAATAAGATAAAAAGAAAATTTCATTAATTTGGCACACAAATCATGTAATTGATCACTTAATATATTGAAAAAAATCACACATAATTATTTCGAAAAATAATTAGTGCAGTTTAATATATATTATATTTAGAAATTAATTTAGGAAATTGTTATAAATAGAGTCACAAACATTTAAGCTTAACAAATGGATACACGTATATGTTACAGTATTAATATTTTTGTAAATTAAAATATCAATATAACCTTGCATTACAACTTACTATTCTAAGTGGATTTGAGTATTATAAACAAATTGGAATATTCAATATTGTGATTGAATAAAATTTCAAAGAAAAAACCAAAGATATAATTATGTTTTTAATAACAATTATTAAAAAAATATTTTAGTGCACTTCTTGCTTTTATTATCCACTTTAAAGCTCGATGTTTCGTTTATAGTTTTTCTCTTAATCTCTCAATGGATTAAAGGAGGATGTGTAAACCTTTACCTCTACTTGTAAATAATGTGAGAGTTTTGGACGTATGAGAAGTAATCACTAAATTACTTAGGGATAAAATTGGCTTAAAACTCTCCTCTTTGTTCTTATATACAATTTTTCAATGTTTAATGTTCTTTTTTCCAAAAGTTTATTAATTCTTTAATCTAATATATTGTGTACTTTTGAACTATATTTCCATAATAATTTTGTTGTTAAGAAGTGCTTTAATGGTTTAAGAAATAATTTTGATAAACTATCTTTATCCTTAACTTCTAAAGTGATGTAAGACTTTTAAGCTTACTTTAAGTATACTAAGATAACATATACGGGATGTTCACATCATCTGAGTTGTTATTTGCTTTGGAGTTTACTACTTCTATCACAAATTTGTCTTTTAAAAGATACCTTATTGGATTAAAAGAGGAGGGTGCAAAATACCTACCTTTGACCTCCGCTCTTAGGTAGTGTGATACTTTTGAACATATTTGGACGAACTCCCACTTGAGGGTTAAGGAGTAGGAGTGACCTAGAACCCTCCTTTTTGTCTTTATAGGCAATGTTAATGTTTTAACTTCAAGTATGCAAATATAACTTGTGAAGGTCAATTCTTAGATTTGATGTATTGTAAACTTAATGCTTCCATTACATGTTTTTCTTAAAAGGCACTTTAGTAGATTAAGAGGGGAAGATAAAATACCCTTATCATTAACTCCTAGTGATGCAAAGACTTTTTGAATGTTCCAATGTCCTTTTTTTTTTTTTTTCAGAGATTGAATTGATGTTCCAACTTTAAGTCTACTAAGATGACATTGTTAATTTTAATCACCACATTTGATGTATTGTTTGCTTTAAAACTCGATGCTTTTATCACAATTTTTCTTGTAAAATGTGTTTGTGGATTAAAAGAGGAGAGTGTATAAAAGTTATCCTTAACCTTGAATCCTAAGCAATTGGAACTTTTAGAGTTACTAGAATAAACCTTCGGTAACGCCTACAAGGTAGGAGTGAATTGGAACTCTATTTTTCATCTCTAAAAATGATACCAATGTTCTAATTTTAAGTTTGTTCAAATATCTTTATCATGATCAATCATCATATTTGAGATATTGTCTGCTTTGGAACTTGATGTTTCCGTCACGATTTTTCCTTAAAAGGCTCCTTGATGGTTCAAAGAGCCTAAAACTTGTGGATATACTAAAATAATTGCTAAGGAAGCTTGCATCATAAGTTTATGAAGACGTTTTTGTATGAGAACATGTAAGGGATCAAAGACAATTTGTCAATTGTGAAAGGTGGGCTCTTTGTTGTATTTATGATACCACTTGTTATGGTTGTTGGGAGAATCCGAGGGGCATAACCAGGGAGATCTCACAAGAAGGAGAAATGGGCCAAACATACATAAGAGAATGACACCACCTTTAACCCAAAACCTTAAGACAATAGGTTTATGGGTCTTCTTTCTTATATATTACTTAACTTTCTCATTTTTATTCAATGTGGGACTTAGACTCGCACTTGGATTCCTAACAATCTCCCCCTCAAGTGAGAGTCCCCATCATATGAGTCGGTCACCATCAGGTCGGTGCGAACCATTGGCTCTTAGTCCCTCTTCTACACTCCCCATGGTATGAGCTGGTCACCATCAAGTCGGTGCAAACCTTCGGCTCTGATACCACTTGTTGTATTTATAATACCACTTATTATGGTTGTTGGGAGAATCCGAGGGGCATAACCGGGAAGATCTCACAAGAAGGAGAAATGGGCCAAACATACATAAGGGAATGACACCACCTTTAACCCAAAACCTTAAGGCAATAGGTTTATGGGTATTCTTTCTTATATATTACTTAACTTTCTCATTTTTATTCAATGTAGGACTTAGACTCGCACTTAGATTCTTAACAATTGTTGTATTTTGGGAACAGAAGGAGATATGTATGAAGAGAAAATATTGTTATTGCTTCTTTCTTTTTTGAGCCATCAATATCTTACATTTATAATGTTTGCAGAAAAGAAAATATCTAACTGAAATAACTCCTACAAATTAAAATCTTAACGTCTACGAAATAATAAAGAGTGAATATTCTAACAATTAAGAGCAAATATTCTAATTAAAGACATATTTAAAAACGGAAACAAATCAAAGAAAATTCCCAACACTCCTCCTTGATTTTGGAACTGTAAACTCCAATCTTCTTTCTTATGAATTTCAATCTTCTTTCTTATGAATTCAAACTTGTTAAGTGGTAGTGGCTTGCTAAACAAATGGTTTTAAGTTTTGCAACATCCTGAAGTACTCTTCATATCTTCCAAGGAACCACCCCAATCAATATCAGAATACCCAACAAAATTTGCTTTATTTTTGGTAATTGAACCATCATATACAACAATTACCTTTATATTTGGAGGTATGCCAACAAGAGTGTTGTTCTTCTCAATCATATATAACTCCTCTTCCTCATCTTTTTTCCTCTTTAGGTGATTGAGAGCTTCCTCATGGTCAGCAGGTTCAAGAACATCCATATTACATCTTTGATATATGTTAGAGAGGAATCTATTACCTCTCAGAGGATGATCATATACATTTCCATCAGAACCTTATTGCTCAGTTATTTTTGGAACAACATCAAGACCTTTAATCTCTTTCACAATCAATTCTTTAGAAACTTTAACATCATCACGAGAATCCAATCCATGATTTTTCACTACTGGCTTCCCATGATTTTCTACTACAGGCTTCCTAGACTGCTTCCTTTTATGCCAAATCTGTCCTGAATTAACTGCAGAAGAGTAAGCAAGATCTATTTGCAAGTTTACCAAGAAGCTTTTGCCCTTCATCTTTATTGACATCAATTTAATGCAGTTGTATCAAAGACTTCACAAGTTTTATCTTTGAACACAACAACATAGCCTTTCTCTAAAAGCTGCCCAACACTTAGCAGATTTTGATTAATTTCAAGGACATATAGAACATCAGAGATTATTTTTATACCTGAGCCAGCATTATTGGCAATATCACCTATGCCTTTGACCTCAATATAGTCTCCATTCCCAATTTTGACTTTCGAATAATGGGTTTTGTCAAGCTTTACAAACATGTCTTTATCATGTGTCATGTGATGAGTGCATCCACTATCAATCAACCATGTTTCATTAGTGATGTCACTAGCAAAACAAGTCGCTATAAAAAGAAGCTCCTCCTTCTCGTCATCAGTCTCTTGAACAATTTGTACCTCTTGTTGCTTTCTTTTGCATACCTTCTCCACATGACCACATGACCCTTTTGATTGCAAGATCTACACGCCACATCTGGTCTCCACCAACATTTCAAATGTGAATAATTAGTCTTTTTACGTGTTGACATGCTGAGTACATCTCCTTCTCGTCATTGTCATCCTCATCACTTTTCTTCTCAATTTTCCAGCCTTTCTTCTTTGTTTTGTAACTCAACTGTGACCTTGCTAGAAAAACTCCTTCAACAGTATTCGACTCTTCTCTCAACAACTCTTTTCTCAACAACTCTTTTCTCAACAATCTTCTCTGCTCTTGGATTTGCAGAGAGTTCATAAACTCAGTTAGTGAAATCATTGTGAGATCTCTTGAATCTTCAAGTGATGAGATCTTTGCTTCAAACCTTTCTGGAAGACTCACCAACACTTTTTCTACAATCCTTCTATCAGGTAAATCTTCACGTAATAGTCGGATTTTGTTGACCACTACCAAGAGCCTATCAAAATATTCTTTGATGGTTTCGACCTCCTTCATTCTCAACATCTCAAATTCTCTTCTGAGATTGAGAACTTGCATCTGCCAAGTTCTTTCATTCCCTTGAAACGCCTCTTGGAGAGTGTTCCAAGCTTCTTTACTGTTTCACAGGACATAATTTTAGTGAATACAACATCAGAAACAACAGAGTGAATACAGGTCTTGGCCTTTGCTCTTCTTATTACTTCATCATTGTAATTTCTGATTTGGGCTACAGTTGGATCTTCTTGTAGCGGTTGGATTTCAGACATCACAACATCCCATAAACCACTCGCTTCTAGATAAGACTTCATTTTGACAGACCATATTTGATAGTTTTCTCCTAAGAAAACCGGAGGTGCTGCCATGAAGTTTCCGGCCATGGGTGAAGGTTTTTTTTTTTTTTTTTTTTTCTCAAAAAGGTTCCTCACTGGTTTCCCTCTGTTGTTTTTCCTCGTGATCTCACACAGGCCCTAAGAACTAAGAGCTCGGATACCAATTGTTGTATTTTAGGAACAGGAGAAGATATGTATGAAGAGGAGAAAATATTGTTATTGCTTCTTTCTTTTTTGAGCCATCAATAACTTACATTTATAATGTTTGGAGAAAAGAAAAATATCTAACTGAAATAACTCTTACAAATTAAAACCTTAACGTCTACGAAATAATAAATAAAGAGTGAATATTCTAACAATTAAGAGCAAATATTTTAATTAAAGACATATTCAGAAACGGAAACAAAATCAATGTGTAATTTCAAAAGCAAATTCCTAACACTCTTTGATGTTGAGAGGTAGAACCATGGATTATGCGAATGACTAATGCAAATTAAAAATGTATGCTCGGATGTTGATCTTCTCCCGACATACAAATGAAGAAATGCATTGAAAGTCACGTGGACCACATTTAAAATACTATATTATCCTTAACTTTTTCATGGCAAGACTTGTGATATATTAGGTGTATTGTTTATCGTGGTACCGTGGTTTCATGCTGCTTTGATGGTGTTATGAGGCAAGCTTTGATGGAGCAAGATGCATGAAGATCTGGTAATTGATTATCCTTGCCCACAAATCAATTAGGTGAGAGAAACAAGGCAATAACTGGTCTTCAGGGCCATACAATAACGATTATACATTATTTTTCAAAGGATAATTAATAATCTGTGTTATAATTGATTATACGTTTTATTTTAAAGGTTAATTGACTATTCTTATACCATAATTGATTATAGATGTGTCTTTTAGAGTATAATTGATTATCCTATAATTGGTTGTGGTTGATTTGTTGTTTGGAAATAAGTCGTGGTAACCTATTGTTGGTGTTGGAAATAATTGGTGAGGTGTGATAGTTCGGAAAGAATCTAATGCTTGTTCATAATCTAGATTTGTAAGCAAGTCTTTTTTTTTTAAGGAACGAATACTGCATGACATAACCTATTATGTAATATTATGATATTATGAATGGGTTTGTATGGTAATGAACGGGGATTTGTTTATAAAGACCGTATATCAAATTTGAATAATGTGATGAATATATGAGTTAATATATACTGTATGTAGTTTAATAAAAAGGAAAATTGTGATTTCAGTTGTTTAATTTAATGTAAGAAATAATATTTAATGATTAAGGAAATAATTTTTTCATTTTAATTTTAATGTATTTAGAAGTATGATATATAGTTACCATATTTATTTATTTAGAAATTTGATTAATTAAGTAATTATAAATATGTAACATTTTTATTTATTTATGAATTTAATTTCTTTATAATTTTGAGTAATTTAAATAATTGAATCATATTTTATTTTTAATTATTTTTAACTACAATGGTAAATTTATAATCTTATAATTTTACCAATTAAAATAAAATAAATTTTTAATCACAATTATTTAATCACAATTATCATATTAATTACAATTTTTTTTAAATCTCATTATCTTTTTTTTTAATTTAAATAATTTAACTTTTCACACACTTTTATTTAAATCTATTATGTTAAATTTATCTTCGAATTCAAAGAATTAAAATAAAACCTAGTGTAAGAATAAGTATTTGACTAATTAAAAAGGCGGAAACAATAAAATCTAAAGATAAAAAAGCCAAGTAATACAAAATTTATGTTATAATTCTGCCAGAATATTAAATCACATGCAACCTTTTTTACCATAAAACTGGATCTACAAGAGTTGTTGCTGTTATGAATTCAGCTAGGATGCACCGTGAGAGAACGTTTAAAACTGGCTAAACAATGTTTTGAATTATTCTTCATGTCATCATCAAATAATCCATAAAACTTAAAATTTTACCTGAAAAATGCGTTGAAGAGTAAGCAGATAATGAGGTATATTAAAGGCACTGATTATTATATATGGTTTTAAATTTGAGATATATTTGGCATTCAATCAAACTCAAATGATATCCTACATCAATTAACTTTAGCACCATCTTTCCTATAAATTAATAAAATAAAAATTTAGTTATTAAAATAAAAAATATCAACTTTTAAAGTTACCATATCAACTACTTTAGTTTTGTTGCTAACATCTGAGATATAAAATAATCATAGTCTAATACTTGTAGAAATTAAAATAGCATTTTTATAATTTCAAGCACTAAACTAAATAAGGAAGTATATTAAATATATTATAAATTTAAGTACTTTTAAATGAATTTTTGTTCTATATTTAAAATATTATTTTATTAATTTAACATTTAATTTAGGTTAAGATGACAGTTATTTCGATATTTTAGTTTTTAATTTATCCTCATCAATTAAATTACTTACATTATAATATTTTTTTCATTCTCTATTATACTACAAGAAAAAAGATTAATTTTTAGTTATCAAATAAAATAGTTGATAATTGTGACCAAAATAGTTATCAAATTAGATTTTTGTTGTTAAATAATTACAAAATAAAGGTAATGATAGTTAAGATAATTGTTATCTAACATTAGCTATCAAGGTTTAAGTGACTTGTATCATTAGATTCTAAAACCTTTATAGCTAATGTTAGATAACAATTATCTTAACTTAATTGATAACTAAATTTAATTATTATTTTTATTTTGCAGTTATTTAACAACAAAAATATAATTTGATAACTATTTTAGTCATAATTATCACCTATTTTATTTGATAACTAAAAATTGATCTATAAATAACTTTTTTATTGTAGTGTCAACTCAAAAAAATAAAAGATATTTAAATAAAAATAAGAAGTTGTCTTACACTGAAAAAAGTTTATTATAACAGAAAGTCTATCTAAATAAAACTTAATCAAGCTTTTCAAAAATAGGAAAACAAATCTACCACACATTTTGTTTGTTAATTTCTCCCTGACGCAAAATCAGAAATACATCACTGTTAAAAAAAAAACATCTATCCTACAATCAGTTTTTTGATAAAATATTATATTATAATAAAATAATAATTCATTTAAATGTAAAGACTATCATCCAAAATAATAATATCCTACAATCACTCTCAAATCATCAACAGCCATACAAAATTATACTTGATTGTTGCCGGTTCAAAACGGTAGAGACTTAGACTTGGCGTGTGGAAAACAAGTACATATAAACTCTATTTTCAAAATTTATTGTTCAATAATTCTGTTGACTCAAGTGAGGTTATGACAACACAACATTTCGATTGATATTATTCTTACGAAAGACTTATTAGCAAATTAACTATTGTCAAAAGCTTTGACTTTCATTCTAAAAAAAATATCATTCATCAATTTATAATCAACATACTCACTCCAACACATATACATAACAATATAATGAAATTAATATAAACCATAAGTTTAACATTATGGTATTTTTACCAAACTTCAAAAGCATTACAAAATTCTATTCTTTTGATTCCTACAACTGATATATGAAACATAAATTCTTATATGGGCAAAATAATATGGTAATCAATGGTAACATACTAAATGACTTTGTAGAGCAAATGCATTTACGATATGATGTCTCATTTATTCAAACCATACTAAACAGAAAAGTTGGCATTAACTATCCGATTCCTGTACAATTGAAACCATATTATTTTTTTAAATGAAAAATAATTCCTCTTTTGCCAAACATGATTCTTTTTGTATATGTACTCTCTTCACTATTGTTGTCAAACTTTAATAACAAGACATTTTCATAAACTATCAAACTTTTGCAGCATTACTGTGAGCAACAATCTCGATAAAGAAAACAAAACATACTCTACACTTACATATCCAATATTCTCCAACTTTAAGGCAACTGTAATAAATGTCTTTTGTATGTAATAAAGGTTTTTCCCGGCAACATCATTGTAGTAGACAACAAATCTCTCACATAATAAAAAAATTAACTAATAGAAAAACTAGTAAACTGTACTAAAATTGTCGAATAAGGCCTTCAAGTATAAAATCGTAGAGTTGTTGTTCAAAACACCCAACCTAAATACTAAAAAAAAATAAAACTAATACAACTTCGAAGAACAGAAAACAAAATGTTATGTTTCAGGACTGAAAATTTTTTTCTCTAATTTTTACATTGTTGACAATCATCATTTTCACAATCCAGTCATACCCATCCAAAAACCAACCCTAACTTCATCAAAACAAACTCAAAACACACTCACCACACAAACAAGCATGCCAAACCACAACCAAACCCTCGTTAACAACAACAATAACATCATGCAGTCAAACCCAACAGCACTCACATTTTTCCAAAAACACAAACAGGTTTCCAAATCATCCAACCAAGGTAACCACAACTTTCTTACTGTATAAATTCAATGCATACCATTCCTAACTTGGTTGATCTCATTCCATTCACACGTTGAAACCTAAAACCTCAACCAAATCAAAACACAAATGTATTTATTCTCCAAACGAAATTTATATATGTTCCAAACAAAATATTGAAAATGAAATTTTTAATCCCAAATAACATAAATCCCACCTCACACCCCCAACTAATAAAATACTAACTTTTTTGACACAAAATCAGTGTCAAATGGATAATTTGCCACGTACCAGTCAAAATAACTTTCCTCTACAGACTTAGACTTGGTGTGTTGAGAACAAGCATATACGATAGGGAGGATGACCATTCACCAGCCACAAACTTGTATCCCAACTCTGTTTCTGCTCTCTCGTGAAGAACATGGCCGAATATTTTGTCTTTGATATTGCTGAATCACTGCTAAGCAAGCTTGCTTCTTTTGTTTGTGAAGAAGCTTCTCGTGTCTATGATGTGTATGAGGATGTCAAAAGGATCAAAGATACTTTGTCAATTGTGAAAGGTGTGCTTTTGGATGCCGAGCATAAGAAGGAGCAGAGGCATGGGTTGCGTGAATGGCTCAGGCAGATTCAAAACGTATGCCTAGATGCTGAAGATGTGTTGGATGGACTTGAGTGCCAAAACCTGAGAAACCGAGTTCTCAGAGCTTCAGGCACCACAAGGATGAAGGTAGGCCACTTCTTTTCTTCATCCAATTCTCTTGTTTTTCGTTTTAGAATGGCTCATCAAATCAAACATGTTAGGCGTAGATTTGATAAGATAGCAGCTGATGGGAACAAGTTTGGACTTGAGAGGATTGAGGTTGATCACAGACTTGTGCAAAGGAGAGAAATGACTTATTCCCATGTTGATGCTTCAGGGGTGATTGGAAGGGAGAGTGATAGGGAAGAAATTATGAAGCTTTTGATGCAACCTCACCCTCATGGTGATGGATATGTAGATCAAAGTGTTTGTGTTATTCCCATAGTGGGTATTGGAGGGTTGGGGAAGACCACACTAGCAAAGTTGGTGTTCAATGATAAGAGAATGGATGATCTTTTCCAGTTGAAGATGTGGGTGTGTATCTCTGATGACTTTGACATAAGGCAGATAATTGTTAAAATGATCAAATCTGCTTTTGATCCAACAATTTCTGTTGTTCCTCAAGAAAGCATTAACAACTTAGACATTGAGCAGTTACAAAATCTTCTTAGACTAAAGCTTTCTGGTCAGAAGTATTTACTCGTGTTGGATGATTTATGGAATGATGATCGTGCCAAATGGATAGAGTTGAAAGATTTAATAAAAGTTGGTGCGGTGGGAAGCAAAATCTTAGTAACAACACGAAGTAACTCAATTGCTTCAATGGTGGGCACTGTTCCATCGTATGTTTTAGAAGGTCTTTCTATGGAGAACTGTTTTTCTCTGTTTGTCAAATGGGCATTTAAGGAAGGCGAAGGAGAAAACTATCCAAATCTAATGAAGATTGGGAAAGAAATTGTGAAAAAATGTCGAGGGGTTCCACTGGCAGTACGAACTTTAGGGTGTTCTCTGTTCCTAATTTTAGATTTAGAGAGGTGGGAATTTGTAAGAGACCATGAAATATGGAAGATAAAACAAAAGAAAGATGACATTTTACCTGCTCTTAAGTTGAGCTATGACCAAATGCCTTCCTATTTAAGGCACATTTTTGCTTTCTTTTCTCTTTATCCTAAAGATTATGGCTTTTGTAGTGCTGAAATTGTTATTCTTTGGGAATCACTTGGGTTACTTCAATCTCCAGTTGGAAACCAAAAGCTTGAGAATATTGCAAGGCAATATATTGATGAGTTACAGGCAAGATCATTGCTTGAGGATTTTGAGGACTTCGGCAACTATTGCTATTTCAAAGTACATGATTTGGTACACGATCTTGCTCTTTATGTTGCGAAAGAGGAGATTGTAATGGTAAACTCCCTTACTCGCTATATACCTGAGCAAATAAGGCATTTATCAGTTGTTGAAAATGATTCACTTAACCACGTTTTGTTCCCTAAATCCAGCAGTGTGAGAACTATATTATTTCCCCAAAATGGAACCTGCATCAACAGTGAAACTCTTCTGCATACTTGGATAACAAGATACAAATACTTACGCTTTCTAGATTTAAGTGGTTCCTCTTTTCACACACTGCCTAATTCAATTGCTAAATTGGAGCATCTGCAAACTCTCTTTTTAAACAACTGCAAAATAAAAAGAGTTCGTCATTCTCTATGCAAACTCCATAATTTGAAAATCTTGTCTTTCAGAGGATGCATGGAGCTTGAAACATTGCCTAAAAGACTAGGGATGTTAATCAGCCTTCGGAAATTGTATATAACCACAAAACAATCTATTCTGCCTGAGGATGAGTTTGCAAGCTTGAGAAATCTCCATACTTTGAGTTTTGAACATTGTGGCAATTTGAAGTTCTTGTTCAGAAGGGAACAACTCGCTTTCCTTGAAGTTTTGATTATTCAATCATGTGGGAGCCTACAGTTCTTACCTCTTCATTTTCTCCCTAAACTGGAGGTTCTGTTTGTATCAAGGTGTGAGATGCTAAACTTGAACTGTGAAAGGCCAATCCAAACATTGAGGATGAAATTCCTGCATCTTGACCAATGTCCGAAGCTGCATACAATGCCTCAATGGATTCAAGGATCAGTTGACACTTTGCGGACATTATTAATTTTTAATTGTCACAGTCTTAGGATGTTTCCTGAGTGGCTCACGACAATGACTCGTCTTAAGATGCTCCATATTGTTAACTGTCCTAAACTGTTGTGTCTCCCTGGTGAAATGCATGGCCTCACTGCGCTTGATGATTTGATTATAGAGGGTTGTCCTGAATTGTGTCGAAAATGTGAGCCACAGAATGGTGAGTACTGGTCTTTCATCGCTCACATCAAACGCGTTTCCATTGAAGAAACAAGAAAAGGGAAACTCCTTTTCCGAATGCTGCAGCAGATGCAGTTAAGATTGCGCGATCAGTAACACTGAAATGTTGCATAAATATCTGAATTTTCCATTTAACAACAAAAATTTGTACTGGGCAAGAGCAATTAACAAACTGTTAGGCACTTGTAAAGCCATTGTAAGTATTTGCATTTATGAGAAAAGTTTGCATTTTATTGTATAGTTACTTTGTCTTCTCCTTTCTAACTTATCTATCAACTTGGTTCTTCTCTCTTCAATTTTCTCCAACTCCTCCATCAACTCTCTTCTTAGTGAGTTGGAAGAGATTGAAAAGAAATAAAAAAAAGACAATTTGATTGGTGAGTTGGAGAGGAGAAAATGGAAGTGTTATTTAGACAAAATTAAATACTTAAACTAAAAGAAAAATTATTTTCAATACTCTAATGGAACAAATTTTTTAATAAATTTAATTGAAATATTCAAATTATGAATTATTTAAAACTTAATTAACATTTGTACATGTCCCTTGCAATATTTTTCGTATAAATAATGAAAATATCTTAGCTCCTTGGTTGGAAAGCTTCGTTCCAATCTCCTTTAACTAATTCTTCTCCGATTAAATCACATTTCGTCGCCATATCAGTAGCTTCATCCATACTAATTAACTTCATCTTATACCATAAAATTGATCATCCATGTAAGATTTGTCAAATTGAAGCATGAATTTCAATTAAAAAGACGACATTCTATAACATGTAATCTGAAAGTAAAGAAAAAAACCTTTCGAATTATGTGTTTCGTGAGCAAAATAAGAAATTTCTCATTAGGCAAATCTTGAAGTACGAGTATTCTGATTTGCTAAATCTAGAATTCGTAATTACACTTTTGGATAGGTTTCCTGAAAACACCTTACAAATTCCTAAATCTTGAAAAATAGAATTTCGAACTGCATAATCATATTTTTTCTGATGAGATGTTTTTCCTGAATAATGAAATGTAAAACTTAATCTTTTCTAGTTATGGATTTGTATGATCTAAAATGTTTCATTTAATTTTTCTAATTATACAATTCATAATTGAATATCAAATTACTATTATGGGTTGCTCAATTTGAAAGCTTTCCAGTTGCACAATCGGGAAAAAAAATCGAAAAGTAGTGTGAGAACCTCTATAGTGTTGCTCGAATGCTTTCAATAAAACGTAAATTTACTCGACACAACTAAGTAACTTCAACACCTTGAAGACCTTCACCTCCGACAATAATTTTTGCCAAATCCAATTACTAAAACAAGAGCTAACAAGGGCGGCAATGGAAGTTCTTGGAAGTTGAATGTGGTCATAAATAGAAAGGCAAAATTGGCATTTTGGAAAAAAAAAAAAAATAGGGGATGGAAGCAAAAGCCTTAAACTAGATACTGGTCCAAAATGATTTTTGATCACATAATTCAATACTTAAACTTATCCCTTAGTATCCCTATTATAGCGATACTAAGGT
>Ga0209700_102860_pt1 | contig 34208 bp, 37 predicted proteins | sample SiratroredBW_FD_187528 | JGI IMG/M metagenome (GOLD analysis project Ga0209700, IMG submission 187528) | Root nodule microbial communities of legume samples collected from California, USA - Siratro red BW (SPAdes) (version 2) | ecosystem: Host-associated > Plants > Roots > Nodule | place: USA...
AATCCAGAACGGTCGCAGCCGTGGCGGACAGCCCTCCAACTCGCGCCCATGGTTCACCCTCCGACTTAGAGCCGGAGCATCTCCGGGCGATCTGCGACGAAATCGGCCAGCGGCTTCGCGGGACGCTCGCGGACGATCTCACTCCGCTACCATTGCGACTGCAAGGCATGGTGGAGCGGCTGACCGAATTGGATGGCGGCGCGCCGTCGGCCGCGCCAGATCGCCAGGACGATGCTTACCCATCCCGGCTACTCTCGAAATTTGTGTCGGCGCTTTGGCGGGTCCTTCGAAACGGGCCTTGAGGAGCGGCGACGCGCGACGGCGTCCTCTCAGCGTATTTGGTCCCCGTCTTTTCCGACTTTGCTGCATCCGCTAGGCTCGCGAATTCAATGGGATAAGGCCGATGACCGAGTTAGAATGGGCATGGCGGGAATGGCGGTCGCTTTCTCGGCGGGATCGGGCCGCGTTCATCATGCTGCTCCGCCAAGAATGTGCCCAAGAGCGCGCGGCAGCGGTGCGGCGACGCGGCGGCAAACATGGCAAAAGGGGATCGCGGCTTGGGGACCTGGCTCTGAGCCAGACGGACCTCCAACGGCTCCGGGTATAAATCGCCGCCTATGCGTTCGATCGGCGGAGGCTAGCCAGGGGCAGGCCTGCCGGTAAACGCCTCGTACCCCATTTACCGGGGCAAAGAGCAAGTGGCGGTCGCTCAGGTACGAGAAGTCTCGACGACCTCGCTGATAGCGATGTGGCTGCACACTCATGAGGTCGGCTCAGTGGACCGTAGCGGACTTGATGTGCTCAGCCTGAGTTCTTCGCATTTTGACCCTGAACGGACGTTGGGTCGCAGCGTGTGCCCTCGTCAGAGTGCGACTGTTTCCTCGACAACATGTTTCAGCGGCGTCCCCTCAGCGGACAGGGTCATTCGCAGTTTGAGCTCGCCACCTTTCACCGCCCCGCTACGCACTAGGTTCTCGATTTCACGCTGCGATGTAACTCCGACATGCTTCAGAAACTTACGGATAGCCATATTGAAGCGGTCTTCATCGAACTCGGCGGTCATGGCTTTTCTCCCTGATCGGCTGGACAAAGTCTAACACATTGGCGATCCCGTGTTTACAGCCCCCAAGTCCCGGACTGGGGATCAATGATCGGGACGTTCATCGGCGGCTTGCTTCTGGGCATCGTGCCGAGTTCAAGGTTTGACGACACGAGTAAGCCGCCTCGCTTCGCGGCGTCGCTCGTCAGAATGTCACCTGTTGCCCGAAGCGGCAGTTGCGGAATGTCTGCTCTTGCGCCGCTGTTGGACCTTAAGCGGACACAGCACGCTCTTGCGAGGCGCTGCACTCGACAGATGCGCGGCGGACAGGAGCCTATCCACCGCGCCGAACGCGCCGCCTGCCGTGCTCGACGCGACCGGCGGCGCATCGCGGAAACCTAGCCCTCATCCTTGCTCGGGGATCAGTGTCACCCCGAGCAGCGCCTCGGGAGCGAGATCCAGGCGGAGTGAGATCGGCCCGCCGTCGGTGGCTTGCTGCCAACATAGCTCGGCTTCCTCGCGCTCGATGCTCAGACGATCGGCGAGGATTTCCGCCTCCGCCTGGCGGCGCTGATCGGCGTCCAAGGCATTGCCGTCGTCGGCCGTCGTGTCGATCTCGGCGTCCAGCCTGCGGATCAACTCGTCCTGATGCAGCCACGCGAGCAACGCGAGCGTGTCCGGAATTTCGGAAAACGCGATCGCCTCAGGCGCAACGTTGAGAACCCAGCCGGGATGATTCGCGTCGCGAACGCGACCGGCTCGCCGTGATCGACAAGGTGATGCGCGAGCGGCCGACCGGCTTCCGCCATCGACGCAATCTGTGCCCGCATGCGCTCTCGCGCGAGCGCGCTCGGCCACGGCGCGGCACGGACCCGATCGAGATCGGCTTGCAGTTCCCGGCCACGACGCCGAAGGCGCTCGACGGCATCGGCGATGCTCTCGCCCTTTTTCAGTTGCGGCGGCTCGACCGGATACATCGCGATCTTCATGCTGGCGGACGCGGTCTTGATCCAAGTCTCCGCCGCGTTGACTAGAGCCGCGAGGAAACGCCGCCGCGCGCCGTGCTGCTCCTCCAACCGCTTGAGCCGCGCAAGCTCGGCGTCCTGCTTCGTCAGCGCCGCCCGTTCGACGATGACGAGCGGATCGTCGTCACCCAAGTTGTGGCCGGGCTCGGTGAGGCCCTTGCCCGCGCCGCGCGCCGCGCGCAGTTGGGAGATGCGATTGCGGCGGTGCTGGACCTCCGTATGCATTTCTTGCCACCGCTCGAAAGCGGTGCGCGCGAGGATAGCCGCCTCGTCCTGTTCTTGCCGCAGCCTATGAAAAAAACTCGGGCAAGAGGCGCTGAGGCTTGGCGATCTCCGCCCCCCAACCGCTGACGCCGGCTCATCATCTCGACCAGTTCTCCTGCGGCAAGCCATCCCTTGACCGATGGCTCAAAACGCGGGCGCTATCCAACCAGGAGAAAGGCTTTACCGCCGTCATGGTGGTCCATGAGATGAATCGGGTGGTCGGCTACTACGGCCTAGCGCCGACGGCAATCATCCCCTCGTCTCTGCCGCGGTCGATACGGACGGGGCAGCCGCCCGACCCCGTGCCCTGCCTGCTGCTGGGACAGCTTGCGACCGATGGGAATTGGATCGGCAAGGGAATTGGCACCGGCCTGGTCAAGCATGCGCTCCAGCGATGCATCACGGCCGCAGGCCTGATTGCAGGACGCGCGCTGATCGTCAACGCGGTCGATGCCGACGCTGCCGCGTTCTGGACACGGCGAGGATTCATGGCCTCAAAGGACGATGCGCTCGTTCTCTTCAGATCCATCGCCGACATTGCGGCATCGCTTCGCTAGAAGAGGCCATCGCGCCGAGCACGGGGAAGTGCGGGTCAGTCAGCAGCGCAGAGGCAGAACTCGTTCGGACACCATGTCTACGCAACCGCGACGCTACTCCGCCGTCTTCTTGCCCCCATTGTCATTCAGGGAGCTAGGCGGGGCGGCGTTACGGTGGGCAAAGTTCCCAAAGGTTCCGTGTGATCGTCCGACGTCTTCTGCAACGCGACTCCGGTCGTTCTGTTTCGCGCCGCGCTCTCCTCGGCGGACTTGTATCGGCAGGGAGTGCCCTCGCGCTCGGCGGATGTGCCGGCTTGGGTGCGACCGGCGCGCGCTTCGACGCGTCGTCTCTTTCCGTTGACCCCACATTGCTTGTCACCACCACGCGCAAGCCGGTGAACGGCGGTCGCGCGAAACCCTGGTTCGGGCCGGAGCGCGCGACGAGCATGACGGTCGCGCGGGCAAAGCTGGTGGCCCCGGACGAGAGCCGACTTTCTCTCGCCTCGGTTGGACTTGACGATTGGCGTCTTGATCGGATCGAACCGGTGTCGGCCGAGGGCAGCGATCTCGCTGCGCAGGCCGGCGCAGGGGACGTGCTGATCTATGTGCACGGCTTCAAGCAGACATTCGAGACGGCGGTGCTGGATGCCGCCCATCTCTCCGATGGGATCAAGTTTCGCGGCCGGACCATGGTGTTCTCCTGGCCTTCCAAGGCCGGACTGTTCGACTATGCCTATGACCGCGACAGCGCGATGTGGTCCCGCGACGCTTTCGAACGCGTGCTTTCCGCGCTCGTATCGAATCCAACCGGCGGCCGCGTGCACATCGTTGCGCACAGCATGGGAACCATGCTGACGCTCGAAAGCCTGCGTCAGCTCTATGCCCGATATGGCGACACCGTCACGAGCAAGATCGGCGCGGTGGTGTTTGCCTCGCCTGATATCGACATGGACGTGTTCTCGTCGTCGATCCAGCGCATCGGTCCGCTGACCGGCAAGATCACCGTGATTGCCTCGACCAACGATCGCGCGCTGGCGCTGTCGGGACAGATCGCAGGTGGAATGACCAGGGTCGGCGCCGCCGAGAAGGCCGTTATCGCGCGGCTCGGCGTGCGCGTGGTCGATGCCTCCCAGGAAGGCTGGGGCATCATCAACCACGATCTGTTTCTGTCGAATGCGGAAGTGCAGCGTGTGATCCGCCGCTCGATCGACGGCACGACCGCGTAAGAGAGCGCCTGCGCCGAGCGAAGCGAAAGCTTGCTCCTGCGCACGCCCGTTGCGGCTCGGCGGGCGGCACAATCAATCGGGATCAGCGGAAGGTTGGCTTCGAGAAATGGCACGCCACCCAGAACAAAATGCGAACTCCTATATAATTGAAATTGCTGTATAATCCAGACGTAACCGACGGACGGTCAAGGGCGCCGCTCCCGATTAAAGGCGACCTGAGACCGCTTGCTCAGCTTAAGGGGAGGAATGAAGGGAGGTTCGCATCATGGTTGCCAAGGATTTGAAATTCGCGACCGAAGCGCGTGAACGGATGCTGCGGGGCATTGATACGCTGGCGAATGCCGTCAAGGTCACGCTCGGTCCCAAGGGGCGCAATGTGGTGATCGAAAGATCGTTCGGCGCGCCGCGTATCACCAAGGACGGTATCACCGTCGCCAAGGAGATCGAGCTTGAGGACAGGTTCGAGAACATGGGCGCCCAGATGGTGCGCGAGGTGGCGTCCAGGACCAGCGATGTCGCGGGCGACGGCACCACGACCGCAACCGTGCTCGCAGAAGCCATTGTCAAGGAAGGCGCCAAGTCGGTCGCCGCAGGCATGAATCCGATGGACCTCAAGCGCGGCATCGATCTTGCGGTGGACGCGATCGTGCATGACCTGAAGTCTCATGCGAGGAAGGTGACGGCTAACGAGGAGATCGCTCAGGTCGCCACCATCTCGGCGAATGGCGACGCCGAGATAGGCAAGTTCCTCGCCGACGCCATGAAGAAGGTCGGCAATGAGGGCGTCATTACGGTGGAAGAGGCAAAGAGCCTCAGCACCGAGCTCGAAATCGTCGAAGGCATGCAGTTCGACCGCGGCTACATCTCGCCCTATTTCGCCACCAATGCCGAAAAAATGCGCGTCGAGCTTGAGGACGTCTATCTGCTGATCCACGAGAAGAAGCTGTCTGTACTGCAGACCCTGCTTCCGCTCCTGGAGGCGGTGGCGCAATCGGGCAAGCCGCTTCTGATCGTCGCGGAGGATGTCGAAGGCGAAGCACTCGCAACGCTCCTGGTCAACAAGCTGCGTGGCGGCTTGAAGGTCGCCGCGGTGAAGGCGCCGGGTTTTGGCGATCGCCGCAAGGCGATGCTGGAAGACATTGCGATCCTGACCGGCGGCACCGCGATCTCCGAAGATATCGGCATCAAGCTCGAGAATGTCACGCTCGACATGCTCGGACGCGCCAAGAAGGTCGTGGTCGATAAGGAGAGCACGACCATCGTCGACGGCGCCGGCGCGAAAAAGGACATTGAAGCGCGCACGACGCAGATCAAGGTGCAGATCGAGGAGACCACCTCTGACTACGACCGCGAGAAACTCCAGGAGCGTTTGGCGAAGCTTGCCGGCGGGGTCGCGGTGATCCGCGTCGGCGGCGCAACCGAGGTCGAGGTCAAGGAGCGCAAGGACCGCGTCGACGACGCGCATCATGCAACGCGCGCAGCGGTCGAGGAAGGCATCCTTCCCGGCGGCGGCGTCGCCCTGCTGCGAGCGCAGAAGGCGCTCAAGGGCATGAGGACGGCCAATGCCGATCAGAAGGCAGGCGTCGAGATCGTGCGTCGCGCGCTGCGGATGCCAGCATGCCAGATCGCGGAGAACGCGGGTGAAGAGGGCTCGCTGGTCGTCAACAAGGTGCTTGAGAACGACAACTACAATTGGGGGTTCAATGCCGCGACCGGCGAATATCAGGACATGGTGAAGGCCGGCGTGATCGACCCCGCCAAGGTCGTGCGTACCGCGTTGCAGGATGCCTCCTCCATCGCCGCGCTCCTGATCACGACGGAAGCGCTGGTCGCCGAAAAGCCGAAGAAGGCCGAGACGCATGCGCCGGGCATGCCGCCAATGGATTTCTGACGGCAACCAGCCGCTCCCTTCCGGGCGCGATCAAGCGTGCATCAGGCTTGCTCTTGCAATACTGCGGCACCGAGTTCGTCGAAACGAAACAACTGAAAGATCCGCTGGCCATTGAAATCGAGGACCCTCAAGTCGTCTGTTTCGTGCAAATCGCTCTCGACCGCGTGGAAATGTCCGCCATAGCGCTCCTTCGCGAGATCAAGCGGCACATCGAAGGCGACAAACTTGCCGATTCCCTTGGCTTTGAGCCTGCCCAGGAACTTCGGATCGTGCAGCGTTCCGTGGGACGTGAGGACCAGCAACGGACCACTGGCCGTCAGCAGCAGAAAGGACCTCATCGATCAACTCCTTGGTCGTTGGTTTCATCAGCACCTATGCCGCGAACAAGGCCGCGGCAACCGTCGTGCTGGTGCGTATCGATGGATACATAAGAGCGAGCTGGCTCGACTGCACGGTTGCGATTGTTCAGAGAAGGGGGCGGCATCGTCTTCGGCACACTCAATCTGCGACCCGACCGCACCTGCGCTTCGGCGAACCGGACGGCAGCAGCCTATCGACAGTGTCGTCGAGAGCTGTACGCCGCGTGTCCTCATCCCAAGAGGGCGCCTTGTTTTCGAAGGCAGGTCGGCGATGACCACCAGGCCTTTACCGGGCCTTTCGCGCTATCAGCCAGTCGAAGTTATTGCGGGGGCATCAGGCTGGCTGCGGTACCGCAACCTGGTCTTGCCAGCAGAACAAAGGCAATGGCGCGCCACTCAGAATAAAACTGTGAACTCCTATGTGATTGAAATACCGACGTAATCCTGCCGCGCGAATTCTCCTCGGGGAAGGGCCATCGATGGCGCAGTTAATATCCGTGCCAGGATTCGCCGCGCGGCAATACGTTTCACTCCTGCCTTCTGCGCCGCGCCAACTGCGGCTTTGAGGACCGCTGCATTGCAATAAGCGTCACCTCACTGTGCGAGGAGAGAAGAAGCAAGCCTCGCCAAGTCGACTGAAAGGATTTAAACTTGCAATCAGTTCATAACGCCCCGGCGTGGCGTTTAGCCTGAATTGCGCTTCCGCCACGGTATGGGGGAGTGCGGGATGATTGAATTTCTTCAACATGCATTGTTGAGACGGCCTCGCGCTACGAGCGCCGCCAGCGCTCGTCGGCGCGAGAGAACCACGCGCCCCTGTAATTTGGAGGCTACGTGATAACTTCGGAGGCAGCGTATGTCACAAAGTACAGCGGAAGTGTCGGAAGCCGAGATAGCGGTCCACTGGCAGGAAGAAAACTATGTCAACCCGCCAGAGAGATTCGTCGCGCAGGCCAACCTGACAGACAAAACGGTCTTTGATCGGTTCAGTCTCGACAACGTCCCGGACTGCTTCAAGGAGTACGCCGATCTCCTTCATTGGTACCGCCCCTGGGACATCACGCTTGACACGAGCAATCCGCCGTTCTGGCGATGGTTCGTCGGGGGCACGATCAACGCCAGTTACAACTGCATCGATCGCCATCTCCCCAAACACAAGAACAAGACCGCGATCCACTTCGTTCCCGAGCCGGAGCACGAAGCCATCCAGCACGTGACCTATCAGGAGCTCTATGTGCGCGTGAACGAGGTCGCCGCATTGTTGCGAGATGGCTGCGGTCTCAAGAAGGGTGACCGAGTCACGCTGCACATGCCCATGGTGCCGGAGCTTCCGATTACGATGCTCGCATGCGCGAGGCTCGGGGTCATTCACTCTCAGGTCTTTAGTGGCTTCAGCGGGAAAGCCACGGCAGATCGCATCGTCGATTCCGAAAGCCGTGTGCTGATCACAATGGACGCCTATTGCCGTGGCGGCCAGCTCCTCGATCACAAGGAGAAAGCCGACGTCGCTGTCAGCGAGGCGGAAAAGGAAGGCGTCAAGGTCGAGAAGGTGCTCGTGTGGCAGAGATACCCGGGCCGATATTCAAGCGCGACGCCATTGGTCAAGGGCCGCGATTTCGTCATGAACGAGATGTTGTCGGCCTATCGGCGGCGTCGGGTCGACCCTGTGGAAATACCTGCGGAAGATCCTCTGTTCCTGATGTACACGAGCGGCACCACCGGGAGGCCGAAGGGATGTCAGCACTCCACCGGTGGATACTTATCCTACGTCGCAGGAACATCGAGATACATTCAAGACATTCATCCGGAGGATGTCTATTGGTGCATGGCCGACATTGGCTGGATCACGGGTCATTCCTACATCGTCTATGGGCCGCTGGCGCTTGCCGCATCGTCGGTGGTGTACGAGGGGCTTCCTACCTATCCCGACGCGGGGCGCCCTTGGCGCATCGCCGAAGAGCTCGACGTCAATATCTTCCACACCTCGCCGACAGCGATACGCGCGCTTCGGCGCGCCGGGCCAGACGAGCCGCTGAAGTACAATCACCACTTCAAACATATGACCACTGTGGGCGAGCCCATCGAACCTGCAGTATGGAAATGGTACTATGAGGTGGTCGGCAAGGGCGAGGCGGCTATTGTTGACACCTGGTGGCAAACGGAGAACGGCGGCTTCCTGTGCAGTACGGTACCGGCTCTCTACCCGATGAAGCCGGGAAGCGCGGGGCCGGGCGTGCCCGGCATTCACCCGATCATCTATGACGAGGGAGGCGCCGAGATTCCACCGCGCTCTGGCCGTGCCGGAAACATCTGCATCCAGAACCCCTGGCCGGGCTCATTTCAGACGATCTGGAAAGACCCCGATCGCTTCGTCCAACAATACTACGCGCGCTACTGCAAGGACCGATCGAGCCGCGACTGGCGCGATTGGCCGTACATGGCCGGCGATGGCGCTCTGCAGGCGGCTGATGGCTACTATCGCATCCTGGGTCGAATCGACGATGTCATCAACGTAGCCGGGCATAGGCTTGGGACCAAGGAGATCGAGTCCGCCAGCCTGCTTGTTGACGAGATCGCCGAGGCGGCCGTGGTTCCTGCCAGGGACGAAATCAAAGGCAAAGTCCCTGATCTCTACGTGTCACTGAAGCCTGGGCTTGCCCCCAGCGAAGACATCCGCAAGCGAGTGGAAGACTCCGTGGTTCGTGAGATAGGGGCAATCGCTCGTCCGCGCCGCGTCGTGATGGTGCCCGATATGCCAAAGACCCGTTCCGGAAAGATCATGCGCCGTGTGCTTGCGGCGATTTCGAACAACGAGGATGCCGGCGACATCTCGACGCTGGCTAATCCCGAGATCGTCGATGAAATTCGAAAGATGGAATCCTAGTCCGCGGTTTTCGCGGCTTGTCCCGCGAAACGCGTCTTACAAAACACGGAGGAGCCATGGGAACCAACGAAGTAGAGGACGAAATAGTGGAATGCATCCGGCCATTGCTGGCCAGGTTCTCCGAGGATGAAAAGGTCGTGCGTCGGCTGGTGGCGACGAACGGAACCTTCGACGCGCTTTGCCACCAATATCGCCGCGTCATTGATCTCCTTAAAGCTTACGAGGCGAAAGCTGATCAAGAGGCGGAAATTGAGTGGCTCAAGAGGCGCCGGGCTGGTCTGGAAGAAGAACTGCTGACGCGCATTGAGGGATATCAGCCGCAGTAGCGCCGATCCTGCGAGGCGTGGAGCGCGCAGCAGTTGCGGACCGAGAGCTGAGTGTCCGGCGGACGACCGGGCCGCTGGCGCGCTTCAGCGCAAGCCAATTGCGGCGCGACGGGACCTGATTGCGGTTGGCTTTGGCGCTCCCTACGAACCCCTGTTTCAGCCTTGAGAGGGCCAAATAATGAGTCCGCCTGCGTTCGCCGCCGTCCGCCGATGTCCAATAATTTCAATGGCTTGCGCGGCCACAATCCGGTATGGTTCGCCGACGTACAGGGTCGTATATTCAACGGATATTCGACGTAACCAATGTCGAAGACACTTACCGAAGCTCAGGTCACGACGGCTAAAGCGCGCTCCAGGCTCGAGCTTGGCGTGCACTGGCGTCGCCTCGATGCCGAAGCGCATCTGGGCTATCGCAAAGGAAAACAGAGCGGCGTTTGGTTTGTCCGCTGGCGTAATCACCACGAAGGCGGCAACTACAAGCAGGAGCCAGTCGGGGTCGCCAACGACGTCAATGACAAGCCTGTCGACGGGATTCTGACCTTCGAACAGGCCGTGAGAACAGCACGGGACGTCGTAGCTAGAGCCAGAATAGAAGCCGCGTCGCAGGCGGCGGGCCCGGCTCCTACCGTGCGATCGGCCGTTGAATCCTACATCAAGGAACGCGACGCTCGAGAAAGACGCCGAACAGGTCGTGACGTCCGATCCGACGCGGGTACCAAGCTGCGGCGCTATGTTCTTGGTCAAGAAAAGCGCGGCAATCAGGAGGCTGCGGAAGCTGCTCCACTCGCATCGGTCTATCTGCATGCCTTGACAGAAAACGACTTGATAACGTGGCGTGAGGGTTTGCCGAATGACTTGAAGGTCACGACCAAGCAGCGATTCGTGAATGACCTCAAGGCCGCACTAAATGCAGCGTGGCCGCGGCTCTCGGCGGATCGGAAGAAGCTAAACCCGACGTTCCCTGCCATTGTGAAGGCCGGCTTCAAAGCCGAGCGGGTCGACGACGATGACGATGTGCCGGTTGCTCGGGATAACCAGATTCTCACGGATGACGAGGTTGGCGTTATCCTTCAAGCCGTATGCGAAGTTGATCAGGAGCAAGGATTTGACGGCGATCTATATCGGATCGTCGTCTGTCTGGCCGCGACGGGCGCGCGCTATGCCCAAGCTAGGCGAATGCGCGTAGGTGACGTACAGGTGTCTGCACGGCGTCTGATGGTGCCGGGCTCCTACAAGGGGCGCGGCGGCAATGGCGGCGCAGACCCTGTCCCAGTGGGCGACGATGTAATCGAGGTGCTCTTGCTCGCGATCGCTGGGCGGCCAAGCGACGCACCTCTTTTCGAGCGGTGGATCCATGAACAGGAGCCGAGCGGTATTGCATGGAAGAAGTCTCAACGCGGTCCGTGGAAAAGGGGCGAACTTGCACGTCCCTGGAAGGCCATTCGCGAGCGCGCCGGTATGCCGCAGGTGATTCCTTATGCTTTGAGGCACTCGAGCATTGTGCGCGGTCTCCGGAAGGGCTTGCCCATCCAACAGGTCGCCAAATTGCATAATACCTCAGTCAAAATGATCGAGCGGCACTACGCGAAATACATTGCGACTGCCTTGGAAGATCTCGCAAGGGCGGCAGTGGTGTCACTTGTGCCGCGGACGCGGACTGGTGGAAACGTGGTGCGAATGGGAAAACGCGCGTAGCCGCATCTCTGCGCTGTCCCCGAGCCTCTGAGTCATCGGTCGTCGACTGGATGGCGCGCCGCCAACACTGACAGTGCTCGACTGACTCAAATCTTCAAATACCGTCAGATGTCAGGAACACACCTCCGTCGCGAGAGCCTGCTCCCCGCACTGCCGTGCTCCGACCCAAGCGTCGGGCGCCGCCGAATACTGACGACCTCGACATTGCGCGCTTCGGCGTTCGTCTCCTCTCTGGGTCAGCGTTGAAAGACGACCTTGCCTCCGACCAGCGTGATGTCCGCCTTGACGTCTTTGATCTGCTCTTCCGGAATGGCCATGTAGTCCGCGGAAAGGACCGTGAGGTCTGCAAGCTTACCCGCCTGTATCGTACCCTTGCGTGCTTCGTCGAATGTGTAGCGCGAAGCTGCCGACGTGTAGAGACGGAGCGCCTGTTCGCGACTGATAGCCTCCGCGGCACCGTACACGCCTCCATTGGGATCTTTCCGCGTCACCATGATGTACATGTTGAGGAATGGGTTGATCGGGTTGACGGGGAAGTCGGTTCCAGCGCCGAGGCTGTCCAGCCCCATTTTTTCGATCAAGGTCTTGGTCGGCACGGCGCGTTCGGCGGTCGACCGTCCCAGGAAGCGCTCGACCGTCGCGGCCTTATCCCACATGAAGACGTTCTGGAAATCGACCCTGACCCCCAGCTTGTGAGCGCGCTCCATCTGCTCGGGCCTGATCAGACTCGCGTGAATGAGGACGAAGCGACGGTCCCGGATGGACCTTTCCTTGTCGGCAGCTTCGAAAGCATCGAGCACCTGGTCGATACCGAGATCGCCGACGACGTGCACGCCTACACGCCAACCGTAGCGATTGCAGATCGAGACGAGTTGCATGAGCCGTTCGGGCGTTTGCTGGGCGATGCCATGGTAGTTATCGTGCGAGTCCGGATAGACATCGCGCATTAGCGCCGTCTTCAGGGTCATGCCGCCATCGTAGAAGACCTTGATGCCGGCGAACTTGACCCAGTCATCGCCGAAGCCTGACGACGCTCCGTTGCCCGACATGATCGCCTCCCAAGCGGTCAGCTCGGCGGGCGGCTCGGGTCTGAACATCAATCCCGTCCGCAACGTCGCTTGTCCGGACGCGGCGATCTTCTGCAGTGTGCGGACGTCTCGCGCTTCCGTGGCGCCTTCGACCGCGCTCGTGATCCCGAAACTGTTCAGTGCCCCCTCCGCGAGCGTGAACTGCCTGATTTCGTCGTCTTCGGTCCACGGCGGAACAGCCTTCTCGACCCGGTCGATCGCCGTCTCGACGAGCACGCCGGTCAGTTCACCGGCGGCGTCGCGCTCGAAGGAACCGCCGCTCGGGTTCGCGGTGGTCTTGTCGACCCCTGCCTCCTGCAGGGCCATCGTGTTCGCCATGGAGAAATGACCGACGGTCCGCAGATAGACCGGATTGTCGGGGGCGACGCGGTCGATCTCCTGCCTCGTTAGATACCGTTTCTCGGCGAGTTGCGACGGCGGGTGCCACGCGCCGCCCACAATCCAGTCGCCCGGCTTCTTCTTGGCCACGAACGTCTTGATCGCCTCGAGCGCTTCGGCGACCGTCTTCGCGCGGCTCATGTTGACGACATAGTCGGCGAGACCGGCCGCCTTGAAGTGAGCGTGAGTATCGATGAGGCCGGGAATCACGGTCTTGCCGGACACGTCGAGCACTTGCGTGCGCGCTCCGGCGAGCGCACGGATGGATGCGCTGCTACCGGTCGCGAGAATTTTTCCGTCCCGAACGGCGATCGCCTCGGTCACGCTGGATCGTTCGTCGAGGGTCAGAACTTTTCCATTGACGAGGACGAGATCGGGCGAGTTGACATCTCCTTGCTGGGCAGCAGCGGGCGCTGTGCCCGCGAATAGAATCCCCGCACCGAGCATCGCGAGCGCCGCCGACCTGCAGACCATTCCAACCTCCCGATCGTTTGTGTTCAATAGACGAACATCTTCCCTTTTCTCGATGATACCCCGCCTGTCGAAGCGGTCCACCGATTCAGGGTCGTTCACGGCGCGATCGTTGCGCCCCCATCAACGACGACGATCGAACCGGTCGAGAATGGATTCCAGGCGAGAAAGAGAACCGCGTTCGCGATGTCCAATGACTCGCGGGCCGCTAGCGGCCATCCCCGCTTCGCCACACTATCGGCGGCCCTCATTGCGCGGCCACGGTACCGGACATCGGAACCCAGCGCTCGCCGTCGAAACGCTGCGGGCGCAGCGACGTGATCAGGCGATAATCATCCGGGCTGGTGTTGACGGTGATGCCCGGGATCAGGCCCGGCAGCGCCACGTTCTTCAGTGCAGTGGACTGCTTCATGATGTTCTGCCGGGACAGATCGTTACCGCAGGCCTCGATGACCTTGGTCATGAGAACAGCGACGTTCCATCCGGTGAAGTTGAGCTGATCCTCGATATCGCCCTCGGGATAGTACTTCCTCATGAAAGCCAGCCATTCCAGATAGGCGGGATCGTTGGCCCATTCGGGATCGCCGACCGACTTGGTCGGCGTCGCAGAGATCGCTCCCTTGGCGTTGTCGAACCCGGCCGGCTTGAGGATCGTCGGCACGAAGTTGCTGCCGATCGGCAGGAACTGCTGCGCTTTCCAGCCAAGCTCGCCTGCCTTGCGGATCGCCTGCGAGGTAAACTTGCCGGTCGACGCATTGAGGAAGACGCTGGCGTTAGTGGTGGCCAGCGACACGACCTGGGAATCGACCGTCGGCGACGTAACCTCGTAAGGCGCGGCGGCGACGATCTCGGCCTTGGGATCGCGCCGTGCCAGTTCGGCCTTGAAGCTGCGGAGATATTCGCGGCCATAATCGTCGTTCTGGTACAGCACCGCGACGCGCGAACCCGGGGTGTTCTCGGCAACCAGCCGGGCGTAGATTTCAGCTTCGGTGCTGAACAGCGTCATGCCCGCGATGGTGTACGGGCTGGTCTTTGGATCGGCGAAACGGGCGCTGGCGGCGAACACGAATAGCTGCGGAATCTTCTTGGCGTTGAGATATTTCTGGACCGCGGCGTTCTGCGCGGTTCCCATGCTGCCGAAGATCGCGACCGCCTCGTCATTTTCGATCAGCCGGCGCGTTTGCTCCACCGCCTTCGGCGGGCTGTAGCCGTCGTCGAGCGAGATCAGCCTGACCTTACGGCCGTTGATGCCGCCACGATCGTTGATCATCTGGAAATAGCGAGTCTGCACCTTGCCGACGGCGCTCAAGGCCGACGCCGACCCGCTATAGGGCATGGTCTGCCCGAGAACCAGTTCAGTGTCGGCCGCCTTGGCCGATCCGCAAGCAACCAGTGCAGCCACCAGCACCAATGTCGCGCGAAGTCCGCGCATGCGCTCCTCCCTAGTTTTTCTTACCTGTAATATTCTTCCTAGGAAGATATTTGTCAACAGCGACGCAAGGTCACAACTGGCCGCTGCGCTGCGGCCATGCACAGGGCCGGAGCGATACCGGAAACTTGCGAGGCGACACCTGAGTTTGGCGGTGCTAGATTGCTGGGACGCATGATGCCGGCGCAATCGGCGCGCGGTGAAGGGGACTGGAAGGGAATGAAGAAGAGCAGCGTGTCACGCCGCGCCGAACCCGCGATAAAGCAGCCGCCACCGCCTGACAGCACTCTTTACGACGATATCGAGGCCGCGTGGCTGGAGCAACGTCCCGACCTCGACCTCGGCGCCGCCTGCACGTTGTTGCGCCTGGAGCGCGTCAACCAGCTCCACGAAATGCGCCTGCAGGACATAGCGAAGGCGGTCGGGCTGCAGACCGGCGAGCTGTATGTGCTGCTGGCGCTGCGGCGCTCGGGCAAACCGTACGAGCTGCGTCCCACCGACCTGTTCCGGGCCCTGCTCGTCACATCGGGCGCGATGACCAAGCGCGTAGCGCGGCTGCAGGAAGGCGGCTTCGTGCTGCGCGTCTCTGCCAACGACGACGGCCGCTCCGAGCTGGTCCGCCTCACCGCCAAGGGTTTCGCGACCGCCGACCGCGGCATCGCCGAGGTGGCAAGGGTCGTCGCGCGCACGATTGAGGCAAGCGGGCTGACCAAGGCGGAGATCGCGATGCTCGACCGCTGCCTGCGCAAGCTGCTGGCGGTGCGGACGATGAAAACGCCGAAGAAGTCCGGCCGGCTTACGGCGGCGGACTAACTGCGGCCCCTGCTACACGACGGCGCTGACACCCGCCTTCAGCAGCGATCTGAGATCGCATGAACTGTCCTCGGCCTGGCTCGGCGTCGGCGAAATGCCCGCTGCTATCAGGCGCCGCGCCACCATCTGATCCCCGGGATTGTTGATGCTTTCGACGCCGACCAGCCTGCCCTGCCGGTAATTGAACACGGAGAACCGGCCAGCTTCGATCGAGCCGCGGATCACAATGCGGTCCCTGCGCGCGCCATGACCGACGATCTGAAGCTTGAGATCGTGCTGATCCGACCAGAACCGCGGCACGCTGTTGTATGGTTCATGGTTTTCCACGATCGCAAGCCCGACGGTGCGTCCCTGATCCTGCGCGTGCTGAACCGACTCCAGCCTGATCCAGTCCTCAGCAAACCGGTTGAAGTGCGTGGTGCAGTCGCCAGCGGCGTAGATGCTCTTGCGTGCGGTTCGCCCGTTCTGATCCACCACAATGCCATTGGCGCACCCGAGCCCGGCAGCGGCGGCGAGCTCGTGGTTAGGGATGCCGCCGATGCCGACGACGACCAGGTCCGTGCCGAGGCGGACGCCGCCGTCCAGTTCGACCGCCACCACTCGTCCCCCATCGCCGACCATTGCCGAAACAGACGTGCCGAGCTTCACCGCGACGCCGGCCCGGGTATGGATGTCGAGCAGGAAACGCGAGACCACTGGAGACGCCGCCCGCTCGAGCAGCCGGGAGGCAGCCTCGATCACGGTGACCCGTTTGCCGAGCTTGGCCGCCGACGAAGCCACCTCGAGCCCGATGAAGCCGCCGCCGACGATCACGATCTCGCTCGCCCGGCCGAGCCGCGCCTTGAGATCGGCGGCATCTCCGACCGATCGGAGATAGCAGACGGCGTCGAGTTCGGCCCCGCGGACCGCTATCCGCCGCGCGCGCGAACCGGTAGCGATGACCAGCCTATCGAAGTCCAGTACGGCGCCGTCGGCCAGCGCGACTCTTGCTGCATGGCGGTCAATCGCGACAACACGGCGACCCAGCAGCAGTTCAATCCGCTTGCTCGCGAAAACAGCCTCTTCGCGCAGAATGAGCCTCTCGGCACTGACCTGATCAAGCAAGAACTCCTTCGAAAGCGGCGGCCGTTGATAGGGCAACGACGTCTCGTCGGCGACCACCGTCACCGGTTCGGCATAGCCGGCGTCCCGCGCCGTGAGCGCGGCCTCAATGCCGGCATAGGATGCGCCGATGACGACAAGTCCGCTCACGGCTTGACGTCCACGCCGCCGTCACCGGCAGCTTGCAGGGCGGCGTCGCCGTCGAGTTCGACATAGACCTCGCCGTCACGGATCTCGACCTTGAACGCCTTGATGTCCTTGTAAGCGCCGGACTGGCATTTTCCGTCACGGACATCGAACATCGCCCCGTGCAGGGGGCATTCGATCACATGGCCTTCGAGAAACCCCGTCGACAGCAGCGCAAATGCGTGCGAGCAGACGTCATCCGTTGCGAAGACCTCGTCGCCGACCTTGAAGAGTGCGATGCGCCGGTCGCTCACCCTGAAGCCCAACGGCTCTCCCTCAGACAGTTTCGCGACGGCGCACAGGCGGTGCCAGATCATGGGACGTCTCCTCGATCAGAGCTGGGAATTCGACGCGGACATGCAGTCCGCGCCCTTTGCTTTCGATCCGGTCAACGGGGAATCTGCCGCCAATCCTCGGAGGCGGAGGCGAGCCGACCGCCGACCGCGCGGATGTCCTTGTAGGACATGGTCTCGCTTTGGCCGCTCTTCGGCGGCTTTCCCGCCATGAAGCCGCGCACCTCGTCGAGCAGCTGGCGACGCACCCTGACGATCGCCTGGTCCGCCGAGCACAGATATTCCTGCGAACGGTCGACTATCGGGCCCATGCTGACCATGACCACGAAATCCTCGATGACGATCTCATGGAAGCCGGTGCTGTTGCCGGCATCCATGATCTGGCGGTTCTGGCCCCAATTGTTTGATTGATCACCCGGCAGGCCGCCAGCCATCGGCCACTGGTTGGCACGCTGCACCTTGCGCCAGGAATCCACCGGCTTCTCCGGATTGTAGTAGATGTACCACTGGATCAGATTCTCATCGTCGATCGGCACCGCGATGATCGCAGTGCGATCCTGCTGGGGTCCGGAGAAGATCGGCGCGATCAAGCCGTAATACGGCATCACGAACTCGGTGACGCGGGCGAGGCACGATCCGTCGGGCGCAGTGCGCAATGCCGCAGCACGGAAGCCATAGGGCTTCTTCTCGAATTCATAGCCGACCTCGGTGTTGACCCGCGTTGCGCCGAAATCGGTCGACGAGGTCACAGTCCAGCTCTGGTGCAGCAGCGCGACATGCGAGGAATCGATGGTGGCCTCGACGCCTTGCAGCCAGTTCGCCTTCAGCTCGATGCCCGCGGCGTAGACCTGGTCCGGCGGCAGATCCATCCATTCGAAGTCCGGCGGGGGCGGCGCGTCGCCTTCGCCGAGCCAGACCCAGATCAAGCCAGCGCCTTCGCGCGTCGGATAGGCTTTCGCTTTGACGGTCTTGGCGAACTCCTTCGGATTGTTCGGCTCGTTGGGAACGTCCAGCACCGCGCCGTCGGCGCGGATCTTCCAGCCGTGAAACAGACAGGTCAGCGAGCAGTCATCGACGCGCGCGAGCGCGAGCGAGACGCCACGATGCGGACAGGCCTCGTCCAGAAATCCGACCATGCCGTCCTTGCCCCGGAACGCCACGAAGTTGCGGCCGAACAGCTTGACCCTCACCGGCGCCTCGCCCTTGCGCACGCGCACCGAGAGAACGGCCGGCAGCCAGTAATGCTGGCGCAGCATCCGTCCCATCGGCGCGTCGCCCGTGACGCGGCACAGCAATTCGTTCTCTTCCCTCGTGACCATCGCGAACCTCCCTGGTTGACGCCTCCGGCGTTCTCGGCCTACTATCTTCCTAGGAAGATTGTTGTCAAGTTATCTTCCAGGAAAGCCATATCGGGGGAATCGCATGACCAATGGACGGCTTGGGAACTGCATCGCGCTTGTGACAGGAGGAAGCCGCGGGGTCGGCAAGGGTGTGGCCATCGGCCTCGCCGAAGCCGGCGCGACCGTGATCGTCACGGCGCGCACGCGGAATAGCGGCGGATCGGAATGGCCGGGCTCGCTCGACGAGACTATCGCCGCGATCAATGAGGTCGGCGGCCGCGGCATCGGCGTCCTGTGCGATCATTCCGATGATGCGTCGGTGCACGAGGTGTTCGATCTCGTCCGGCGCGACTACGGCCGCCTCGACGTGCTTGTCAACAACGTGTTTGCGGCGCCGAACGTGATGCCGGTCAACATCCCGTTCTGGCAGGTGCCGGCATCGCTGTGGGACACCATGCATCGCGTCGGCCTGCGCTCGCATTTCGTCGCCAGCCAGTTCGCCGTGCCGCTGATGCTGCCGCAGCAGCGCGGCCTGATCGTCAATACGTCCTCGGGCGGCGGCGTGCGCTACACGTTCAACGTTCCGTTCGGCGTGCAGAAATCGGGCGTCGACCGGATGGCGCGCGACATGGCGCATGAGCTGAAGCCGTTCGGCATTGCCGCGATCTCGATCTGGCCCGGCTACATCAAGAGCGAGAAGCTTGCGGCGCAGCCCGACCGCGTGCCGCCGGCGCTCGCCAAACTGATTGCCGAGCGCGGCGAGACGCCGGTGTTCGCCGGGCGCGCGGTCGCCGCGCTCGCCGCCGATCCCGGCGTGATGGCCAAAAGCGGCCAGATCCTGCTCGCCTCCGAGTTGGCGGCCGAATACGGATTCACCGACGTCGACGGCAAGGTCCCGCCGCCGCCGAGCCGCGATCCCGCGCCGCTGTCCGTGTTCAAGCCAAACGTCGCGACCTGAGAGAGGAGAAGCCCATGCGAATCGCAATCGCAGCCCTGGCGCCGTTCACGGAGCGCGACTGGCACCCGCTGTCACTGGCCGTCGTCACCGGTTTCGCCTGCGCGATCGGGATCGCCAAGACCATTGCGCTGGCTATGAGCGCGACAACAGCATTCCCGGCGCCGCTGTGCGCTGAGATGTCTTCGTCGGGCACGTCGCCCAACAAGGTCGAGGTGATTTCCTCGCACGCGCTGCCGAATGTACCGGGCAAGCGCGTCACAGTGGTGCGCGTCAGCTACGGGCCAGGCGGCTTCACGCCGCCGCACCGCCACGGCGGCTCGGTGACCGCCTACATCACCAAAGGTCAGGTCCGCTCACAGCTGAGCGGTGGCCCGCTGGAGACGTTCGAGGTAGGGCAATCGTTCTTCGAACCGCCCGGCGCGACGCATCTCGTTTCCGCCAACGCGAGCAACACCGAACCGGCCGAACTGATAGCCGTCTTTGTCGCTGATGAGGGAGCTGAATTGACTACCCTTCTCGAGCCATAGTTCAACGGACCGGCCGGCTTCCGCTGTCCAACGGGGCCGAAGAACACGGTCTCGCGGTCGCTCTGCGGATCGACGTCGAGACTGTGGACGACAATGCCGGCCCGAACTCCGCGAGGTGACGAGAGTTGCTCCGCCTTCCGACGGACAGCTGGGTCGGCACCGGGTCATCGGCCTTGACCGTCTACGGATAAACTGGCGCCATTTCCTTTGCTCCAAAGCGGAGGGGCCATCGTATCGACCCACCTCGGAGTTCCGTTACCGATCAGACGGAGCCTTGAAATCGTATGAAATGCGTCCAGCCGGCAGGTAGAACAGCGCGATCACCGCCCCGCCCCTGACCTCGGGATAGTGCCTGCTGCCCGGATCCGGCGCCGTCCAGCCCGGTCCCTGCCAGCCCTGCAATCCCTTCAACTCCGCGCCCTTGTTCAAGGGCACCACGAGGTTGAGTTCGCCATAGGGGTGGCCGTGATACTGTCCGCGCAACACGTCGTGATCGTCTTCGTCCTTGAAGCGGCGCGGATCGGCGCTGTTCATGTACACGGCGGTGATGCTGAACTGGAACGTTTTGGGAGTGGGCTCCAGGATGCGGCTGCGCCGGTAATTCGGGCCGTCCACCTGCTGGTTTGCCGCCCACCCCTCCTCGACGCCGATTTTGATCAGGCGAGCCAGATCCTGGTAGAGCGTGCTGTTTTCGCCGTATGTCTCGTTAAGCCAGCGTTCCATCTTGGCGCCAGGCGTCATGTCCTTGACTTCCCGGAGAAACGGAATGCTGCGCTGAATCAGTTCTTCTCGGCTTCCCATAGTGATCTCTCCTCTTCGACTATTACGTTTCGAACCCTACGAACGTGGCGAACTCATCAATGTCCGCCCGCGGCATCAATCTATCCGGCCGCTCAACCTTGGCTTTCCCGACCGAGATACCGCACACCACCATCTGCTCTGCCGGAATTGACAGCAGCGGGCGCAAAATTCGATGGTATTTTGCGAACGTTTCCTGCGGACACGATTGAAGCCCGCGTCCCGCCGCCGCGAGCATCACGTTCTGCACGAACATTCCGAGGTCGAGCCAGCTTCCGACTTCCAGGCGACGGTCGATGGTCACGATCAATCCCACCGGCGCGCCGAAGAATGTGTAGTTCTTCGCGGTTTGTCTGCTCCTCGCCTCGAGATCGATTTGAGCAATTCCGAGCGATCCGTAGAACAACCGACCAAATTCTTGCCGCCGTTTGAGGTACGGGTCCGGTAAATCGCTGGCGTAGTATTTGTATTCCGAGACGTGCTCGTCGCGCGAGTTTTCGTGCGCGTCCAACAGCGCCGTCGAGACTCTGTCCTTGGCCGCGCCAGCCAACACGTAGACGTGCCAAGGCTGGATGTTCGCACCGCTGGGGGCGAACCGCGCGATACGGAGAATCTGCTCAATTGTGCGTCGCGGGACTGGAGCGTTGCAAAACTCGCGGCACGCAAACCGCCCGGCCAAGATCTGATCGATCGGGCTCTGCGCAACGACATCTCCCTCCCCCGTGCCGGTGGCGGCTCCTTCAGGACCGGACATGCTCGTACGGCTGGTATCCATCTCGACCTCCTCGGTTCGGTTCGGAGCAACGAGCGCTCAGTGCGGCCACGCTGAGCCAAGGATGATCGAGCAGAAGTTCTGACGGACGTGGTTCATGTCCTTCAGCGCGAGGACGTCGGCCTTCACATTCCCGAACGTCGTCAGCGGCTTCTTGATGATGCCATTGGCGAAGTGGTCGATGATATTCTCTTTGAAGTTTTTCTCGCGCGGATGATGGACGCAGACATGGTCGCGCTGTTCATGCGTGAAGTCGTGATAGGCGATGCCGAGCACGTCCATCTCCACGCCGGCGGTCACCAGCGCGATGGTCGGGCGCATATGCTCGGGGATTCCGGGCGTGGTGTGGAGCGCGATGGCAGTCCAGACGTCCTCGATGTCACGCTCGGGCACGCCGTAGCTTTTCATGAATTTGCGGGCTGCATTAGCGCCATCGACCTCGAAGCGCAGATCGGGGCTCGAATATTTCTCGGTTAGACCCATGTCGTGAAACATGGCGCCGAGGTAAAGCAGTTCTGGGTCGTACTTCAGCCCGCGGCGCTCGCCGGTCAGCGCGCCCCAAAGAAAGACGCGGCGACTGTGGTTGTAGAGCAGGTCGTCTTCGGTATCGCGCACCAGCTGCGTGGCGGCGCGCGCGATAGCGCTGTCAGGCACCCGGATGCCGGCGATGATCTCGGACATGGAGCAATCTCCTCGATTGAATAGTGGGCTGCTTGCTTGCCGGTATTAGGCAACAGGGCCCGGCACGGGACAACGAGCGGAATGCTATGGATCAGGACAGCCGTACGTCGTTTCCTGACAAAAGGCCGCTCGGAGCCTTCAGAGCAGTAGGAACCCGCAGTTTCGTGCTCGGGTAGCTCGCGAACTATTCCGGTTCTGCTCGCCGGAAGCTGGCGCGATATTGGACAGGGGTCACGCCGAGACGGGTGCTGAAGACAATCCTCATCCGATCCGCCGATCCGAAGCCGCAATCGAAGGCAATGGCCTTCAGCGGTCGGTCGCTTGCTTCCAGCATCATGCGCGCGGCATCAATACGGGCGCGCTCGATGAATTCGTGCGGTGTGGTCCCGGTCACCTGCCCGAAATGCCGAGCCAGATTCCGGGCGCTCATGCCGACGACTGCTGCAAGCGATTCCAGGGTATGGCGATCGCCAATGTTGGCCATGACATGGTCCTGGATGCGCGCGATCGGCGATTCAGGATCGGCAGGCGCGGTGAGATACGGACTGAACTGCGACTGTCCGCCCTGGCGCTGGGCAACCACAACCAGCCGCTTGGCGACCTTGAGCGCCGTTTCAGCCCCGTGCCGCTGCCCGACGAGTGCCAAGCCGAGATCTATTCCCGCCGTCACACCCGCCGCGGTGATCAGCCGTCCATCGCGCACATAGATCAAGTCCGGTTCGACTTTTGCCTTCGGGAATCTCGCCGCCAGCGCCTGTGCATCCTGCCAATGAGTCGTCACACGCCGATCGTCGAGGAGACCGGCATAGCCAAGGACGAACGCCCCGGTGCAGATCGACCCATAAACGCTCGAGCGCCACGGCAGCTCCTTGATCCACTGAAGCAGGCACGGTTCGGGCGCCGCTTCCGGCGGCGTCGGGGTGCCGGCCACCAGAACGATGTCGAAGCCGCCCGCCGCCTCATCGAAGGTCAGGTCGGCGACCATGCGTATGCCGTTCGACGCGCGCAGCGGATTGCGGTGAGCAGCAACCAATACGGTTTCGTAGCGGTCCGCGCTGCCGAGAAACGTGTTCGCCTCGCTGAACACATCCATCGGCCCCGCTACGTCCAGGGCCTGGACCCCCTCACAGACGACGATCGCGACAGCTTGTACCGGCACCTGCTACTGCCTCTCCATCCTGGAGCCTTATTATGCAGGTAGTCCGGACCCTGTAAAAGGCCTGGCGCGATCCGGGAGGCAACAGAACGAACATCCGCGCATCCGGGATCAACCAGGGGCTATGGACTTCTACTGGTCGATTTTGCTCTCCCGGCGGCCAACCAAGCGGCCTATGCAGGTCCAAAAAAGATCGTCACGGCCACAGGCGAATTTGTCGCGCCATTATTGTGATCCCGGCGCCTTGTCTGGCGTGGTCAAGGGCTCGTCCTTGGAATCCACAACGAAGACCGCCAGTAAGCTGGCGGACTCGTTGTCACTCGCGTTCTCACTGACCCTGTGATGTGAACCGGGCATTTCGTAAAAGCTTTCGCCTGCGTGATAGATCTTCGGGGGTTCCTCGCCGACTTGACTACGGATCGCGCCGGACAGCACATAGGCGTAGATGAAGGCTGACGCTGCGTGGTGATGAGCGAGCGATTTGGCTCCGGGAGGATAAGTCACCGTCACAGCAACCAGCCGCTTTCCTTCGACATTCGGCAATGCGTGCGCGAAGGCGACTTTCACCTGCTCCCGGTCCTGCGCGATCGCCGGGGAGGCTCCCAGGGCGATCGCTGCTGCTATCAGCGGGACGGCGGCCGCCCGCAATGCTCCTCTCGCTGCTTTTGCAAACTTACCTCGAGGGTTTGATACGGCACCAATCCGATAGGCAAATCCACTGATCGACATCATCGCACCTCCTCTTCTAACGAGTTCACGCAACTGCTTGAAACCAGAACGCAGAGACGAACCGATGGTCATGGTGAAGCTTCCGATGAGAAGGCATCGCCGCCGCCATCACTTCGGCCTGATGTGCCGCTGCCACTGAGCAGCACCGACAACAGAGCTGCCACAGCGAATCCCGCAGCTACCCAGCCGAGCCGCTCCACCGCGCCATTGGCAATGACCACAGCGCCCGCCGCGGCACCCATCGCGCTGCCGAGGTAGATGGCCGAGGAATTCATCGAGAGACTGATCGGCGCCAGTGCCGGAGCCAACGTCACCAGCCGGGCTTGCTGCGCCGTTATCAGCCCCCAACTGGCGAATCCCCAAATCAGGATAGCCGGCAGCAGGACAGGCATTGCCCGCGCCGGCTCGAGGGCCGCGCTAAGCGAGAAGGCAAGATAGGCCAGCAGGGCAAGCCCCCCACCAACGATCACGACACTGCGCGCGCCCCAACGATCCGCCGCGCTGCCGCTGAGCTGGGTGCCGACTGCACTGGCCAGGCCAAAGCCCAACAGGACCGGCGCCAGTGCCTGCGGACCAAGGCCGCCGACGCCGGCTATGAACACACTGAGATAAGTGTAGACGGTAAAAGTGCCGGCCACGGTCAGCACGCTCGTCATCAGCACCCCGAGGATATCGCGGCGCTTGGCCAGCGCCAGACGCTCACCAAGGCCAGCCGTGACGCCAGGCCGTTGGCGCGGCAGCCGGATGAGAATCTCTAACAGCGAGAACACCGCCAGCCCCGCCACGCCGAAGAAGGTGGCGCGCCAACCGAAACCCTGCCCCACTAGTACGCCCAGCGGCACGCCAGCGATGATGGCCAAGGTCAACCCGGTGGTGATCGTGGACAGGGCACGGCCACGCCGCTCCGGACCGCCCAGCGCGGCGGCATATCCGCTGGCCGCCGGCATGAAGCTTGCTGCGGACAGGGCCAACAGCAGCCGCGCGGCCAACAGCCCGGCATAGCCCGGCGCCAGCGCAGCGAGCAGGTTGCCCAGGGCGAAGCCGCCCATGGCGACGACCAGCAGCCGACGCCGCTCCAGCCCGGCCGTCAAAACGGCCATGACCGGCGCGCCGATGGCATAAGCGAGAGAGAAGGCGGTGACCAGATGACCGGCGGCTGCCAATCCGACGTTCAGGTCTCGCGCCAGGGCCGGGAGCAGCCCGGCGATCATGAACCCCTCGGTGCCGATGGCAAAAGCGCCGAGGGTCAGCCAGATGAGAGAGGCCAGCGAATCGGCGCCGGTAGCTTGTGCGCGACCGGGGTCGAGCTCCTGGAGCACAGGATAGGTCCTAGTCATGATGGTGAGCCTTGTGCTGGAAATCCGGGAAGGGCGACGCAGCGATCAGGTCGCAGGCGTTGGGGCTCTTGAACCCCGGGATGAAACGTTCGCAGACAGCGGCGTTGACGGTGCCATACGTCGTCGCTGGCTTGTGCGCAAAACCGGCGAAATACTCCTGAATGAACCCTTCTTTGAAATTTGTGCGCGGGTACTTGGCGACGATTTCCTCGCGCAGCTCCGCCGGGAACTGATCGAACCCCACCCCGATGACATCGAGAAGAACACCGGAATTGAGGAGCGCGACTTCGGGACCCATGTACTTCGGGATGCCGGGAGTGGTGTGCAGCGCGATTGCTTCCCAGACGGTCTGCACCTGGTCTTCAGCGATGTTGTGGGTGCTGAGAAACTGCCGTGCGGCATTTGCGCCATCGACTTCGAAGCGCTCGTCTGGGCTCGAGAACTTCTTGATGAGACCGAGATCGTGAAAAGCGGCAGCTACGTAGAGGAGTTCGGAATCGAACCGCAGCTTCCTCTGCCGACCCTGCTCAGCTGCGAACAGGTAGACCCGGATAGAGTGATTGAAGAGCAGATCAGTGGAATGTTCGCGCAGGATCTCGGTAGCCTCTTTCGCGAGCAGAGAGTCGGGAATGATGAGAGCGTTGGAGGAATTCGGCGTGGTCATGATTGCATCCTTTCGAGAGTTGCTGTGGTGTTTGGCTGCGGATTTGGGGCAAGCTCCGGGAGGATTAGTCGATCAACTCGCTCCGACGTCGAGCACGATCTTTCCTTTCGGCTGAGGCCGCACGTGCTCCAGCATGAGATGAGCCTCGCGCGCATCCGCGAGAGGTAAGACTGCTCCGACGTTTGTTCGCAGCTTTCCACCATCGATTAAGCGAGCGATCTTCGTCAGATATTGGCTCGTGACGTCGACCAAAAAGAAGCTGGCTTCAACACCGTAGCGCTTTGCAAGATCCTGATCCGGGCGGGACACTGCCGAGATCAACTTGCCGCCGCGACGAAGGACCTGGATCGAGCGGGTTTGGGTTTCGCCGCCGACCAGATCGATGACAGCGTCCGCGTCGCGTACTTCTTCCTCAAAGCGCTGCGTCCGGTAATCGACAACACGGTTTGCGCCGAGATCGCGCACCACCGAAATATCGCCCGTCGATGCGGTCACGACGGTTTGCACACCCGCGTGATGGGCCAGTTGAACCGCATAGGATCCAACGTTGCCGGCCGCACCGTGAATGACCACCGTTTGACCTGCCTTGAGTTGGGCATGATCAAACAACGCCTGCCATGCCGTCACGGCAACAACAGGAACGGACGCGGCTTCGACGTGGGTTAGCGAGGTTGGCTTGTTCGAAACCATCCCAGCGGACGCCACAGCGTATTCGGCATAGGCCCCGACAAACTGCGGGTTCGTAACACCGTAAACCTGATCTCCCACACGTAGCTCGGCAACGTCCGAGCCCATGGCAACGATTTCGCCGGACAGATCCGAGCCCAGAGTGAGAGGGAGCGGTTGCGGCAAAGCGCTCTTGCCGGACCTGATCCACGCATCCCATGGGCCAACTCCAGCGGCCGCAACCTTGACCAGGACCTCGCCAGGACTTGGCTCGGGTCGTGGCACGCGCTCGAACTTCATGGTCTCCGGCGACCCAAACTCGTGCACGCGCCAGGCCATCATTGTTGAATGAGTTCGCTCTTCACCAACTTGTGGAACGATGCTGCTGGAGGTCATCTCATGCTCCTTACGCTCAGTTCGTCATGCTTGCCGTCGACCGTTCGGGGCGATTGATGGGACGGGCTCGCCTGTATGTCGCAAGGACTCGTGCCCCGGACAACGAGCACGATCCCGCGGATCAGGACAGCCGTACGTCGTATCCTGACAAAGGCCTGTCGCGCCTTCGCGGCAATAGAAGCGCTTTCGTCGCCAGATGATTCTGGATCTATTCCGATTCCACTCTGCAGAAGCTGCCGCGATGTTACGTCCAGGCGGGTGCTCAGAGGCTTACACCGAGAGTGGAAATCCCACGATAGTTGCTCGCGCGCATTCGCAGGCTATGGCTGAAGAACGTCACGGCAGGACCCCAGCTTACGTTATCGGCCGGGCAGCTCCCCTCCTCGGGTTCGGGCCGCGCTCAGCGTGCCTCCTGAAACCTATTTAGACTCGTTCCGATCGAGAAGATTGGCCAAGACGCCTCCCTGCGCCTCACGTCGTATCGTTGGCAGCCCCTTGAACGAGCCCGCTTTTCCATCTATATACCATCCAGTCAGATGGAAAATGGATGGAAGCCATGGCTAGCAACGTCCGCGAAATCCGACCCAAGCCCTCCGACTCGGAAAAAATCACGATCAATCTTGGCTTCGTTGATCTCGGTCAGGTCGACTTGATGGTCCAGGAAGGCTTCTACTCGAACCGGACCGATTTCATCCGGACCGCCATCCGCAACCAGCTCGAACGCCATGCCGACGTGGTCAAGCAGTCCACGGCGCGAAAAAGCCTGGACCTGGGCTTGCGAAACTACAGCCGCGAGGATCTCGAGGCGGCGCGGCGGGCTGGCGAGATGCTGCACATCAATGTTCTTGGTCTCGCCACCATCGCGCAGGACGTCACGCCCGAGCTGGCCCGCGCGACGATTGCATCGGTCTCTGTGCTGGGGGCCCTTCATGCCAGTCCGGCGGTCAAGTCCGCTCTCGCCGAGAGGACGAGGTAAGGCCATGCTGAACCAGGACATCATTCGCGAAGCCACACGCCTCACTCGCTCGGGCCAACTCGTCGAAGCCACCGCGCTGCTTCAGCGCATGCTTCGGGGCGAGAAAGCTCCGGACCCGACCAGCCCGTCGGCCGGCCATCCCACCCATGCAGCAGGAAGAGAGCCGCCAACCATCGACGCCAAGGCACATGCGGCTGAGACGAGGCGTCCACGTCGGCCGGCTCAGCCGGCGGTGGATATCGCCAAAAACCTCCACGGGCTGGGTCTGGGAGGAGCCCTGAGGCGTGCGCCGCCTTCCATGGCAGACATCGTGCCGGACGGCGGCAGGTTCGTCGAAGGCGTCTACGCAAACGCCGCGGGAAGCCGCGCCTACCGGCTCTTCATCCCGAGCGGCTATCATGGCCAGGCCATTCCGCTGGTGATCATGCTCCACGGCTGCACGCAGTCGCCCGAGGATTTCGCCGCCGGCACGCGGATGAACTTCATCGCCGAAGAACAGACCTGCTTCGTCGTCTATCCCGCGCAGCGGGCGGAAGCGAACCAGGCGAAATGCTGGAATTGGTTTCGTCCGGCAGACCAACAGCGCGACGGAGGCGAGCCCTCGCTCATCGCCGGCATCACCCGCCAGATCATGCACGACCATTCGGTCGATCCGGAACGCGTCTACGTCGCCGGACTGTCCGCCGGGGCCGCGGCCGCGGCCGTCATGGGATCGACGTACGGCGATCTGTACGCAGCGATCGGCGTTCATTCCGGACTGGCCTGCGGAGCAGCCAGCGACCTTCCCTCCGCGCTGATGGCCATGAAGCAAGGTGGCGGACCTGAGCCAGCGCCGAGCGACGGCCCGCCCGTGCCGACAATCGTCTTTCACGGCGATCGCGACACCACCGTGCATTCCAAAAACGGCGATCGGATCGTCCGACAGTTGATCGGCGGATCCCGCACGAACGCCAAGGAGCATCGCGGGCGGGTGCCTGGAGGACATGCCTACACTCGCACGGTCCACACGGACGCCGGCGGGCGCGGAATCCTCGAACACTGGGAAATCCACGGAGCCGGACACGCATGGTCGGGGGGCAGCCCCGCCGGCTCCTACACCGATCCGGACGGGCCGGATGCAACGAGAGAAATGCTGCGCTTCTTCCTCGAACACTCGCTCCCGCAGGGGCGGAATTGAGAGGGCATCCGCTTTTCATCCGGTGATGGAAAGCGGAGGTCGCAATCATTCCTCATGGAACGGAAGCCCGCTGGCGCTAACCGTCCGATCTTTCAGCCAATCAGGTCTTTGGCTTCTGTTTCGCTGCCGCCTCTCGAGCCATCCGCTCCGCCTTCAGACGCTCCCGGTTTGCATGGAATGCCCGCTGAACGCGTTCATGCTCGGAGACCGGCACCTTCGCGCTCATGTCGCGAAACACCATTCGGGCTTCCCGCTCGGCCGCGGTCGGCGTCCTCCGGTCTGATGTGCGATTGTTCATTGCTCCCTCCTTCGGGCGCAAACGGTCCTTGCGCTATGTTGCGCATTCGGACCGCCAACCTAGGGGGTAGGTTTTCCCCCGGCGGGGCTTTTGGGGGCCGGGGGCATGGATTCGACTCTTCGCGACCCCATTCGTTCCAATCCCCTGGTGTCTCGAAGATTACGCCGACTTCCGCTGCGCCTTGGCTGGTTTTTTTCGCCGCCGCTTCCTTCGCCGGCTCCTTGCCCTCGATCGACATCAGCATTTCCTTCTGGCCGGCTGCCGCCTTGCGCGGCTTCTTGGCCGGGTTGGCAGCCTTCGCCGGCGCGGCCTTCTTGCCGCCGGATCGGCCCAGCGCCTCCATCCGGTCGACGACGTTGGTCGCCGCGGGCTTCGACTTGGGCGTGATCGGTTTTGCGCCGAACGCGAGAAAGAAGGTGATCGTCCCGCCGCGCTCCGATCTAGCTCTACGCAAGACGCCCGGCCTGTCGCATGATCGGCTCCCTAGATTTCGGCGTTTGCCTTACAGGCCACTAAACCCGCGGCTTTCTCGGGCGCTTCTTCGGCGGAGGCGCTGGCAACGCCGCCTGAAGGACTGCGTCAGCTGCTTCCTTGGCCTCACGAACTTCTCGAAGCCGCGCCATGTTCTTACGAACATCGATGGCCTGCTTTTCGACATCGGCCAATGCCCGCGCTCCCTCTTCAGCGGCCAAGCGCTTACGATCGGAACGCGCGATGGCTTCTGATGATGGCTCAGCCGGCCTCTTGGCGGTCATCTCGCCTGGCTCCACAACGACAAAACCCGCTCAATCCAACGATTGAGCGGGCAAGGGGCCGTTCCAGTACATCCGTGAAACGGCGCCACGATATCAAGCCAGCGAGAGGTTCTCAGCGCTGACTTTGCCTCGCATCTTGTCGGTCTTGGTCTCGAAGTTGACCTTTTGGCCCTCTCCGAGCCCGGAAAGACCAGCTCGTTCAACAGCGCTGATATGAACGAATACATCGTTGCCGCCGTCGTTCGGCTGAATGAAACCGAAGCCCTTTTGGCCGTTGAACCACTTAACAGTACCTGTCGTCATTTTCTTCTCCAAAGCGCAAAAGCGCATACCGCGCGATGATCGCGCAGCTATCTTCAACTTCGTCGATGTCTTTGGAAAAGGAGCCCGCGGGCGCATTCAACAAGGCACAGCGGCTAATCGAACAACGCTAATATACGTCAGTTTTCGGATTTTGCAAGGAGGGAACCAATTAATTTCGTCCTGTCACTTCTGTCGAGATGCGAGAAAGAGTTTATCGATTGACAGTCGTCAACGCGAATGGTCACGTTGATGCACCAGCTGCATTGCTGTTGCAGGCAGACTAGCACTTCGCGAACATCGCCGCCGTTACCCTGAAGACCGAAATGAAGCTCCTGCGCATTTGGCTGCCTGCAGGACGTATCGCGTTTGCAGCCCAGCGAGGAGACTCAATTGCAGGTACTTGTCAGAGACAACAATGTTGAGCAGGCGCTCCGTGTTCTCAAGAAGAAGATGCAACGAGAGGGCGTCTTCCGGGAAATGAAGCAGCGTCGTTCCTACGAAAAGCCGTCGGAGAGAAAGACCCGCGAGAAATCCGAAGCTATCCGACGAGCCCGGAAGCTTGCCCGGAAGCAGGCGATCAGGGAGGGATTGCTGCCCGCGCCGCCGAAAAAGAAGCCGTTTGAGCGGAAGCCGCCTTTGCCGGAGGTCAAAGCGCGAGCGGAGTAGAAGGAGGCCCGCGTTCCGGAGAACGCCGCACGTCAACTGACGTTGCTTGTCGGACCTCGTGCTATCAGGGCTACGTCACCGGTGAAGCAGCGAAGATTCAGCCGTGGCGGTCCCATCATCCTTACTGCCTGAAATCGATGCCTCGCAGCACAATGCCTGGCGGCGTGCCTTCGAACTCGGTCGCGCGATAGTTGCTTGCCGCACGGGCTTCGATGCGATCCCGCAGGCGCGTGAATTGGGCTTCCCGCTGCTCGGGTCTGACTTGCGGCCCACCCTCGAGGGAGTCCATCGCAGAGGTTGAGATCGCGCAAGGAATTTCTCTGGCGCCGTCATGCATCGAGAACCGCACGATCATCCGGTCGTATTCGTGGGCGATAAAACGGCCGCTGGTCAATGTCATAGGTTACTCCGTTACGTCATCGCGAGTTGGAAGGATCCGCCGTCGCAAGGCATATCGTTCCCGACAGCCTGCCGCGTTGCGGTCGCAACGAGCCTGATACCGCCTCAGCCTTCCCCCGACAGCCGGGCAAAATCATCGAACAGCGCAGCCACCAGGGCGCGGTGCCGCGTGTCCTCGGCAGGGAGGCTTGCAGCATAGAGGTTGAGCAGATGCCGTGCCTTCACCGCCGCCTCCGGCCAGGAGCCAGCCGGCACCGTCATCATGCGATTTTCCAGATCAGCCTCGCGCTCGCGCAATTCGCGCAGATTGGTCTCGACCTCGGCCAGCGCCCGGCGCAAGTCCGTCGCCTTCTGCGCGGCCATCCCGCGGTGCTTGTCAAGGTCGACCGGCTGATCCGTCATTGACTGATGCTCGCATCTACGGCTCGCGCATGCGCAAGTTTAACCGAGCCGGCCGACAGCAACTCCGTGGCTTTGCACGAGCCCTCGACGGGCACGGTGATCGTCCTGGCAGTGTGGCGACAGGCTGAGAAGCTCGGACTCTCGATCGCCTCCTCGTCCGTGAGGACCTTATAGGCCTCAGCCGGCAAGACACGCTCGCTCCCGCGGATGCGGAAAGCGACGGCTTCTCGCCGCGAGCGGATGGTCATGCATGCCTGCCTTTCGCAAGTGACGCCCCAACCGACGCTGGCGATCACGACCATGCTCCCGTTGCGTGGTAATAGCCAGCACTATCGTCACCAGGGGCGAACGAACGTCGCGGCGCGACCGTCGCCTGCAATGCACATATCGCTCGCTACTGGCTCGGCGCAGGCGTAGGATCGCTGCCATCACCGCACTTCTCAACGGCTTCGACCGGTGACTGAGGGTCACGTGTGCTCCCGCCGAAGGCTTCGCAGGAGCATTCGATGCCGCGTTTTCGCATTTCGGAATGGATAGTGCCGCCGGTGATCGTTCCGTTGTTTCTTCTGCTTCTCGTGTGCGGAGCCGCCTTACTCAATGGCTAGGGCAACACGTGTGCCGTATCTCGTCAGCGGGACCAACGAATACGGCAGCTCCAATCTCGGCCGCGGCACTGCGACAGTCGCGCTGCGCCTCGCACGGAAACTGCTGCGTGAAGGCTACATGGACGTCAGGGTCTGTACCCCGCGTGGACGCGTGCTGCAGTCGGACGAACTCGACGAACTTAAGCCAACAAAGGAGAGCGACATGGCGAAGGGCCAGCAACGCGGCAATCGCGAAGCCAAGAAACCGAAGAAGGAGAAAGCCAAGGTGATCGCCGCGGCCCCGAGCCGCAAAGAGGCAGCCTGGCAGCCGGACTTCGGACCTACAAAGAAGAAGTAGCGAAGAGCGGATGGCGAGCGGCGGTGCTAGGGCCTCACCGACGGCTCCGGCGTGATCCATCGGACGGCTGGCTGTCGGCCTATTGCCAAAGCGGTCTGGGTCGAAGTGTCTTGGACCAGTAGCGGCTGCCGGCCGGCCCTTGTCGACGATCGGGTTTGAAACCAACCTCTATTGGGCGCATTTAGCCCCTGCGAGAGGCATCTCGCCACGAGCCGAGCGATGAATGGCACGATCCTTCGAGACACGCGTCTATCTCGTCCGCGTCCTGACCGACGACCGGACGAGCAGGCTTTGGGTTGCCGCAGGATCATCTTCCGAGGACGCGGTGCGCCTGGTTCTAAACGCCATTCCTGAGGGCTGGTCCGCCTCGCCGGCGCAGGAACAATTGACCTCCGCCGAAATGGAACGGCTCAATCTGAAACAGGGCGAAGTCCACGAGATCACACGCACCATCCGCATGTGTTGAAGGGCTACTTTGAGTTGGCTGAGAAGTGCGGCGCCCTAATACAAAAGAGGACTAGCGATCCGGCGAATAAGAGCGCACGCTACCAAACATCACCAGCCGAGGCACTGTCCGTAGGCGTCGGTGGCTGAGAGACCGATTGTGCTCCCGCCTGCAAGGCAGAGGAGCACGCGATGTCAACTATCACCTTTCACGTACAAACGAGCACGTTTCCCAACTGGAACGGCATCGAGCAGAAACGCCCATTTACCGTGACAGCAACCGAACTGAAATGGACCATCGCCGCATCGAGTGGCGGCACGGCGGAAGTGTATTGAGACGAGCAAATTAGGCAACAGTACCGCTGGTCCATATCGTTTTGATTATCAGCTGCATTTTGTTATGGGCACAACTCAGGGCCTGTGTGAGCAGCAGGCTGACGCTGCCTCCGGATGCGAAGGCTTCCGCTCATGCCCCGTAGCGGACCTTCCGCGCGGCTTGAGCCAGCGTCCGCAAATGACCCTGGCTGTTCTCTAATTCCGGGCGTGAGGTCAAGCTCTCCTTGAACATCCTTGCCGGGTCCATGGTTCTCTCCGCGGTAGGGGCGTGCCCTCCGCATGATGGCGTAAGATGACGTTAGCGGAACAATGTGTGAAGCGCGCTTTGCCCTTTCGAGCACCGCAAAGCCAGGGACGATCTCACCAACGCCAGCGTCCCGGCAGGGACGTTCGCTCCCGCTGCTCGGCGGGAACTCGTTATCCTTTATGCAGGCTGATCAGCAGCATCCTTTGATGACCATTTAAATTCGGTACCATCGATC
>Ga0209700_102861_pt1 | contig 34206 bp, 27 predicted proteins | sample SiratroredBW_FD_187528 | JGI IMG/M metagenome (GOLD analysis project Ga0209700, IMG submission 187528) | Root nodule microbial communities of legume samples collected from California, USA - Siratro red BW (SPAdes) (version 2) | ecosystem: Host-associated > Plants > Roots > Nodule | place: USA...
CTCGCTGTTTTTTTTTTTTTTTAGAAAGATTGAATTTACCATCGCGATTGCAATAAGAACCGCGGTGATATGTTATACTTTTCATCACAGTTATACAACCACGATGGTATCTTCAGTACTTTTTAACGCGGTTCGATCTACCACGATTTCAGAACCGCGATTGTAAATATTGTAGAACCGCGATTAAATGTGTTTTTTCTACTAATAAAATTATTTTAATATGTATATTACTTCTAAAATATAAGAAAAATTAATTTTAATATCGAAATTGAATTTGATATGTTAAACCTAATGTCATATATAATTGTTGTCTAGTTACTACAACGTCAAAAATTATTTTAAAAATAAAATATTTTTTAATATATTATATAATATTTTATATTATATTAAAAATATGATGTTAATTATAAAGACAATATTAATACAATGATGATATTTTTTTTAATAAAAGAAACTTATGAAATAAAATTATTTATAATAAAATAGAATTTTAAAAAGTAAATTATTAATGACTTAGTTATCTTATTTAAAATATTTTTATTATCTTAATTATATTAATTAATATTTTTCTATTTTAATGTTAAACTAGGCATAATTAATAATAACACTTCAAAATATAAAAAAAATAAAACTAACAAATATGTTTGAAATATATCTACAAGGAATTAAGAACGTATTTAATCCTCATAGTTTATAGAGGTGGGAACCATATTATTTAATCTAACTACCAATTACATCATTAACTTTGATTTTTTGTTCACCTGATGACAACCTCGTCTACACTGTCCAATATCCTTTGAAAATAGCTTACATACCCTTCGTTTTTCCACTACCAGACAATGGACAGTTGACAGCAGCATCGTTTTCATATTCCCTCAAATCAACTGCATGACCCCACTTCTGAGAAAAATTGCCATAGCTGTTTTGACGTCTTGCAGAAAAATGGTTTGGATTGATCCATGATAATGTTAATATATTTGCACCAAAGTTGATGCCAACTGCACTATCCTTTTCCCGCAAAAAAAGACTTAGTCGTCTTTGTTGACTTTTGATTTTTTTTTGCATGTGCATGTCTGGTCTACTTGCTTGGAAGTGTTTATGTTAGTGGGGTTTTTTTTCTCTTTCTCAATATCCTAGTAATTGAAGCTTTTAGATCTTTCTTAAATTGATTCTTATTTTCTCCTTAGATTTGATGAGAAAAAAAAAGTTTATACTTACATTTCTTAAGATCTGGTGATAAAAGAAATCTTTCTTAAGATCATTTTGAATATTATACTTACACTTTATTTAGTTTTAAAATAAATATTCATTTTTAAAATTTTAATAAATAAAGATAACATCTTTCTAAATTATTATAAGACACCAATATTCTCTATTTTTAATAACTTACTTTTCTAATATTTTTAATAAAGTAACACTTACCTCTCTTTTTTTTATTTTAAAAAAATATACTAGTTCAAACTTAAATAAAAATATAATTTTTTTATAAAATTCATTTTTAATACTTTTAAATTTTAATTTATATATATTTAATTAAATTTAATCTATGTTAGTTTTAAATAGAAGAAAGGAAGTAGTGACACTTTATTAAAGATATAATAGAAGCAATGTGATTATATTTAAAATATAAGGATGGCAAATATCATTCAATGAAAAATTAGAAAAACTAGAGGTGGTCTAATTATTATTTTATTAAAAAGTTAACAAATATATGTATTTATTTTAAAAATATTGAGAATAATAAGTATTGTTCTTCATTTATAAGTATTATAGGAAAAGAATACGATAAAATATTTGAAAGAAGACGACTCGTGAACAAATTAACTTGTTTTGCTTGTAGGCTCTTAATGCTTTTCTAAGATGAAAAAGAACACGAATAAACTAAAAAGTGATTACAGTATTTAATAAACATTTTCAATATATAAAATTTATCATAAATTGCATTTTATGTGCTTGAATGGATAAAGATAAAAGATGACAGATATTTTACTAATGAGTGAATGTAATATAAACAAGAGGAAATGTGGGTAATTGTTTAACGTGGGTAATACGCTGCAATAACAATGTTTATCGACCTATTCAACAAGAAAGACTACAATATTTCTTGACTTGGGTTCTTATATATGTTATGCTTATAAGTATCTGCAAAATCCCATTCAATGCATGCAAGTATTTCTCTTATTTGATTGTATCAGACAATCGGTGTGAGTGAAAATTTCCCCATGGTGTTCGTCTTTCCGACGCTTCTGTCCATGAAGCTCCAACCCTTATGGCTGCTTCTTGTGATGTTCTTTTGTGCATTTCCCCATTATGATGCTGCCAATTCTGATACTGATTCAGAAGCAAATGCTTTGTTGAAGTGGAAAGCGAGCCTAGACAGCAACAGTCAAGCTTCTCTATCTTCATGGAATGGCAATAATCCTTGCAACTGGCTGGGAATTGCGTGTGATGATGAGTCCCATTCTGTTTCTAGCATAAATCTTACACGTGTTGGATTAAAAGGTACACTTCAAACTTTTAACTTCTCGTTACTTCCAAACATACTCGTTCTGAATATGAGTCACAACTCCTTGTCTGGAAGTATTCCTCCACAGATTGAACACTTGTCCAATCTGAACACACTTGATTTGTCTACCAATAAACTCTCTAATAGCATTCCCAATACCATCTGTAATCTGTCTAAACTAAAATATCTGAATCTTAGTGTCAATGGTCTCTCTGGTCCTATTCCCAATGAAGTGGGGAATCTCCACTCTCTTCTCACATTCGATATATTTACCAACAACCTCTCTGGACCAATCCCTCCTTCCTTAGGTACCTTGCCCCTTTTGGAATCCATTCACCTTTTTGAAAATAAACTATCTGGATCCATTCCTCACACTCTTGGAAATTTGACCAAACTCACTATGTTGTCTTTATCATCAAATCAACTCACCGGATCCATTCCTCCCCATATTGGAAATTTATCAAACGCCAAGGTAATATGTTTTATTGGAAATGAACTTTCTGGCGAGATTCCAAAAGAAATAGAGAAGCTTACTGGTCTGGAATGTCTGCAACTAGCTGATAATAATTTTATAGGCCAAATACCTCAGAACATTTGCCTCGGTGGAAACATGAAGTACTTCACAGCTGGTAATAACAATTTCACAGGCCCAATTCCAGAGACTTTGAAGAAATGCTACAGCCTTATAAGACTCAGGCTTCAGCAAAACCGTCTAACTGGGGATATAACAAACTTTTTTGATGTACTTCCAAACTTGAACTACATCGATCTGAGTGAAAATAATTTTCATGGCAATCTTTCACCTAGGTGGGGAAAATTTCGTAGCCTCACAAGCCTCATGATTTTCGACAATAATCTGTCAGGTGCTATTCCTCCAGAACTAGGGGGGGCAACCAAGTTACAGGTGCTTGATCTATCCTCAAACCATCTAACAGGACACATTCCAGAAGATTTATGCAACTTGACCCTCTTGTTTGATCTTTCAATTAGCAACAATAATCTTTCAGGAAATGTTCCCATGAAAATAGAATCGCTGCAACAACTTAAAATTTTGGATCTTGGGTCAAATGATTTAAGAGGCTCAATCCAAAAACAACTTGGAAATTTGCCGAATTTATTGAGAATGAGTCTGAGCCAGAACAAATTTGAGGGAAATATTCCTTCAGAGCTTGGAAATTTGAAATATCTCTCAAGTCTCGATCTCAGTGGAAATTTGTTGAGTGGAACATTACCACCAACGCTGAGTGGAATAAAAGGCTTAGAAACATTGAACCTATCGCACAATAGTCTTTCAGGTGGTCTCTCTAGCTTAGATGATATGATAAGCTTGACATCTTTTGATATATCATACAACCAGTTCGAGGGTCCACTTCCCGACAACCCAGCCTTCAACAATCTTACAATTGAATCATTGAAAAATAATAAAGGGCTGTGTGGCAATGTCACAGGTTTGGAGCCTTGCTCAATAGTAAGTGGGAAATCTCATAATAATAAGACAAGGAAAGTGCTAATAGCAGTTTTACCCCTTACTGTGGCCATTCTAATGCTTGGACTATTTGTTTTTGGGGTCTCCTATCTTTTTTGCCGAACTTCAAACAAAGAACAAGACCAGGCTACAAGTTTACGATCTCCCAGCCTGTTTCCAGTATGGAGTTTTGGAGGCAAAGTTATGTTTGAGGATATTATTGAAGCCACTGAATATTTTGATGACAAATATCTCATTGGAGTTGGAGGTCAAGGTTGTGTTTATAAAGCAATATTACCTACAGGTGAAGTTGTTGCTGTGAAAAAACTCCATTCAGTTTCAAATGGAGAAATCCTCAATCAGAAAGCTTTCACAAGGGAGATCCAAACTTTGACAGAAATTCGACATCGGAACATTGTAAAGTTTCATGGGTTTTGTTCGCATTCACAATACTCATTTTTGGTGTGCGAATTCCTGGAGAGGGGCGATGTCAAGAAGATTTTGAAGGATGATGAACAAGCAACTGCTTTTGATTGGAATAAAAGGGTGGATGTTGTTAAAGACGTGGCAAAAGCTTTATGCTATATGCACCACGATTGCGTACCTCCAATTGTTCATCGTGATATATCAAGCAAAAATGTTCTTTTGGATTCAGAATATGTAGCTCATGTCTCAGACTTCGGAACAGCTAAGCTTCTTGATTATAATTCATCCAATTGGACATCATTTGCAGGAACCTTTGGATATGCCGCTCCAGGTTAGTTCCTTTCTATGTCATGATATTTTAACTTGTCTTTGTTTGTCATTTACAAATATATATGTACTTCACAATTATCTTCATTCTGGCTTTACAATTAAAATCCTAGTTATTTTGCATATGATAGCACTTTCAATTTGTTACAGAACTTGCATACACAATGGAAGTAAACGAGAAATGTGACGTGTATAGTTTTGGGGTCTTAGCATTGGAAATATTATTTGGAAGGCACCCTGGTGATGTTACATCTTTATTGCAATCTTCTTTATCAATTGGTATGACCTCAACACTTGATCATATGGTATTGATGGATAAGTTGGATGAACGTCTCCCTGATCCAACAAGTTCTACTGTGAAAGAGGTGGTATCAATTCTGAAGATAGCAATTGCTTGCTTGACTGAAAGTCCACGATCTCGCCCAACCATGAAGCATGTTACCAACGAGCTTGCAATGTCGAGGTCATCTTCAATGTCACACACACAGCTGAAAGACTGAACATCCTAAATATACATGCTTGAGTTCTACTTGTTCTCTCTCTCTCTTTTTTTATATTATATTTTGCTGTTTCCTATTTTGTATAATATTTAATGTTATAAAGATAAATAATGTAATCGTGAAGTTAGCTTGTCTTTGTAATATAGTACTAGACAATAAAAAAATAAAACTTGTAAGCTTTATTTATTTTCCTCTCCTATATTTTACTAGCAAAGCACATCTTTTATTACAGGCACGAGGGTGCCATGTGCTAATATAAAGGATGGATCTGGTCTCTTTAAGGTGAGAAAACAGCGTGATTTTTCTTATTTTTCTATTAAAGTAGGAGCCAACTTTAAGGAGAGAATCCTCAAGTGGATACCGACACTTCCTTAATAGTTTTTTTTACATAAATAGTTTTTAAACGGATTTTAAGAAAATAGATAAAATTAAAAGAAATTACAAAATTAGGCTAAGTGGTGTGAGGAGAGGTCACTTTGAAAATAAAAGTCATGTTTCTAAAGATGACTTCTATTCAAAGAAGTTTATTTTTTTTGTCACATTAGAAATTGTGCAAGGTAAATGATTTTTTTTTAAGAAGTCGTAGTAGCACGAATTTAGTATTGAAGTTTTTTTTTTTTTTCTAGATGTGAATTTTTTTTTATGTGTTAATTCTTTTTTTCAACCATAGTTCGTGTTAGGTAGCATGACTTTAGGGAATTGAATTTTTTTGGACGTGTTAACTTTTTTGTTTAAATTATATTAAAATTACATGTTCTAACTTAATTAATATTTCTTTTCTTTCATATACCCTCATCTAAATTTTATTATTTAAAATATTATTATATAAAATATTTTACATAATTAAACCAATCCAATTATACCATAACAAATTTAAAAAATAAACTAATGAACATATTTAGAAAAATTTAATTTAAAAAATAACACATTCATAAAAAAATTTAAACCAAAAAAAATTAACTCGCAAAAAAAAAAATCAATACCCTAAAGTTGTGCTACCTAACAATACTATGATTGAAAAAAAAAATTAACACATCCAAAAAAAAGTTTAAACAAAAAAAAATTCACACATCCAGGAAAAAAAAAAAACTTTAATCCTAAAGTCGTGCTACCTAGCATGATTTCATAAAAAAAAAAATCGTCTTACCTTACATGACTTTTAGTGTGACAAAAAAAAAACCTTTTCTGAATAGAAGTCGTTATTGAGAGTATAACTTCTATTTTTAAAGTCGTCTTTCCTCACACGACTTAGCCTAATTTTATATATATTTTTTTAATTTTACCTATTTTCGTAAAAATGGTTTAAAATGCATCACTTATGTAAAAAAAACCTCCTTGATCCACAACCACTAATATATTTTATTTTTAAGTTTGGATTTTAGCTTTAAGCTGGACTTACATTTAATTAGAATTGAAATTTTATTTTATTGCAGCTTTAAAGTTAATTGAAGTTTAAACTGAATTTTTATTTTCACTAAATCTGTTTTTTTAGTATATTTTAACAAGAACTATAAAGATAAAGATAGTTTTAGTGTTTGAGCTGAAATTTAAACACATCTAAATTTATCTAAGTTTACATTGATTAAATATATTGTAATATAATGTAAGGAAATACAAGATTATTAGTTGGTTTAAAATTTTGGATGAAATTCAATTATGGAAGGTTATCCCAAAGATTTCATATTAAGCCTCTGACCAAATCATGACTAGAAGCCAAGAAGAAGAATAAGGATCTCAAAAAAAATTTCTTTTATGGAGTATGAATTATAAGATTTCATTTCCCTTCTTCTAAGCCTTGTAAAAATGTAAATAGAAGTAATTTTTTTATAAAAATAGTAATTTCTTTTGAAAAAAAATAAAATAAAAGTATAAGTGAGCTACATTTGAGCCTAAGTAGCGTTTGACTTAGAGGTCGAAACCCTAATTTGTAAGTCAACATACAACCCTCTTTGTTTGTGAGTCAAAACCATATTTGAGAAGGTCAAAAGGAGTCAACACAAGATTCACACACAAGCCAGACGATCATGCTGAAAATATGTTTAGGTTGAGTTCAAGAGGGGGAGGGTGAATTAACTTTATAAAATTTTTGACTTTAAAAAGCAATGAAAATGTTTTATACCAAATGAAAGCTTTCACGAATCTCAATGATCAATGACTTAAGGTGCAACACAAAAATAAATCGATTCAGGCTCAAATAAACTAATTTATTTTCTGGCAGAACAAACAAAATTACACACAATGAAGATCAATAGGCACAACAGAATTGAATCACAACAAATGAAATATGCAGAATCAAGTGCAAGTAACCAAACTGCAGTATACTATCAATTTTATCCAAGAGTTAATCACATCAAGCAACTAGCTATGCTCTAGCAAAATGTGAATGAACAAAACTGTAGTATAATTCCTTAATTGAGTTTAGCAGATTTTGAAACCAAGAATTAACAGTAGGTACAACAGTATAAAACAACACACAATTGAACTAGAGAACATAAACAATTGTACAAAAAATTAAAGTCCAATCCCAAATCAAATGAGAGATGACCAGCATATAACCAATAAAGAAGCTCTATGTAAGTATGCGAAAAAATTGTTTAAAGATATGTGAAGATTAAACCAGATTTTAATCGACCATATAATCTAACAAACACAAACCAGATGCAGAACAAATAAACCAGTGAAATTTGCAGGGAAAAGGCACGAATCAAATACACAAATTTGATACAGATTATGTCCAAGAATCCAAAAAATTCAGTGCTTTGGAAAAGCTATTTAACAAATCTGTAAAACAGAAGATTAAGAACAAATTATGCAGAAAATGAAAAACAATTTCAGATTGAAGAATCCTCTGTAAAACAGATTTGGCAGAATGCTATACTGCATAATCAAATACACAAATACACAAATACCAAATAAAACTAGATGGCTCAAAATGGATTGACAACACAAAATCAGATCTGATAAAACCAATCAAAACAACAAACTAGGTTACAAATGATATGTAGTAAAGTGATCAATTATGCAGCAAATAATCTTGCACTAAACTAGTTAACAGAACCACAAGAACGTGCTATATTTTGGCAATGAAAAGAACAAATAAGCTACTGAAAAGAATGGCAGATTTATCAAGAACAACTTTCAAATGGTGGAAGACTTCAACATGTTCCACTTGTGCTCTTTCTATCAAGGTTACAACCTGCAAAATCAGAGTCAGAATAACCTACTAAATTTAGTGATACCTCACTAGGATACCATAGTCCAACATCGATTATTCCTTTGAGATATTTCAATATCCTCTTAGCTACCATATAGTGAGACTCCTTTGGATTTTCTTTATATCTAGCACAAAGACATACGCTAAACATAATGTCTGGTCTACTAACAGCAAGATAAAGCAATGATCCTATTAGTCCTTTATACTTTGTTTGCTCCACACAAGTTCCTTTCTCATCTGCATCCAAGTAACAACCAGTAGCCATTTGTGTTGCACTTTCCTTGCAATTCTCCATGTCAAACTTCTTTAGTAACTCTCTACAGTACTTAGCTTGACTAACGAATGTACCATGTTTGAATTGCTTGATTTGCAATCCTAGAAAAGAGTTGAGTTCTCCCATCATGGACATCTCAAACTCTCCTTGCATAGTTGTTACAAACTGCTCACATAAATTTTCATTAGTGAATCCAAATATAATGTCATTAACATAAGCTTGAACAGGAATAATATCATTGCATGCTTTCTTAATGAATAAAATCTTATCTGTTTTGCCTCTCTCATAGCCTTGAGAAAGTAAGAAATTACTCAACCTCTCATACCACTATCGAGGTGCTTGCTTTAATCCAAACAAGGCCTTCTTGAGTTTGAAAACATGCTCTAGATATTTATGATCTTCAAATCCAGGGGGTTGACTCACATAGACTTCTTCATCATTGTATCCATTAAGAAAAGCACTCTTGACATCCATTTGGTGCAATTTAAATCATTCATACAAGCATATGCTAATAATAATCTCACAACCTCCAATCTAGCCACGAGTGCACAAGTTTCTCCAAAGTCTATTCCTTCTTCTTGGTTGTAACCCTTTGCAACCAATCTGGCCTTATTCCTCATAATTACCCCTTGTTCATACAATTTATTCTTGAATACCCATTTGGTTCCAATACATTAATGTGCTCAGTTCTGGGAACAAGAGTCTATACTTCATTCCTAGCAAACTGATTTAATTCTTCATGCATTGCATTGATCCAGTTGCTATCCTCAAGTGCATCAACTACAGTCTTGGGTTCCACTTGTGTGATACAAATGCCATGTGCTCACAAAAGTGATTCAAGGATTTTCTAGTTGATACCCCTTTCTGAACTTGACCAATAATGTTGTCCAATGAGAGATTTCTAGGTGTTTTCCACTCTTTTGGCAGTCCATAATTAATTGTGTCTGTACCATCTCCAGATTTAATCGATTGAATTCTCGGTTCAATTGATTGAATTTATGATAGTTTACTAGCTTCTTCTGTTTTCTTTTCCAGTACAGTATCAACTTGTTGTCCAGTAGGAACCTCATCATTTGCACCTATCTTAGTACTTTCATACATGTTTTGGTTAGTTTCATCAAATGCAATATGCATGGATTCCTCAACTAGTATGGTTCTCCTATTATATGCTCTATATGCATGACCATGCAATGAATAGCCAAGAAAGATACCTTCATCCGCTTTTGGGTTAAATTTTCCCAAGTTATCATTTCCATTGTTCAAAATAAAACATTTACATCTGAAAACTTTCAAATGATAAATATTGGGCTTTCTACCTTTAAACAACTCATAGGGAGTCTTCTTCAAGATTGGTCTTATAAGCACTCTATTGAGAACATAGCAAGTTGTACTTACTGCATCTACCCAGAAGTACTTTGGTAAGTCTGTTTCATTTAGGAGCGTCTTTGCTAGTTCCTCTAATTATCGATTCTTCCTCTCTTCTACTCCATTCTGTTGTGGAGTCCTTGGTGCTGAAAAGTTGTGTTTGATTCCAAATTTGCTACAGAATTTATCAAACTTCTCATTCTAGAACTCTCCCCATGATCAAATTTAATGGTAGAAATACCACAATTCTTTTCATTCTGGATAACTTTGGCAAACCTCTTAAAAGTATGATAGGCTTTATTCTTAGTGGCAATGAATAGAGTCCAAGTAAAACGAGAATAACCATCTACTACTACAAGACCATAGTAATTACCTCCTAGAGTCATGGTTCTAGAGGGACCAACTAAATCCATGTGAAGTAGCTCAAGTGGTCTAGATGTTGAAACCACATTCAATTGTTTGAAAGAATTTTTAGTTTGTTTTCCCTTTTGGCATGTTTCACACAGTCCGTCCCTTTCAAACTTGAGCTTAGACAAGCCAATTACTAGCTCTTTCGATGCAAACCTATTGAGATGATGCATATGAATATGAGCTAATCTCTTATGCCATAACCAAGACTCGCCATTCCTAGTAAGCAGACAGTTCATACTAGATATAATGCATGAGACATTAAGCATGTATACATTGTTTACCCGTTTACCTACTAGAACTGTCTCACTAGTTTTTGAATCCGCTATGAGACAAAGGTCTGGCTCAAACGTGATCTTATACCCTTTGTCACACAGTTGACTTATATTGTGTAAACTGTGCTTCAATCCTTCCACTAGAAATACATCTTTGAATATCACATCATCATCTCCTCCAATGTCACTAACACCAAGTATTCTTCCTCGGTTATTGTCTCCATAGGTGACAAATCCAGCAGGTTTCAGCTTCAGATTAATTAATTGAGAATTATCGCCAGTCATGTGTTTAGAGCATCCACTGTCCAAGTACCACAATTGATTCTTGGATGCCAAACAAACCTGCAAAACAATTTAAGTTTGAGCCATTGGTACCCTGTTAAATCTGGGTCCACATGTGTTAGTGATGCTTTAAGGCACCCACCTAACTTGCCCTTAGGCACATCAAATTTTCTAACTTTACAGTTTCTCACATAATGGCCTTTTCTCATACAATAAAAGCAAGTCATGAAAGATGAAAGTTGTTGCTCATTTGTTTTAAAGAAACTACTGAACTTCTTTTGTTTTCCTTGAAAACCCATTTGATAGCCAGTACCAAGCTTTTCAAAAACACAATTTTGAGAATCCAAAATGGCATTGAGGTTCGTTGTTCCCATTGAAAGTTTGGAAGCAGTAGTAAAAAAATAATTAACTTTCTTTTGAGCTTCACATTTTTCACAATTAATTGGCTTGCTAGAATCAAGATCACACAGTAAGCTTTGTAAATTATTTCTAGATGATCAAAATCAGTTTTCAATTTTAAAACCTCATCTTCCAGTGCTTTGACTCTGCCTTCCAACCAATTATTCAGTCCTTTTAATCTATTGCTGGACAAGGCCAATCTGTTTGCTTCTTCATGAGTTAAAAAAAAAAACCTGAAGAAGTGAACTGTAGTTTGCACTATTAAAAGAAGTGTTGGAATTTTCACTACTAACCTCTGAATTTTCTCCAACCATAAGACAGAAATTAGCTTCAACATCTGCGTGTGATGAACTGTTAGAAGAAGTAGCATTCTCTTCCCAATCTATGTAAGCTTTTCTCCCCTTTCTAGATTTGTGGCTCTTCTTCTTGTTTCCCTTTTCTTTGTTAACAAGACTTGGGTAGTCTACTTTCATATGACCCTATTTACCACAACCAAAATAGGTGTATTTAGTTGAATTAGAATCAAGTTTCTTATTATGCCTTTTACTCTGCTGATTCTTCATCTTGCCCTTCAAATTGATAAACTTCTGAAATCTCCTTGTCAATAAATTCAGATTTTCAGTATCACTGCACTCGTCTGAACTCTTCTTGCTAGACTCAATATCTGCAGCCTTTGTCTTGAGTGCAAGACTTCTGGATTTCTTTTCAACAGTCTCCATTTCCTTCAGTCTTGTCATCTTAAGCCCATGTTCCGTCAACTTACCAAACAGTGCTGTTGTGGTGAGAGTGGTCAAGTCTTTAGTCTCGAATATTACAGTCTGATAAGAACCAAGAGCTAAAGGTTAACCAACCTCAAGCACCTGCACAAATGAGCAATTCAAAGGATGCTTTGTAAATTCCAAGTGGACCAATCACCAGGTCAAGTGCCCAAAAACTGAAAGAGGCATTGATTGCGCTAATTCAAGACATTTTCACTGCACAAACAAAGTCTAAGATTGAATTGAAGCCTGATCAATTTCTTAATTTGATATGGGCTGATGAAGGAATTAAATGAAGGAGATTTAGGCCAAAAACAAGTCAATTGAAATGAAGGGCCCATAGAAAATGCATCACCAGATTTAATTTAAGTGTTAATGGGTTATTTTGGGCTAATGTTAAATTCTGAAGAGTCACCCATTATTTTGTGGACGAATATTAAATTTTTTATTTTGATGTATTTTGAATTTTCCATAGGGCTTAGAGTAGTCAACCATGCTTAGCAAATTGTGTTTTTCGTTTTCCCATTTTATGTAATTAATTAGTCATCTGAAAGTGTGCCAAAAAGTTGTTGCTGCATTAAATTTGGAGACTTTTAGGCTAATGACGAGTTAGGTTAGCTTTTAGAAGCTAACAAAAGTCTACTTAAGTCAAAAAAACACATGTAAACACCAACTTTGAATTTGAAAATTTCATAAGTGAGAGTTTCTCTCTTGAGTTCTTCATTGGACTTACAACTTATTAAGGGTTGATCATCCTTGTGGCATTTTTCATACTTTAGGGTCTTTCTTGCGTTTCTTTTCCACAAGACAAGGGTTCTAAGTAGATATTCCTAAATCTGAATACTTAGGTATCTTGGGGCATTTCAAATACTCTTTGTTGTGGGTTCTGCGGTTTATTCCTAACTGGGTTCACATAATTTAGAATGAGGGAAGGTGATGAGTGGAAAACTGCATTCAAAACAAAACATGAACTATATGAATGGTTAGTCATGCCATTTGGACTCACTAATGCACCAAGTACTTTTATGAGATTAATGAATCATTTGTTGTGTGAATTTCTTGACAAAATTGTTATCGTATATTTTGATGATATTATGATTTATAGCAACAATCTTGATGAACACATTAATCATTTGCATTATGTTCTTTATGTTTTTAGAAAGGAAAAGTTGTGTGCAAATTTGAAAAAGTGTTTCTTTGCATGAGTAAAGTTATTTTCCTTGGCTATGTTGTAAGTGCTCAAGGAATAGAGGTGGAGGAAGAAAAGGTAAAAGCCATAAGAGAATGGCCAACTACCGTTACTGAGGTAAGAAACTTTCAAGCAAGTTTTTATAAATGATTTATGAAAGACTTCAGTACCATTGTTGCAACTTTAACTGAGGTTATTAAGAAATCTGTTGGTTTTAAATGAAGAGAAGAAAAAAATAATGCATTTCTGGATCTTAAAAATAAATTGTGTTTTGCACCTATTTTGTCACTTCTAGATTTTAACAAAACATTTGAAATACAATGTGATGCATCCGGTATAGGTATAAGTACTGTTTTAATGTAGAATGGAGATCAATTACCTACTTCAGTGAGGAATTTGATAGGGCAGCTCTAAAATACCCAACTTATGACAAAGAGCTTTATGCACTTGTGAGGGCTTTAGAGAATTGGCAGCACTACCTTTGGCCGAAACAATTTGTGATTCACACTGATCATCAATCCTTAAAGCAGATAAAGGGTCAAAGTAAGCTGAACAAGAGGCATGCCAAATGGATGGAATTCATTGAGCCTTTTCCATATGTAATCAAATATAAGAAAGGTAAGGAAAATATTCTTGTTGATGCCTTATCAAGAAGGTATGCTTTACTTACTCTCTTGATGAAAAGTTAATTGGCTTTGAATATGTAATGGAATTGTATGAACATGACTCTGACTTTGCACAAATATTTGTTGCATGTGGAAAGAGGGCATTCAAGAATTTTTGTAGAGTTGACGTTTACTTATTCAAAGAAAACAAATTATGTATACCGCAATCCTCTATGGGTGAGTTGCTTGTGAGGGAGGCCCATGGGAGAGGATTAATAGGACATTTCGGGGTGAAAAGAACTTTAGACATTCTGCATGAACATTTTTTGCCTAAGATGAAGCATGATGTTGAGAAAATTTGTAATAGATGCATTGTTGTAAGAAAGCTAAATCAAAAGTGTTGCCACGTGGATTGTATACACCCTTACCAGTACCTAATGAACCTTGGGTAGAAATATCAATGGATTTTGTTTTGGGGTTGACAAGGTCAACAAAGGGTAGAGATTCAACTTTTGTGGTAGTGGATAAATTTCAAAAATGGCACATTTTATTCCTTGTCACAAAACTGATAATGTTGTTCATGTTGCAGAATTGTTTTTCAAAAAAATTGTTAGACTTCATGGAATGCCAAGAAGTATTGTATCTGATCAGGATACAAGATTTCTTAGCCATTTTTGGAAGGTTTTATTGGGAAAATTTGGAACGAAATTATTTTTTCTATTTCACATCACCCACAAACCGATGGTTAAATCGAAGTTGTCAATAAAACTTCGTCTTAATTGCTTAGGACCATTGTTCAAAAGAATTTGAAAAATTTGGGAAGATTGCTTGTCATATGCTAAATTTGCTTATAACAAAATTGTGCACTCATATACTAATTGTTCTCCTTTTGAAGTAGTTTATGGTTTTAATACGTTAACTCCTATGGATTTGATACCATTACCTATCAATGAATAAGGAAACCTTGATGGTAAGAAGAAAACTGAGAAGGTGAAATAAATCCATGAGCGAGTTAAACAACGGATTGAAAAGAAAAATCAGCAATATGCAACTCATGCTAATAAAGGAAGGAGATGAGTCACATTTGAACCTGAAGATTGGGTATGGGTGCACATGACAAAAGAAAGATTTCCAATCCAAAAAAAATCCAAATTGGCTCCTAAGAGAGATGGACCATTTCAAGTGATTCAAAGAATAAAGGACAATGCTTACAAAATTGACCTCCTAGGTAAGTACAACGTTAGTGATACTTTTTATGTTGCTGATTTATCTCCTTATGATGCAGGTGAAGATTCAGGGTCGAATCCTTTTGGGGAGAGAGGGGATCATAAGAACCAAGAGCTAAAGTTTAACCAAACTCAAGCACCTGTACAAATAAACAATCCAAAGGATGCTTTGCAAATTCCAAGTGGACCAATCACCAGGTCAAGGACCCCAAACCTGAAAGAGGCATTGATTGGGCTAATTCATGACATTTTGACTGGATAAACAAAGTCTAAGATTGAATTAAAGCTTAATCAAGTTCTTAATTTGATATGGGCTGATGAAGGAATTAAACGAAGGAGATTTGGGCCAAAAACAAGTCAATTGAAGTGAAGGGCCCATAGAAAATGCATCACTAGATTTAATCTAAGTGTAAATGGGCTATTTTGGGCTAGTGTTAAATTCTGAAGAGTCATCCATTATTTTTGTAGACGTATTTTAAATTTTTATTTTGATGTATTTTGAATTTTCCATAGGGCTTAGAGTAGTCATGCTTAGTAAATTGTGTTTTTCGTTTTCCCTATTTATGTAATTAATTAGTCATCTGAAAGTGTGCCAAAAAGCTGTTGCTGTATTAAATTTGGAGGCTTCTAGGGTAATGAAGAGTTAGGTTAGGTTTTAGAAGCTAACAAAAGTCTACTTAAGTCAGAAAACACATGTAAACATCAACTTTGAATTTGAAATACGAATTTTGATTCTGAAAATTTCAAAAGTGAGAGTTTCTCTATTGAGTTCTTCATTGGACTTGCAACTTATCAAGGGCTTATCATCCTTGTGGCGTTTTTCATACTTTAGGATCTTTGCTGCGTTTCTTTTACGCAAGACAAGGGTTCTGAGTAGATCTTCCTAAATCTGAATACCTAGGGATCTTGGGGCATTTCAAATACTCTTTGTTGTGGGTTATGGGGTTTATTCCTAACTGGGTTCACATCATTCTCCCATGATCAAATTTAATGGCAGAAATGTAATTGTTTTCTCATTCTTAATGACCTTGGCAAGTTTCTTAAATGCATGATAAGCATCATCTTTGGTTGCAATGAAAAGAGTCCATGTAAATTGAGAATAGTCATCAACAACTACAAGACCATAGTAATTACCACATATGCTCGTAGTTCAAGAGGGACCAAACAAATTCATGTGAAGTAAATCTAGAGGTCTAGAAGTTGAAATCACATTTTTATGCTTAAAAGTATTTTTGGTCTGTTTACCCTTTTAACGTGTTTCACATATTCTATCCCTTTCAAACTTGAGCTTAGGCAGTCCAATTACCAACTCTTTAGTAGCAATTTTATTCAAATGATGCATGTTTATATGAGCTAAATGTCTATGCCACAACCGTGTTTCATTATTCTTTGTTAACAAGCAGTTCATACTAGAACCAATGCAAGACACATTTAGCAAAAATACACATTGTTTACCCTTTTACCTACTAGCACAATCTCCTCTGTAGCTGAGTCTGCTATAAGGCACAATTCTAGTTCAAATGTTATTTTTTAGCCTTTATCACAGAGTTGACTTATGCTTAGCAGGTTGTGCTACAAACCATTACCCAATAGCACATCTTTAATAGTCACTGTCTCTTCTCCTCTAATGTCACCAACATCAAGTATCTTCCCTCGATTGTTGTATCTATAGGTGACATAGCCATGTTTCCATTTGATATTCACTATCTGAGATGCATCCCCTCTCATGTGTTTGGAGCAACCATTATCAAAATACCAGATTTGCTTCTTGCCTGCTACATTGACCTGTAAAACAATTTAGTTTTTAAAAGTTGGTACCCTATTAAACTTGGGTCCAACAATGTTAGTGATGCTTTTAGGTGTTGATCTACAGAAACCCTCTTTTCATCCAAGTCTAAGTAGCAACTAGTGGAGATAGGTGTTGTAGCCTCTTTGCATTTATCCATCTCAAACTTCTTCAAGAGCTCTTTGCAATATTTGGATTAATAGAAGAATGTCCCATTCTTCATTTGCTTCACTTGCAACCCAAGGAAGAAATTCAATTCTCCCATCATGGACATCTCGAATTCACCCTGCATAGCTGACACAAAATCTTGACAGAGACTTTCATTAGTAAAATGATATCATTATTAAGCTTTCTAATGAAAAGGGTCTTTTCAACTTTGCCTCTTTCATAGCCTTGAGAAGTGAGGAAGTTGCTCAACATTTCATACTATTGCTTGGGGCCTGCTTCAAACCGTACAAAGCTTTCTACAAATTGTATACATGACCTGGATGCCTGTGATCCTTAAAGCTGGGTGGTTGAGAGACATATACTTCTTCATCTATATAACAATTCAAAAACCCCTTTTTACATCCATTTGAAATAGTTTAAAACCACATAAACATGCATAGGCAATTAGTAATCTAACAACTTCTAATCTATCAACACGAGCATAAGTTTCACCAAAATCAATGTCTTATTCTTTGTTATACCCGTTAGCTACCAACCTAGCTTTGTTTTTAACTATTATACCTTGCTCATCTAGTTTATTCCTAAACACCCACTTAGCTCTAATTACATGCACATCTTGTGTTTTAGGAACCAAAACCCACATTATTTTTTAACCTATGATAAGGGTGATTACGATTTAAAAATCTTTGATGCCCAACGTAGATGTCTTGCTCTCATCTTTTAGTTAATGATAACTTGTGTTCTTGTGCACATATCGGGCAAGCGTGATGTCCTTTTGACGCTATAACCGCTCAAATTTCCATATGTTGGAAAATCATGAATCGTGCAAAATAACAATGCTGGCAAATTGAAATTGACCTTTTCATATGCACTAAAAATCTCAACGCCTTCATCCTATAAAAACCTCAAGTCCTTTATCCATGGACTTGGATAAACATCTATTTCACTTTCCGTTGTGGTAAATCGGCAGCATGTCGTAACAACTCATCATATGTACCAAAAATCTCAACGCCTTCATCCCATAACAACCTTAAGTTTTTTATCCATGGACTTGGATAAACATCTATGTCATTTTCCGTTGTGGCAAATCGGCAGCATGTCGTAACAAAGAATATTTTATATGAAATTAGCTTTTGAGGTGGATGGAGTAGTGTCGACCATGCGGTGTACACGAAGTCACTGGCAGCTAGTTGTGGTTATTGTCACTCTTCAAACGAGACATAAATATATAATATTTTTTATTCTATGCTTTGACTAAGTGCATCCTCCAATTTTAGCATGTTAATGTCCTAATTTAGGTAACAAAATGTTAAGGCAGTTCAATCCAAACACAAACCAACCTAGAAATTCAAATAGTTAAATTATAACCAAAACCATACAGACAACCTAAACCAACAAAATCAAAACCGCATAACCAATAAGTCAAACATCAAACTTACCTTTGCAATGAAAAATCAAGCACCTTTTTCATATGATATAGTAACTCACCAACAAAAAGTCTTAAACACTAAAGGTGCATGCACAACAAAAATACATTTTTGTTACCTATCAACTAAAAAAACCACAATAACAAATCCAACTGTATAAAATTTGAAACTTACCAGCTCCAAAATGCAGAAACAATAGGCGAAACGACTTTAAAACCACTTTACGGATGGAGAATACCAGCTACCAAACGGAGAAATCTCACATCAAAACAATGAACACTCAATGTACAAACCAAAAGTCACACTCAACCCAAATAAATCCAACTAAATCACAATTAATTAAGCAATATGACCTTTAGAAATCTCACATCAAAACAATGAACCTCAATGTACAAACCAAAAGTCACACTCAACCCAAATAAATCCAACTAAATCACAATTAATTAAGCAATATGACCTTTAGAAATCTCACATCAAAACAATGAACCCTCAATGTACAAATCAAAAGTCACACTCAACCCAAATAAATCCAACTAAATCACAATTAATTAAGCAATATCACTTATCAGTTTTTAGACGATACACGAACGATGGTGGTGAACACCCAATTTTTGGATTTTATACCCGAATCAATTAACAGACACTGGTGGAGATGAAATGGGAAGGAAATGACCATTTGTTGATTTTGTGAAGGCAACACAGTGAGATTTTGTGATTTGGAGTCACACCGACAAAGTTGCAGTACAAGGAAACTACGGGGAAGAAGAAAGGGAAAGTAAGTACTTAATTGCATTATGCAAAACTCACTCATGCATAACGTGGGCCTATTGACGCACACACAAAAATATATTAAAAAATTAAATATCACTTTTAGATATGTTATTTTATTTAATTAAAACAAATATCTCTTTTAGTGTTAGCTAAACTATTCCTTTTATATATTTTTTTTTTGTTTAGCATCATTGATTTTAGAATTAATTTTGCCCATGTAAATTCTTACATTATTATTTTAATGTCCATTTTAAATGAGTTTGATCGATGTTATTTATGTTGTTTCTTTATCTTCTATAACTATTATGCAATTTTTTCTAGTGACTTATTTAATTACATATTGATGGATTGTAATGTCCTAATATTTCTGTAATGATTATTTTTGTAAAACACGTGCAATAACGCTTTCTTCAATTCCTTAGCACGTTAAGTATTATTAACACCTTGATTAGCCTAACTTGATTAGCCATAAGTATTAGAAAAAAAATAACTAAACCAAAATAAAAATTTACAATAGAAAGGAACTTTATAAAAAAAAAAAAAAGCGAATAAACTGTTAGGCATACGAATTGATTGGTTCCCAAAAGAATCTAGTGCAGTATTGCTTAACACTTTTAGTTTTTAAATCGTGTTTTAAAATAGGACTACGCCCATAAAATATTTAAAAAAAAATACAGATTTTGATATATTTTTTTTTTAGATTTACATATAAATGTTAAAATAAGCCTCTCTAATGTCAAAATTATTGCATTTTGTCCTTTCCAAACTATCAAGGGTATGAACAAATAATAGAAAGATATAAGAAACATTTTTTTGTTTAAATTGTTAATGGAATTTATTTCTTTAAGATAAATTGAATACTAGGCTTAAATAGACTTTCACTGTCGTGATATGTAATTTTTAGTTTTAATCTCTCTCTTTTTATTTTATTTTTATTTCTTTTAAAATTAAAAATTGTTATTTTTAATCTTAATATTTTATGAGAATTGTTAATTACCCATTGTTAAACGAAAGATCAAATGATAATTTGTAAGAGCACACACGTCTATCATATATTTAGTACATGAGATTTCTCAAAACAAAAGTTAAGATAATTTCAAATTAATTTATTTTGAAATGAATAATACGTAAAAGCAATGATTTTAACTAGTTAATGAAAAATTACTTTTTACTCAAAAAGTTATGAGAATTAAACTCAAAATTTACTTCATATTTATAGCAACTTCAACCGGTAAATTAATGTTTTTTAAGAGAAAATTTAATTTTTATAAAAATAGAATCAAATTTGTTCAATGTTAAAATATATCTATTATTACAATACAGAATATAAAGTGATAGTTTTTGGACCTTTATAATGAAAATAATCAAGGTCCAAGTACATTACCCCATTCCGAAGAAATGGAGTAGGGTGGGATAAATCTTTCAACATCACGCTTCCATGGTGGAAGCACTAGCTGCTGAAGCTGACATTATTGCGAGTGCATGCATATTTGAGCTGAAAAGGTCAACAACAGTGGAGACAAATTGCTCTAAGGTAGGTCATGCACTTATCAAAGGAATTGTTTTGAAGCTGTATGAAAGGGATATATCTATCAATCGTTCCAGTGGACGACTCTGATTCAGAAAAAAAGAATAAAAATAAAAATGGTAGAGGTCATTTTCAAGGAATATTGGAAGTGGGGGAATGCAGGAAAAGCAGGAAAGAAAAACAAACATGTTGGAAGATTCCAACTTGCTACCTTATTTCACATAAACACACTTGATTTTATTAAGAGGAGTGGCAATAAAGTAGCACAGTATTTGGCTTCTTTAGCCTTTTGTGTTCATACTGAATTGAAGTTTCGTATACACTATAGAGAGTTTTTAGAAAGAAAGAATGTAATAGAAAACGAATTGTTAGCACTCTTATTTCAGGAGGTTTTCAAAAGTAAATTTTTAATAGGCAACATGATAAAATAAAATAAATTTCATTTTTAAAATCTTTTATTTGTCAAGGTTTGTTTTTATGCACCTAATCAAATAAATAATAATTATTATTATTAATATCACTTGTAATAATTATAATAATAAATATTAATATTGTATTTTTATTAATATTACTTGTTATAATTAATTATGTTATAATTAATAATATTAATATTATTTATATTATTATTATTATTATTATTAATGTTACTAATATTATTATTATTATTAATATTATTATTAATAGTAATATTAATATCATATTTTTAATATTATTAAAATTACTCATGAATATAGATATATATGTATTACCTACATCCTATATCATACATACTATTTATGGACTTATATATGTATATATTATTTACATATTTATATCTGTAGGTGCTAATTACAAACCTATATTGGTTTAGGGTTTAGATTATTAATATTAATATTATTTTTATTAATAATATAATTATTAATTTATTAATAATATTAATAAATGTTAATATTATTATTAATAATATCAATATTGTATATCTTGTAGTTAATGTTAATAATATTAATACTTTTATTATTTTTATTAATATTATTTAATTTATTAATATTCTTTTTAGTATTATTAATGCTATTGTCAATATTATTGTTAGTAATAATAGTATTATTAATGTTATTAATATTATTATCATTAATATTTTTAATATTTACTACAAGAAAAACTCAATTTACCCACGGATGACCTACGGATCTGTATTTGTAGGGTAGATCTGTATCTGTAGGTATTATCCACAAATTTAAGTTCGTAGTTATTATCCACAAACATAGGTTCGTAGATATTACCTACGGACACAGATCCGTAGGAATTACCCACGGATATTGGTCTATAGATATTACGCACAAACTATTTTTGTAGGTAATACCTACGGACCTATGTCCGTGGGTAATACCTACGGACCTATGTCCGTGGGTAATACCTACGGACCTATGTCCGTAAGTAATATTTAGAAACTTATATTTATGGATAAAAGTACTATTATTTCCTATTAATGATGTTCGTATTGATTTATTAATAATAAAATTAGTAAAGTTGAATATTATTAACAATATTAATATTTTTATTTATATTATTAATATGATAACTAATATTATTGGTAATTTTAACACTTTTATTATTATTATTGTTATTATTAAATTTGTATTACTATTATTAATATTATTATTATTTTATTAATATTATTATTATCATTGGTATTATTAATAATATTATCATTATTATTATTAATAGTAATAATATTATTAATATTATTGCTAATATTATTATTTTTATTGTTATTTCTAATATTGTTAGTTATAATATTATTAAAATTATAATTATTATTATTATGAGTATTATATTTTTTTAAAATTATTAATGTTGTTTTTGATATTTTAAAGTTTTTAATATTATTAATATTTATACACAAAATATTATTAATGTTATTGATAACATTGTTATTATTATTATTTATATTAACATTATTATTATATGTTTTTTAATATATGGAATATTATTAATACTTCTATTCATATTATTTAGATTTACATTAATAATATTTTTAATATTACTATATTATTATCAATTATTATTTATATTTATATGAAAAATAATTTTAATATTATTAATATTTTTTTATATTATTTTCGGTTATATTAAAAATATTTGTGATACTATTATTATTATTATTATTATTATTATTATAATAGTTAATAATAATATTATTAATAATGTTATCATTAATATTCTTATTTCTAATATTATTATTATTAATGTTATTTTTATTACCCTTATTAATAATATTATTATTATCATTTTTAATAAAAATGATAATAATAAGAATAATAATAATATTATTAATGATATTATTAATAATATTAACAATCATAATCATAAATATAATCATAATAAGAATAATAATAATAAAATAATATTATCATATTGCTTGTCTGGTGCAGTGGTCAAAGGCTTCCTTCAACATTTAAAGGTCCTGGGTTCAACTCCTCCTGAGATAATTAGAAGGATATAAAAATAATCTTGATAATCATAAATAATAAAAAAAATATAATGTTAAAAAATATAATGTTTGATTACCCACTTATATATATGGCTATTAATAATAATGTTATTTTTGTTATTGACATTTATATTAATTTATTAATATTAAAGTGGGTACCCACGACATGCTTATTAAGGAGGTTCAATGTAATTCTAGTAGAAGTGTCATCTGAATTATTGATAAGTGGTAAGTAATAGTATATTTTATTTAATTTCATTTTCTCTACAATTAATGGGCACTACATAAGGCCTTCATTTGAAGGGTCTTACCATCATTATGATGCCATCACTGAGTAGGACCAACTTAAATAGTGGAATGACTTGAAGGTAATTTTATTTATTAATCCAATACCATACAAATGAAATAATTTTCAATAACATCAAATTAAATTTTGTATTCTTATTTTTTTAAAGAATAGAGTGACTTGTGCCCCTCAGGATGAGTGGCAAATAGGAAAGGTGTACAAGTCCAAAGCCAAAAAGAAACTGTGACGTGTTGATAAAAGTCAGGACATGGGGCTCCTGACCTACTTGGATCGATGAGGAAGCATGGGCTTGACTTTTAAACTATTGGGATACCTAAAAGTTCAAAGAAAAATCATCTCAACATAAAATTAAGCAGTCTTCAACTTGGGGTGGAACATTGCACTCGTCTGGTCATAAATCACACTTACACATTGCACTAGGACTGGTAAGTATTATTCCCGACTTTGTTAGATTTAATTCAATTTGGTTCTGTAACATATAGCATTTCTATTTTTATAACCTTTGTTTGCAACATAAATATGGTCAGGCAGTTGAATTTGATGTACTGTTTATGGTCATTCACACCAATAAGATGAGTGCTTGGGTTGATACTCGTGCATGTGAGATTTATGCAAATTAATCGTTAAAATTTTGTTTAATATTTTTCATCTAATTTCCTAACATTTGCATCTTCTAATGATTATGTAGGAAAACTACTATGACGTCCTGAGGGTCATACAATAAGAGAGTTCATCAATATTAACCACTGATGTTGGCCAACTAGGTAAAGCAACCAAGCTTCAAGCTTGAAAGGATGTTGCTAGAAGAAAGAGTAGAGGTCAAATTTATGACATAAGAGACATGGTTGGGTACTACCACCAAGGAGTATCTCCCTACTCACCCCTCTTTGCTTGCTTCTACTACTGATTACTTTGATCAAACGACTCAACAATAATGACTGCTTCAGGAAGAAGTAATAATAGCAAAGCAAAAATTTAACCAGTTGGAGGACCCCATGAGGATGATGCAATAACAGCTTAGTATGATGATGGACTGACAATGTGGCAATGTTTCAATTGGTATGAGCCAAGTCCACCCCATTATACTGTAGAACATGACCAATACTTCCCTTCCTTGATCCAAAATATAAGTTTCATTATATAACACTTTTTATCATTTACTAATGTTTCATTTGTTGAAATGTTTTTATTACTTTGAACGGTAATTTTAATGGACAATACTACTACTTTCATGACAGATTTATGTACATAGTGTCATTTACATTACTTTCAATTGTGTTTAAACCTATTAAGATTGTAATTTATATTTACACTTTTAAATGTTACTTTCATTATAATTTCAATTTCATATCACATTTTATAATTTCAAATTTGATTTGGTGGTTGTTGGCTGAATATGTTGAATGCTAGTTGAATTTGTTTTTCAGGTAAAACAAAATTTCAAAATTTAATTATTTTTTTTAAATATTCAAACCGTAAGCCTAAATGTCTGCTCAACCCACTCTAACACATTTTTAGGTTTTTGGCCAAGCTCACTCTACAATATATATATATATATATATATATATATATATATATATATATATATATATATATATATATATATATATATATGTATTAATTAGCCTTTGCTCAAGGTATACAATTGATTTTATTTTATTTTTCGTATCACTTAATGTCGACTTAATCCACGCATTCTCCAAAAGTATTATCATATTAAGTGTTAAGTGTTAGCTAAGATGATACAATCTTAAATAAAATATTGCAATTTTATGTCCAAAAGTGTTAGTATATTTGATTAAAATATTACAAAGTGTTGGCTTAACCGACACATAATCCATAATTAATATTTTATTTTGCATCGCTATAGTCCACTATACTGATGGTATTTGCATCCTATAAAAATGTCGATGTTAAGTTCCACTAGGTTCAGGGTTCAACATCCGCTTCATGGTCGATGCAAATCTCATGTATAAGTATTGATTTTCAGCATTTTGTGTTTATTTTTGATCGACTTTAATTTGAAAATAAAAATTGTCGTGATATATTAGACATCTGACTAGGGTCATAACTAGAAGATTGGAAGAAGTGGAATCTCATAAGACTCTTCTTTTATGGAGTGTGATTATAAGACCTCATTTTGCTTCTTATTAGTATTGTAAAAATGTAAATAGGAGTAAAATATTTTATAAAAGATTAGTAAACATGAAAGAGATACGGATAATAAATTGTTTAAGCATGATTCTCTCGTCATATTTGTTATTATAAGCTTTCTAGAAGAAAAAATGTTTTATACTTCATTAGACAAAACCTATCGAAAAGTATTTATAAAAATATATCTCTTTAAGTTTATTCTTCTTATTGTAACTTCTCAAGTCAAAGTTCACATCAAGTGAAGGAATCGGAGCTTAATTGTTAATCAACAAATGATTCATGGAAAAAAGTGTGAAACGACACATTAGATGGAAATTTTTCAGTCTATTTCTTTTACAAACCAAATCATGTTCTTGGCTTCAGTTATCAAAAATGATAAATTTTAAAAGGTTTTTAAGAATTAATTAAATTACAATTGAATCCTTTAAATCACAATTCAACCCTCTCTTATGATTTTCTTAGTTTTCACAACTTTCCTAATCAAGAGTTAATCCCTTGAGTGTTTTAACTTTTATTTGCATGTGTCTGTGAGTCTTCATTAAAGGTACACACAACCTATACAAAATTAATTAAAAGAGTTGTTGTTTGAAAGGTTAAAACATGATAAAAAGGTTTTATGGCTATTTTAAATCATTTAAGTTTTTAAGTAATCAATTAACTTGTTCTTAAGATATTTTAGAATAGATTAAAATAGAGAGAATATTATCTGTTTCCAATATTCTTAGAAATTAATTGATTAAAAATCTTTCATAGTCAACTAACTTGGTTTTTTTGAACTAAATGAAAAATAATCGACTAACATGTTCCATAATCAATTAAAATGGAAAGTGTTAGAATTTTTTTTCAAATCTTAGTGGGAATAATCAATTAAACATGTCTGAACCTATTTTAAATCAATGTTTTCTAAACTATATAAATAAAACCTTGGTCTCACTCTTTTAGACAACGAATACTACTTTGGAAAGTAAATTCTTTGAGATATTTTTGAGCTACTTTCATTTGTAAAAGAGTGCTTACAAGTTTACAAAATTAAAAAGATTGTGATATGCTGAAATTGCTTGTGAATTGCTTCTGCTATGATAAATATCGAGTACTTTCTTTTCTTTTGTGAGTTGTTGGATCTTCTTGTGTGATCAAGAGCTAATTAAGTTTGTATCCTCATGTCCCTTTGAGTGTGTTCTAGAGTTTATCTTGTGGTTATCTTGTTGTCTTGCGTTTGCTTGTCTATTACGAGTTTTCAATACCCGATTTTGTCCAGGTAAGAATATATCAATAAATTTTTTTACTAATAATTAATTTATTCAATTTTGTAGTTGCTTTAAAAAAATATATAATAATAATAATAAATAAAATTGTTTTTAAATTAAGTTGATTGAAATTTTTTGTTAAAAATAAAAAGGAGGGAAAAAATTAAAGAATTTTTTTTAAATTAATTAAAGTTTAATTGAATTTTTAAAAACTAACTAATAATAGTAAAATAAAATTAGAATTGTTTGCCACGTGGCAAGCTAAGAATGGAGAGTTTTGCTCGCCACGTGGCGAGCTAGGATTGGTGGAGGAAAAATGGGTTAGGGAATATTCTAGAGGAGGGAGGCGTGAAAAGAGAGAGGGGAGCATGTAAGGGTGATTCATATAGAGGGGATCGTCATTTTGAGAAGGGGGGAATTGAGGTCAATTGGCACACTGTGACTGCTCTCATTGTGACTCAGCCACCTTGATTTCATTGTTATATTCTCTCAAAATAGACCCAAATTCTCTAAAAGCCCCTAGCCCAATTTTTGAATAGTGGGGGTGCTTCCTACACCCCCATGTTCGTGTCTTACACCCCACATTTTTCACAAACCCCAAAAAGCCCCTGGAAATAGGATGGGCTTTCAATTATTAGGATTACTTGCCGCACCTCCACATTTTTGGACCTGCACTTCCATTTTGTTCCTCATTCCCAAAATGCCCTTGGATCACTAATTAAAAATTATTCATCGCACCCCCATTAATTAAGAGCTGCACCCACTGATTTTCTAAATTACAAAACTGCCCCTAATTTCCTTTAAACAGAAAGTTTTAAGAATTTAACATTTGAGTTATTTCTTTTTAAGTTTACTTCTCCTATTTACATAAAATTTGTTTTAATAAACTTTAATTCCAAATGACCATTCGCGTCATGCGGGATTCCCTTTTTAAAAAATAAATAAATAAAAATAAAATAATAATAATTCTTAATTTAAGTTTTAAATGACCGCACGCGTCATACGAAACTTAATTTAAGTAATATTAATTTTAATTTGGATTATCAAAAGGCCGCATGCGTCTATGATATTCTGAAATAAAATTCAATTTTTAAAAATAACAAAAATATATAAAAATTCAAAAAATATATAAAAATTCAAAAATAATAAATTCTCAAAACAACTCAACTGTCTTTTAGAACTACGTAATCCCTGATTCTTCACCTCTACGGATGTCGATACGTAGGAGCAAGGTCAATCCTTGTCAGTTCCTTTATTTTAAAAATTTTTTATTTTGTTATTATTTATCTTTTACTTTTGGAAAAATAAACATTTAGTAAACCATATTTGATTTTACTAATTTGATTAACGGTACTGTCTTAGGACAGACGCTGTGGGGGTGCTAATACCTTCCCCACGCGTAACCGACTCCCGAACTCATCTCTAGTTCGCAGACCATTTCCTTTTCCTTCTTCTTGGGTTTTCCATAGTTTTCCATAATAAACTATGGTGGCGACTCCATCTCTTTCTTTTCACTATTTTTCCATAACTTTTTGGATCGCCGTCCCCCGTCGTGATTCCGGTCGCGACAGATGGCGACTCCACTGGGGAAAGTTTTGAGAGTCAGGTCATTTAATTGAATTAGTTAAAACAAATGTGGTTTATGAATGTTTGTATTTCCCTTTCTTTTTGTATTACTTGCTTTATTTTCTTTGTTGTGATTTGTTCTATTTGTCTTATTGTTGTTGCTGAAATATTGAACCCTATGATAGAAAACATTGCTTTATCTGCTATATCTGTTATATCTGCTTGAGACTTTTCTGGTTGTTTTGCAGGTGAGGGGTTAGGTGCATACAGGCTTTACTCCCTTCACACACACACTCTGCATGCATATTTCTTGAGTGGAATCCTAAAGCCCCGGATCTAAAAAGCATAGAATTAGAGGGATTCAGTGATACTGGAATGGATGTACTTCCTACTCTGGTTTTCATGAGAATCCCAGCCAGAGTCTGTTCTCTTATTGTCTGTTCATAAGCTAGTTGTTTAACAACAGCTTTGGATAAGATGATAATGAGGGCCATAACTCTGGTGACCTTTATACCTTTAGGGATTAGGGAACTTACCTTGTGAGAATGCGTGTAAAGATCTTAGAACCCTAGGTGTTATGCTGTCGATTTGTTTAAAGCACTAAGGGAGAAAAATCATAAACTGCAACCACTCACCGGTATAACAAGATAGAATGTTTGCTATGAAGAATGGAAAAGTGTGAAAATGAACTGTGTTTAATGCATATCATTCATGTTGTTTTCATGCATCATTATTTTTTTTTCTAAACAAATTTTTTGAAAATTGTACACCAGATCATGGAAGTTCATTCTGGATTAGGGGTTGAGAGAGGATCAAAAGTCTCTGATTTGAAAAAGAAGTTGAAATGTGAACTGATACAAAATAATTTCTCTAATCTCCAGGAGCTTAGTAGGAAGTTGAAATCTATCCAGAGGACAACCTTTAGAAAAAAGTATGGGAATTTGCTAGAGTTACTGGAGCTGGACATAGAGATGGACATTGTCACTGCACTTGCTCAGTACTATGATTCATCCATGAGATGCTTCTTATTCCAAGACTTTCAGTTAGTACCTACCATCGAGGAATATGAGCAAATCTTGGATCTGCCTTTGGGTGGGGAAATCCCTTATAGACATTGTGAGCAGCATTCTTCTATTCCGACTATATCATCCATCACCAAAATTCCTCAAGACATGCTGAAGAGTCGGTTAATTTCTGTAAGAAACACCAGAGGATTTTCTCAGAGATTCTTGGAAGCGCATCTCCAACAGCTGAGCATAAAAGAAGATTGGGAGGCATTCATAGATGTATTGGCTCTCATACTCTATGGAACTATATTGTTTCCTTATTCAAATGATTATGTGGAGTACGCTGCTATTGATATATTTGTGGCTGTGAGAACCAGATTTGAGAATCCCGTTACAGTAGTGTTAGCCGATACTTACCTAGCACTAGATTTGTGCTATGAAAGGAATATGAGAAAGATGATTTGCTCGGTGCACATTCTGTATGTATGGCTGATGGCTCGCATAGGCGACAACATTCTTGGAATCAGATGTCCGATAGAGTTTGTGACCCGTAAGAAGCTAGATAAAAAGACAAGAAAGGAGTGGGCTTTATTTGTTGCTGGTCTAAATCAAAAGAAGATCATATGGCAGCCGTCATGGCAGCAAAGGTCGAAGCTCATATATAGTTGTGAGGGCTTCCCTAATGTGCCTCTTATAGGAATAAGAGGGTGTATTAGCTATAATCCAGTTCTAGCTCAGAGGCAATTTGGCTACCCAATCAGAGGAGCGCCTACACCTGATGTCTTAGTACCATTTGTGTGTTATTATCAGGATGGATTTGTGAATGACACTTTACGTCAGATCTGCCATGCTTGGAGAAATATATTATGTGCGGAAAAGGACACTAGATCATGGTCAGTTGACAGAGAAGTCCCATATCGGCAGTGGCTACTAGACAGAGTAAGAGAAGTCAAGTTGTCTTATAAATTGACAGATCAGGAGCCTTTGGGAGGACCCGTGCCTAAGGAGTCTACACTTGACACAAAATCTGAAGAAATTCAGAAACTGAAAGAGGAGGTCGAGCAACTGAAGAGGAAGAATGATGTGCTAAATAATGACATGCAGAGCCTTCAGCATGAATATTTGAATGTTAAGGTAGACAATGAAAGGTTGATAAAGAAGCAGAAAGTTGATAAGGAATGCATTATGGGGATTACCCAGGAGTTAGCTGCTACTAAGGCTGAATTGATTATGAGAGCTAAAGAATGGGAGGCGACTATGCATGCTAAGCGCTAGGAGACCAGTCAGGACAGACAGAAGATTATGGAAGAATTATATGACTTACAGGACAGATTCCATAACACAGAGTCACGAATGAAGGAAATCATATCGGAATATGAGGAGAAGCTGAAAGAGGAGCAATGGCAGAAGCTGGAGGCTGAAGAGAGGCACCAGATGATGATAACCCAGTTGGAGAATCACATTGCGGATCAGGAACAAGACATTATTCATTGGAAGACGTGTTTTTCACAGTTGGCTGCTTTAGCCAATGGAGCCATGGAAGATGTGCCTAGGATGTTGAGAGAGGCAGACTCATCTCTTATGTATTTTAACTTCCCAGATTCTGTTAAGACTTTTCTTAATCATTGTAAATATTTAGTCGAGCAGATGAAAGTTATAATTGCTCGTTTTAGGGATTGATTTTGTTTCGTATTGGTTCTATACATTGTTTTATGTTATCAGACATATTTTTTCCCTATCAATACAAATACAGGTTCAATTTCCATGGGGGTGCGCGCAATTTTCAATTATTGTTTAAACGTGCATATAATTCTTATTTTTCATAATATTAATTTTGCATGTCTATTTAATTTTCTCATAATAAAAACAGAAACATATAAAGATGGCAAATATTCCTTGTCATCGCTATAGAACTCGTGCCAACAGCAAAAGAATGGACAGTGAAGTGCAAGAGAGCATGAAAGCTGACATTGACCAGCTGAAAACTCAGATGGGTCAAATGTTTGAAATGATGGTGGCTTTAAAAGATGCGGTTACTGTCCGCAACGAAGAGGCTCAATCTTCACAGCCCCCTTTACTTTAACACGGTAACCCTAATGTGGGAAATAGAAACATTCATGAATCCCATCCGTATGGTATGCCTTTGAATTACGAGCATGTGTATGAAGAGTATGAAGAGCAAGGAGAAATGCCAATGGGTAATGCTGCTAACCCCAAAGGTCAACTTGAAGCTACTCAAATACCACTTGCTAGTCGTGTGGAGAAAGTGGTAGTTGATAAGGTCCCATCTAGTACTCAACCACGGGTTCTGCAAATTCATGCTGGTGAAGCATATGTAATGAAGAATAATGTGAATGAAGACATTCAAAGTATGATGTTTAATGCCGATATGACGAAAAGCAAGCTGGAAATACTGGAGGAAAGGCTTCGAATGATTGAAGGAGCTAGTGCTTGTGAGTTTGGAGATGCTGCTGGGTTATGTTTGGTACCGGATGTGGTGATACCCCCAAAGTTTAAAGTGCCAGAATTTGAGAAGTATAGGGGAGCTACTTGCCCAAAAAGCCATTTAGTCATGTACTGTAGGAAAATGGCTGCCCATGCTCATGATGAGAAGTTATTGATGCATTTCTTTCAAGAGAGTCTTACTGGGACAACTTTAAACTGGTACATGCATTTGGAATCAGTTAAAATACAGACATGGAAAGATTTGGTCAATGCTTTCATAAAGCAGTACAAATACAATATGGACATGGCTCCTAATAGAATGCAGCTGCAAAGCCTGTTCAAGAAAAGCACTGAAACCTTCAAAGAGTACGCCCAAAGATGGAGAGAATTGGCTGCTCAGGTTGAACCACCTCTCCATGAAAATGAAATGACTACCATGTTCATTGAAACATTACAATCCCCATATTATGAACATGTGTTAGGAAGTGTGTCTTCCAACTTTTTCGATATAGTTATTATCAGTGAAAGGGTTGAATACGGGCTTAAAAGTGGAAAGATGACACAAAACCCGTCCGCGGTTAACAATGCTAGAAAGCCCGGATTCAATAATAATAGGAAGAAAGAAGGAGAGGTGCAAACAACTTCAGCAGTGCCACATTGGGGAGGGTATCAAAACCAGTATCAGCCGAATTACAAATCATCACAGACATATGTTGCGAATGTTGTGCCGAATTATCAATACAATGCCCCTCGGCCACAGACTGGGTATAGACCGCCAATGGTAGCTCATAATGCTTATCAACCCAATCCAAGGGTTCAGAATCATAATCAGGCACCAAATCAAAACTTTGGTCAAAGGAGTAATCCAGGAGAGAGGGCGATGAAGTTCACTCCTTTGCCAATGACTTATACAGAGTTATTGCCTGACTTGGTTAAGAATGTACTGGTGGCTATATGCCCAGCAAAGACACTACAACCGCCATACCCTCGGTACTACGATGCAAATGCCAAGTGCGAATACCATAGCGGAGAAGTGGGTCATTCCACTGAAAACTGTCGTGCTCTCAAGTTCAAAGTACAGTCTTTGATTGATTCTGGGTGGCTCACTTTCCAAGAACAGAAGCCAAATGTGGACAAAAACCCTTTGTCTGGTCACTCGAATGCCACGGTTAATGCTGTAATCGATGAAGAAGAACCAAGTCTGGTTAGATGTGTAAATGAGATGAAAAAACCTATGAATGAGGTTTTCAGAGCAATTTGCCATGCTGGTTTATTCTCATATGAACATAAGTCGGAGGATAAATGTGGTTTCCATGCTAGCACCGATGAGTGTGCTGAATTCAGAAATTATGTGCAAAACTTGATAGATAGACATGTTCTACAAGTTACTCATCAAAGGAAAGAAGAGAGAGTATTCGCTGGTGAAGAATGGGTTCCACAAAAGCCTAAACCATTGGTAATTCGATTTACTAGGCCCACCAATTCCATGCCTACAGGACGACAACCTTTAGTGATTCAGACACCTGCTGCTTTCCCATACAAGAATGACAAAGCTGTTCCGTGGAAGTATGGTGTTAGTATCATCCAAAAAGAGCAAAAGAATGAATCTGTTGAATCAGGCAAAGATGTTATTGATAATATATCTGGAATTAGGGGCATGACTAGGAGTGGTCGGTTGTTTACTCCACCTGTGCTGAGAGGTGAGAAAAGCCTTGAAAAAATTAGAGAAGAAATGGTGACAGAGAAGGCAAAGGCACTGTTAAAAGGGAAAGCTGTGCAAGAAAACCCAGAACCAGAGCTGAAAGAAAGAAAGGAGGTTACTGATGAAGATGCATATGAGTTCTTAAAGTTCATCCAACAAAGCGAGTACAAAGTAGTTGATCAATTGAACCGGATGCCTGCAAAGGTATCGTTGTTGGAACTGTTGATGCATTCTGATTCTCATCAGAAGTTGTTAATGAAGATTTTGAGTGGGGCCCACGTCGATCAGGAAATTTCCTTGGATAAATTTGAAGGAATTGTTAGTCACATTACTGCTAACAATTATTTGACTTTTACTGAGGAAGAATTACCTTCAGAAGGTAGAGGGCATAATAAAGCTCTTCACATCT
>Ga0209700_102862_pt1 | contig 34205 bp, 25 predicted proteins | sample SiratroredBW_FD_187528 | JGI IMG/M metagenome (GOLD analysis project Ga0209700, IMG submission 187528) | Root nodule microbial communities of legume samples collected from California, USA - Siratro red BW (SPAdes) (version 2) | ecosystem: Host-associated > Plants > Roots > Nodule | place: USA...
TCTCCTTTAATCATCTGTTTGGGAGAATACCCACAGGCACCCAAATTCAATCATTTCCAGCTTCTTCCTTTGAAGGAAATGATGGGCTCTATGGTCCTCCATTGACTGAAAAACTAGATGGCAGAGAGCCAGGGGTGTTACCACAACGTCAAACGTCAGTTTCTTCAATTGATTTGAATTTTATTAGTATGGAACTTGGACTGATTTTTGGCCATGGAATTATTTTTGGTCCACTCTTGTTTTGGAAGAAATGGAGGACATGGTATTGGCAACTTATTCACAAAATTCTTTGTTGGATCTTCCCTCCACTGTATTTTGAATATGCAACCAAGAGAGGTCAAACCTATGCAACTCTAAGGTGGCAGCATTAGATATTAACACCAAGTCAGCAAGTAAGTAAAAGTCATCATAAATGCTATCATCTTTGAAGGCATGTACATTTAAACTATGCAAGTATATTGTTATATTTTAATGAGCAATAATGCAATAATCTATTATTAGGACATATATCTGTCTATTTTTGTGTCTCATGTCTCCCTAAGAAAAACATTGACATGCCGAATAAAAAGCACTTTTAGAAAGTTCTTTTCACATTGTTTTTAAGTTCCGGATTAGTTACTTCTGTGAGGGGAGGGAAGTGTGTTGGTTACAAAATAGATAATAGTTAATGATGTAAGAAAAACTATTTCATAAAGAGATTAGAAAGTAAAAGTTTGTTTTGATTTATGTGTCCATTTTTTATAAGAATGGAAAATGTAATGGATAGTTGATTTAAATATGTATTGTTAACTGTTTACATAAAAAGACATTACGGTATATAATGAAAATTCTCTGATTAGTATACATAAATTTTGTTTTTATTTTATTTTTAATTAGCAAAAATACAGGCGTTTTCATGTTTGTGTTTTCATTTTCTCTAAAACTTTTAAAAATTATTTGATATATTATTTAAATAATGTAATTAAAAGTTATAAAATGAATTTTTAAAATATATTTAATTTGTTTTACCTATCTGTTTTACGTAAGAGATACTGAAAAATAATAATTAAATGGAAAAATTGTTGGGAAGTTAACTACTAAATAGATCATATACAAAGAGAGGAAATAGTTATACTTAAATGGTAATTTAGAAAAAAAAAATTGTATAATTAAATGAGAGAATTCTAATTAAATAGTATTATGTGTTTTAATTTTTCTCTATATGCTCTTTCGACATAACATATATTAAAAAATAAAAATTGAATGGAGCGGTGGTAAGAAAAGTTAAACATTATATAAAGAAAAAAATATCATATTTATGTAATTCTGGAAAACAAATTATACCAAATGATTATATATTGTGACAGGAAAGACATGCGTTATATATGTGTCCATTTTCTATTTATAACAACAAAAAATAAATATTTAAAATATTCTTATAATAATTATTAAATAAAAATATAATTCAAATTATAAAGATATTTTCCTAAATAATCAAAATAAATAATTTTATAATTTTATTGTGAATAGCTAATTGAGTTAACAAAAGTAGTTGCAAAAATTTAATAGTAAAATAATAAGAATTTAAAAAAAAAATTGTTAAAGAAAGGAGAATCCATTATTAAGACATTATATATTATAGATAACCGAAGTGTATGATGTTATACGAATGAGAGATAAGTTGTGCTGCGTGGGATCTGCTATCATATTAATATATAATGTGTTCTTTTCTAATTTCAAGTTTTAAGATAAAAAAATTAAATCATATAAAATTAAATTCTTTAATTTTAACCATTAAAAGGAATAGTTTGATAAAAAAAAAAGTGCAGATGAAAATATATATATATATATATATATATATATATGGTATTTATTTATTTTTATCATATTTATTTATTTTTATCACTTTCCAATTGTATAATGATAACAGTAGGTAATTATTAGTGTTTTAACTATTTTTCTATAATTGAGTCAATTAGGTTTGAGTTAAAAATTTCTTATTATTTTGACACATTTTGGAATTTTAAAGATTTGAGTATCTTTGTTATTTTGTTCATAACTTTTGTTACAAAATTTGAATTTACTTGATTCTTGTTTTTTTTTTTATATATATAACTTAAAGATCTACAAATGTTATTGAAGGGGTCGAGAACAAAAATTGGACCAGAAGTCAGTGTACAAAGATTAGGCAACAAGGTGGCACCTGAATATTTTGAGATTTCTTTATGGAGGGCTATTTAATCATTTTATGTTTTAGGTTAAATTTTATTATAAATAAAACTCTCTTGGGAGAGCCTAAGAGACATAAGAGTAGACAGTACACCTTGTTGTGTTAATTATGATTATAAGTGACTAATTGTTCTCTTCCTTTGAGGTTCATGTTTTATAAGTTTTTAATCTTTATAATTGGATTAATTAGTAATTGAATCAATACCGATTAGATTGTGTTCTGAAAATTTTGAACCGATGTTTAAGTTGAAATAATATTATTGTTCTCAGAATAATATTGTTGTTCTCAGAATAATATTGTTGTTTGTAATTAAAATTATATTTTTATTTTATTATATCTAATCTGTTTAAAATTAGGTTTTTATTTCATTATATCTAATTTGTTTAAATTCTATTTTTATTTTATTAGATCTAATCTTTTTAAAATTGTATTATATTTTATTAAATTTAATTATTTTATTAAAACCCGTGAAATTTGTTAAGATAACTATTGAATAGTCTTTTTTAGAAGAATGAATTACATTAATTATATTATAAATTTAGCTTCCTTATATAATTCGAGGCTGTTCAACATTGCGTACCATCACATTTTTATTACACTTGTAATTTTAGGCCAATATTTTTGAAATACATAATGAAAATATTTACTTTTATTTATTTTATTGTTTTTTTAATTCAAATATGAATGAATATTTATTTCATTAGCTTTCCGGACTACCTCCTGATATTGCAATATTTATTTCAAAAGTAAACTAACTATCTGATCATATTATTATATCAAATTTTAAATTTAACCATCATTGGCTATCATATATATAACATTTAAATTAAATTATTAATCCATGTTTATTTTTGTCAAATCTTAAATAAATTCATTTTCTAATATAAGTTCATTTACATAATATTTTAGGAACGATAAAAACTAAAGAATAGATATCTCCATTCGGATCTAACAAAAAATAAATATATCTATTAAACCATATCATAAATGAATTAGAAATCGCTCCTTATGTTACTCAAACAATATTTATAATTATTTATTATTTTAAATTAATATTTCCGTAAAACCATTTATGGCATAGTTACGAAAAGAATAAAAGGATTGAACTCTAATATTAAACTTGTATGCATATAACTTGAAATTAATGTAGAACATTAATACACAACTAAAAATCTTAACTTCAATAGGGGTTTTTAATTGGGGTTATAAAACCTCAGATAAGTCATAGAGATAGTGGAGGTTTTCTAGACCTCTGCTAAGTTTCTTTTGACGGTTTTTAATTAAATCGTGGTAAAATTTTATCATTTTAATCTTTTTAGATAATATTTCAAATTCTTAAGTTTCGTAAGCTTCATTTTAGTGCGCGCAAGGCTTCTTTGAGATGCTTGAGGCTCGTGGAGACATCTTCATTTTCAATTCCAAATCCAAATCACGTAGTTAAATCATTTCCAAATCAAGCTAGTAAGTAGTGTAGGTAAATTTAGTATTTCAAATCTCTAATTTTCGTAAACTTCTTCATCACGCAAGGGTTTCTTCAAGATGCTTGAGACGGACAAATTTGGTATTCCCTGTTTCCCCTACTTTCTGCATCTAATTACATAGTTCTTCTAGAATAAGATTATTGTGTAGCACATTATATTCAAATATACAATCTATTAGAAATAGATAAGCAAGCACAATAAAAATGGTGAAAAAGATTCTTCATCAATTGCTGTCAAGTACACATTGATGATTTATACAGCTGTACTCTAAAACATCAAAAAAATTCTAGAACGTTATGTTGTTCTGTGGAACCCTAATTTTGTTGGGCTTGGATCTTTTGGGCCTCGTGGGCCTCTTCTGTCTTTGTTATCCTCCCACAAGTTGGAGGGTCAAATAAGTTTACCAGTCCCAGCTTGGATAGGAAAGTGCCAAAAAGTTGTGGAGGAAGAGCTTTAGTAAAAATGTTAGCCAATTGATTGGAAGATGAGACAGGAAGTAAGCGCATCAGGCCAGCTTGAGACTTTTCTCGAACCAAATGACAATCAATATCCAAATGTTTGGTTCGTTCATGAAAACAGGATTGACAGTGATGTATAGAGCACTTTGGTTGTCACAATAAAGAGCAGGTGGGCGAGAGCAAGGGACCTTTAAATCTTTGAGCAAGTAAGCCATTGTAACTCACAAGTGGTCGAGGCAAGAGCTTGATATTCTGCTTCAGAAGAAGATCTGGAAACTGTATTCTGCTTCAGAAGAAGATCTGGAAACTGTATTCTGCTTCTTTGTCTTCCACGAGATGAGAGAACTTCCAATAAAGAAACAGTAGCCTGTGATGGATCGTCGTAAATCAATGCAAGTGCCCCAATCAGCATCACTGAAGCTAGTCAATTGAATTTGTGAATAACAGGGAAAGAATAATCCTTGTCTTGGATGACCTTTTAGATACTTTAAGACTCTCATAGCGGCGGCAAGGTGAGAATGAGTGGGTTTGGACATGAATTGGCTTAATTGTTGAGTTGCAAATGAAATATCTGAACAGTGGTGGTTAGATATAACAAACGCCCAACCAATCGGTGACATGAGAGAACATTAGTGAGTAATTCACTATCATCCTGATGTAGCCTAAGAGAGTTATCCATGGGTGTAGAGCAAGGCTTGCAACCCGACAATCCTGAGTCACGAATGAGATTGTTAGTATTCTCACAATACTTAAGGATTTGATGAAGCCATGCAAGACATGACTAGCAAGCCAAAGCAAGCAAGTGGAAATGTGTTCTAAGCTGTGTCTTAGTGTGAGTGAGTATGATTGGTCGTGAAAGAGAACCTATGCACATCTAAGGAGAAATTCATTAGCACATGGGTTAAATGATTTAAATCAAACCATAAAAAGGTTTTAACTTCAGTTAAAAACAGTTTTGGAAAATAAGGTAGTTAAAACAGTTTTGGAAAATAAGGTACTGAACTATTATGAACTGATTTCAAGTTAAGCCGAATCAATTTATTCGTGTCTGAGCATAACTGAATTAACAGTTTTGGAAAACAAAGTACTGAACTATTACAAACTGATTTCAGGTTAAGCCGAATCAATTTATTCGTGCCTGAGCTTAACTGAATTAACTGTTTTTCTGAAAATCTGGTTTGAGCTCTTCTTCTATAAAACAGTGGGTTTTTCAAGAGCGAAAAACAAGAAATAGGAAAAAGAAAGAGAACAGAGAAAAGAAAGAAGAGAGATACATTTCTGAAAATCACAATCGCTTTGAAATACATTCTGTGAGAAATACTGTGAGAGATTCTGCTGTTTTCATAATAATCAGTTTCGAAAGAGGGCTTTTACTTGAAGAATCAATTCTGACTAAAGTGTGCTACTGGGTTTCTTCAAGACTGTGTACAGGCCTTTCTTTCTGCGCCAATCAGGGAGTTTTTCTAAACCCTTCTTGATCCTGTTTGAATCAAGATTTGAGGTGTTTTCATTGTAATTTTTGTGAAATTCATTGAACGTTTGTACTGGTTTGGGCTTTAGAAGTAAGCCTGTGTTTTCTGCTGAAATTGATTGGAAGCTGCGGGGAGCAGTAGATCAATTTGCAGGGTTCTGATTTCTATGGAGAGTAGAAATTAACTGGTCTGGCTATAGGAATTAGCCTGTGGTTTTCTACTGAAATTGATTGGAGGCTGCGGGGAGCAGTGGATCAATTTGCAGGTTTCTGATTTCTACGGGGAGTAGAAATTGACTGGTTTGGGCTATAGGAATTAGCATGGTGTTTCTGCTGAAATTGATTGGAGACTGCGGGGAGTAGTAGATCAATTTAGTAGGGTACTGATTTCTACGGGGAGTAGAAATTGGTTGATTATTGTATGTGAACAATTAATTGAATTAGTGGAACTTTCTCTGTAAGTTGTGCAGAGAAGACTGGACGTGGCCCTGTGTGGTGAACCAGTATAAAATTGATTGTGTCTCTTCTTCTTGAACCCTTTTCTTATCATCTTGATTTGTTCTTGCACTGCACATTGAATTAAATTGAAAGATTGAATTAATTTTAGGTAATCTTGATAAAACTGGTTTAAGTCCTCTGCTATATATTGATGTGTGCAATGTAACTTGAATTGTGTGTTGATTCTGATCATTCTACTGTAATCTTGATTAACAGACTGTTTCTTTTCAAACATTGTATTACATACAGCATTAACTGGAAATAGATTGCATTGCTGGAAAATTTAATAATCTGCAATATCACATTAGTTTTAATTCTGAACAAATCTGATCTGAAAGTTGTTCTACAATGTTAAGAATCTGAGTTGCTGCATACTTAAGAGCTCATTACTGCAGTGTGATTCATGATACTTTTGTGTATTTGGCTCTATGCTGACATTGAAAATTGACTTTGGCTGAATTACTGCAATACTGCAGAATTGATATCATTGTGGTGTGTTTTTGGTGAAACTAAATAATTGAATCTGCATTCTGAATTAGTTTCACGACTGTATTAATTACTGGTGTTAGGAAAATTTATAAGATTTACTAATATTGATTGAAACCAGTGTAGGGCTTTGTTAGAAGTTTTAAATTAGTATTTTGTAATTATGTTCCTCTCTGCTTTCATTCAAATTTGGAGTTGTGCATGATCTTGTTCTAAGTGTATATTGTTATTGAAACTGTGTAAGCTTGACCTGCTTAAAGGGCTGCTTTGAAATTGCAATTCAGTGTGATTGAGAATTTGCTGTGTGCTTATATCTGTCAGTATAACAAATTGATTCATTCGTGCCTTGAATCAATTTATTTCTTTACTGCACCCTATATCTTTAGCACCAAGATTTATTAAAGTTTTTCAGATTGCGAAAACTATTTTCAAAGGTCGAAATTGGTTAAAATCTTTCAAAAGTTCAATTCACCCCCCCTCTTGAACTCAGCCTAAAACGTTTTCAGAGATCAAGACAATATTTGTGTTGGCAAAGATAGATATCAGTCTCTAAATGAGCAACTTTAATACCCACGAAATACTTGAGTATGCCAAGATCTTTAATACGAGAATTGGAATGAAGCACATGCTTAATATAAGCCATCTCATTAGTGGAATTACCAGTCAAGATGATGTCATCAACATAGACAATGAGAGCAGTGAAACTAGAATCAGCAGTTTTGACAAATAAACTATGATCAGTCTGAGCTTGCTGATACCCACAAGAGAGAAGTAAGATAGATAATTTTTCATACCATTTTATGCTAGATTGTTTCAACCCATAGAGAGACTTGTGCAATTTGCAGCATTTGGGTGTACCGGAGACAGAAACACCTGATGGAACAGTCATATAAACATCCTCTGAGAGGTCTCCATATAAGAAGGCATTGTTGACATCGAGTTGTTGTATAGTCCAGCGATGAATGGAAGCAAGAGCAAGTACCACTCGAACAGTGGCCATCTTCACAATAGGAGAGAAAGTCTCAAAGTAATCCATACCCTCTGTTTGAGCAAAACTCTTTGCTACTAAATGAGCCTTGTACCTTTCCACTGAACCATCTGGGTGCCGCTTAATCTTGTAAACCCACTTGCAACCGATAGGTTTAACATTTGGTGGAACATTAACAATGGTCCAGGTATGGTTCAACTCTAATGCCTCTACCTCAGCTTTCATGGCTTCTTGCCAACAAACATGATGTTTAGCTTCCTGGTAGCTACTTGGTTCGAAATCCGTGGAGAGAGACATAAGGTAGTGAAGGTGAGGGGAAGAGAAGCGAATATACGAAAGAACAGAACTAAGAGGATGAGAACACTTTGAAGATGAACTGGTTGGTTCTAGAAGAAAGGAATTACAAAAGTAGTCAACAAGATGAGCATGTGGTCGCGTTTCGCATTGTGATTGCCGTCGTGGAGGAAATTGAGGAGTTGGGTTTAACGATGGACTGGGTGATGGTGTTTCAAATGGGAGAGAAGGAGTTGTGGAATGAGAGGTCGAGGGAGAGTGGATAGTATGATGAATGGGCTGGTCAGCGGCTGGATGATATCTATGAGCTAAAGGTAAAGTCATAGGCTCTATAGAAAATGGATCTGCTAAGGAGGTGATTGGGCCATGAAGGAGAGATAAGGTTGGTGGTGATGTTTGACTAGGATTTTTAAAGGGAAAGGTCATCTCATCAAATAGAACATTCCTAGAAACAAAAAACTCCTTTGTGTCGAAATAAAAAATAACATATCCTTTAATTCCAATTTGATGCCCAAGAAAAATACCACGTCTAGCTCGTGGATCAAACTTGTGGCGATGAGAGACATTCGTAGATGCATAGCACAAGCATCCAAAAAATTTGAGCATCGTGAAATCAGGTGATTGTTTAAATAAAAGTTCAAAGGGAGTTTTGTTACCATTGATAGGAGAAGGAACCCGATTTATAAGATGAACAACATGTTTAATAGCATATGACCAAAAATGTGTGGGTAAATGAGATTGAAACATTAAAGCCCTTGCCACATTAAGAATATGTTGATGTTTACATTCAACTCTCCCATTTTGTTAAGGAGTCTCAACGCAACTGGTTTGGTGCAAAATACCCTTTGAAGCCATAAAAGATTTCAAAAAAAAATTTAGGTCCATTATCAGAACGAATGCTTTTGACTTTAATTTCAAATTGAGTTTCAGCAAAATTGATTAAATGTTCCACCTTTGATTGGACCTCGGCTTTGGATTTCAATAAAAGTGTCCAAGTATAACGACTGAAATCATTAAGAATGGTTAAGAAATATTTATGACCATGCACAGATTGTTTAGAATAAGGGCCCCAAATATCTAAATGGATCAACTCAAAAATTTTGGATGTTTTGTTTAAACTAGGTAAATAAGATAATCTTCTTTGCTTAGCTAAATGACAAACATCACATATTTCATCAACATGTCTTGAAATAAAAGGATAAGTTTGACACAAAATGTTCAATCTGTTTCCAGAAAGATGTCCTAATCTAAAATGCCAAAGGTTGCAGGTTGTATAGGAGTGGCAACAATGTGGTTAACAATGGCATTGTTGGATGGTAAGTGAGTACTCATCTTGCTATCTGCTAAGTAATAGAGTCCCTTCCGCAATTTAGCCAAACCAATCATCCTCAATAAGTTCACCTCCTGAATTTTGCAAGAATCAAAGGCAAAGGTGAGTGAATAACGAAGGGTAGAAACTAATTTGGAAATGGAAATTAATTTAAAATGGAAGAATGGTACATAGAGAACATTATGAAGGACAAAATATGGTGATAACTCAACAGTCCCAAAATGATGTGCAGTAACAGTAGTCCCATTAGGGATATGTATGACAACAGGATCTATTTTTGAGTGAGTTTTAAACCAATGCAAAGATGAAGCGACATTGTTTGTAGCTCCGGAATCAATTATCCATGAACTAGTGTGTATTTTTATGAGTGTGTGTCAATGAATGAATGATTAACAAGATGTGAAGTGAATGCATGTTGGTGTATGTTACCAGGAGATGGACCAGAACTAGTATGCGGTCCATTTTGTGTTGAGTATGTCATGTTGACTTGATTGGGTTGAGGATTTTCCACGGATCCTAAAAAAGTAGAACCTGACATGTTTTGCAAAAGAGCCATTAGGCTTTGGTATTGGGCTGGAGTGATCTCGAGACCCGACCCATCAGTGTTGTTCTTTGGCCCTTACGCTGTGACATTCTGTGGTCTGGCTTGATGGCAACATGATTTATAGAAGCAGAATTGGAGGTTTGAGATCAAGAAACTCAGGGCTTACCAGGATATCGAGGATGGCCAGGGGGATAGCCATGTTTGCCATAACAAACATCAATAGTGTGCCCAGTTCGTCCACAAAAGGTACAAAGCTTGCTTGATGAGCCCCTACCACCACCTTCTGGAGCACCACCACGATCCCGTTCAAGTGATGCTTGACGTTGACTGTCAGTAGCATTGATCAAGGTATTAGGCTTTCCAATTATTAGACCAGAACTCAAGTGTTGTCGCTCTTGTTGTATGACCATAGAGAAGACTTTGGTGATTGACGGCAAAGGATCCATGAGAAGGATCTGAGAATGTACTATAGAGAATCTCTCTTCAAGTCCCTTTAGAAATCGAATGATGAAATCTTGTTGGTAATATGTTCGTGCAGAACAGTTGCAAGAGGATAAAGGACGATAATTGTCCAGTTCTTCCCATAAAGTCTTGAGATTGGTAAAATAATCTGTGACATTTTGTGGACCCTGCTTAATAGCATATATTTCTTCTTCAAGTTCAGCGATACAAAGTATATCACCTTGAGAGAACCGTTCTCGAAGATCATTCCAAATATCAGTGGCAGAATCAAAATAGATGACACTCTGGGCTATGGATTGTGAAACAGAATTCAGCAACCATGAAATAATCAAGTTGTTGCAACGCTCCCACGGTGGATATAAGGGACTCTGTGTGTTTGGAACAAGAATGCTTCCAGTAAAGAAGCCCATTTTATTTTAGGAGATGAAAGCCATTTTGAAAGATCTAGACCAGGAATGATAATTGTTTCCGGCTAGAGGAGGCGTGACACTGATAGAAGAGGGACTCTCATTGGGATGAATATAATAAGGGCTAGATGGTATTTGGGGATCATCAGTAGATGAGGTATGTGTATGGTCAATATCCATGGGTATTGTCTCGGAACAAAGAGGGTTTCCAAGGGTACTAGCAAGCAGCGGAGGCACGGCAGCAGAGGCGTAGGCAACAGCGACAGCGCGAGTAGCAGAGGCGCGAGCAGCGGCAACGGCGACGGCGCGGCAGTGGAGGAGTGGGCAACGGAGGTGCACTGATGGCAAGCGGACAAGCAGTTACATGAACAATGAGTGGGTATCAGCAGAGCTCCTGGTCAGGAGCTCTGATACCATATTAGAAACATATAAACAAACACAATGAAAATGGTGAAAAATATTCTTCATTAATTACTGTCAAGTACACATTGATGATTTATACAGCTGCACCCTAAAACATCAAACAAATTCTAGAATGTCCTGTTGTTCTTTAGAATCCTAATTTTGTTGGGCTTGGACCTTTTGGGCCTCCTGGGCCTCTTCTATCTTTGTTATAATCAATTTGTCTAGCTGGTATCGTCTCATTTCTTTGATTATAGTTGGCGCCTTTCACAAATCATGTGCAGATAATATTGCATGGTTTCTCTTCTCCTTCTCAAAGCTCTATTTTAAATTTTGAGGATCAACTTTATCTTACATGCGAGAGATTGGTTGTTATGTTCAAGGATTATGAGGCAATTAATTGTTTTAGGATTTCAAAGTGATTCAAAGCTATTTATTCATTTGATGATAAATTTGTGTTTTCTTCTATCACTGACTTCTGTTTGAATAGGATAATAGATCCTAAGCCATATCTATTGTCATTTGAGTAATTTTCAACTTTTAACATTACTTCTGTCTCTCATTCAAGTTCTTCAACTTCTCACATAATACATACTGAATTAAAAAATTAAAGTTCTAATTTAACATTATATTTGTAATTTTGTTATGACATCAAGTGATATGGAAGAGTTGTACCGTAACCCTGAGTCTTTTCACCATGAGCAGGATATGGTTCAGTGGATAAAAAAAATGAGGCCATGCACTAAAGCATTGTACATTGTATTATTTGAAACTAATAGCCAAGTAGGTGTCATTTACACATCACAGTTTATCTTGTATTTTCTCTTGTTGAGATATTTCAATCATTGGCTATATTAACTATAGATTAACGTTGATATGTTATTGTTACTGTTACTTTTAGTTGCTGGGTCCTATTGTAGTTTCTCTTCTTCGAGAGAATATGAATAATTGTCCAGCTTTTGTGACAAAAATTACTCCTGCTTTGCTTAAATATGCTGCTTATGGTGCTACTACTTATGTTTATTATGAACTCTCAAGCTATTTGAGCTTTAAAGGTTCGTAAGTTCAAAGTTAATATGCTTTATTTACTGATATATCCATAATTCAATCTTATTCTTAAAATATTGAAGATCATTGTAGTTTTGTTGTGTCTAGACTTTGCTAATATCAATTTCTACTCAAGAAATCATAGATGGAACTTTGCACAAAGTTTCCTCCTGTGACGGGTTATTATTCATCAATTTTGCTTATACTACCTCAAAAAACTTAGAGCATTTTCCAACCAAAATGCATTTTGTTACTTAAATTGCATTGTATATAAGGTCATAGGGCAGAGACAAAACAAAGAACAAAGAGGAAAAATAGAGATAAGAGGTTACAGTGTCTACAGTGGGGTCTCAGAATCTGTAGTTTTTGGAAGTATTATGTTCTTTTAATTAATGTTTTTTAATTACACAACTTTGTACATTCAGAAGGCTTGGGCCCTCCCACAAATACCATTTTTGCTACATTTGAAGTTTGTTACAAGATTCCTATTGTTGGAGGAAGAAAACTAGATTTGCATAACCTCTTCATTGAAGTGACTTCTCAAGGATGGATTGAGTGTCAGCACCCGAGGACTCGGGCTAAGCATGGTCATCCAAAAGATCTGAAGCCCAATAAACGGACTCCCCTAAAAATCAGATCCACCTATAACTACTTGGAAACTGCTTGGTCAGTTACCAGTTCATTAACTCAACCTTAGAAACCCATGATCAGGTTATATGTACAAAGGGGAGCAGGAAGTATTCTCTAACCGATTTCACTATGCTTTTCATGCACTATCTGATTATCCATTCAAAAACACCATGGTTGACTTGAGCGTCGGAGTGTCATCGCAGGTGGACTTTCCTCTGGTTCTTGGAGCGCTTATCAGTCTAGAGCAGTTCGGATTGCTTGGTACTTTGGAGTGAGCATGATCACCATTCTGCAACCCAATCTTAATTACCGTTGTATTCTCGGTAAGAACATTTGGTGCCCACCGTGGGGCCGATTAAAACTTTGCCTGCCACAAGCATAAGTCATCCCACTTTATCGAAACCGATCGTTCGCAACGATGGATCCAACACTTTTCGAAGTCCTCAGGAAAAACATAGAATCCATGTAGGAGACCCTAGTCAATCTTAGAAACAACATGCATGATCAACGCGAGACTCACATGAACGAAATTGCGGTGCTACATCACCATATTGCGGAAGTTCAGAGAGAACAGGCTGCTCGCCAACAGACCCCTACACCACTGTTAGAAGATGTAGAAGAGAGCTAAGTAGGAGTTCAAACCCCAAAGAGGACCAGGGTTAACCCAGGGGGTCCCTTCAAACCAAACCGAGGTGTATCTTTTCTTGTAATCGAAGAAGGACAAGACCACTTTGAAGTGAACGTTAGGAAAAATCAGAATCTCGACGAGGACCAGCGCAGACAATCCAAAACAACCCTTGACATAATTGCAGAAGAGCGACCTCAGCCCACCATAGTCGCCTATGCAGATTGGGTCAGAAAGAACTATATTAGAGAATCCCTGGTGTAGAACCAACATGAGCTGTTAGAGTGTCGTGCGAGATCAAGAACTATGATTCTAGAGCATTTTTACACAAACTTTCGTAAATAGAAAGAAGATCATGTATTAAGTTTGTAGATTTTTTTTTTTCTTTTACCTTTTGCAGGATGAATTCAAGTTCATTGGGAGAAGAACACATAAAATGAAGAAATAAACCAATTTTTTTTGTCATATATGTTATAATTTTTTGTAATTTTCAAAGTCTGCTAGGCAACACTGGAATATAGTTTGTAATATTTTCAGTTGTTATAATTATGTTTTGAAATCCATTACGCAAATTTAATTGCATTTCTAAATGTTATGAGTATTATTAATGTTATCTTCAATTACAATTTACTAAAAATAATGTAATTGTCTCTATAGTTTTATTCAATTATTTTTATATTATAATAATAATGTTCAAAATTAATTAGTGGCTTAATGTATTCATAATTTATTTAGAAATATTACAAATGTGGTATGAAGGATTAATCCACACTTGTAAAATTTTTTCTTAAAATTATCTAAATTCTATTGTAACAGTTGAATAATAGTTGAATTTGGTTTGTGTAATTTTCATGTACTTGTGAGTGTTTAGTCTACAAATTGTGTAGCGTTTACACTTGTAGGTATGCAGTAGGGTTCTACACTGGTTTTGTATTCTCTGTAGGGATCAAAGGTGTTTTTCGATAGGGTGTAGAGGGATTGTTGCAGGGTGTAAGTGTATTGTGTTGTACATTAATTGAACTTTGAGTTCTTGAGTGAATTTCTTTACTAGTTGGCAAAGAAACTTGATGTAGCTATTGAGGAAGAGTAAACCAGTATAATTCTTAGTGTTCTGGCTCTCTCTTGACCTTATCTTGATTCACATGTGGTTTTGTGCAATTTTCTCAAATCTGTCAAAATTTCAACTAATTGATTTTGGGTTTCAATTGATTGATTTTCTGTGAACTGCATAATTGCTCATTCCGCTTTTCATAATTCTATCATTTTGTTATCTGCATTTGGCATTTTGTGATTTCACATGTGTATCATTTTATATTTTTCCAGTAACATTGTAAAATTGTTTTGTGTTATTTTTTCAATACTGAAATTTCAATTGATTGCTTGTGGAATTCTATCAATTGTTCTTGCTGCTGATGTAATTCTATGAGGTTCTGCAACTTTCTGTGTTGGTTATGTTGATTGCACATTGTCTCTGTCATTCTGTGGTTAGGCTTATTTGATTGTGCCTTCTGTTCAATTTTAACTGCTTAAAGTTTAGGGTTCTTTTAAAGTATTTCAATCAATTGCCTTCTTGTTTTTAATTGGTTGATTTTGTGAAATTGGTTCTTAGTAGTATTTTCAATTGATTGTTTTTGGTTTTCAATTAATTGATTATCTATTGTGATGTTCTATGGGTGTTTTTCAATTAATTGTTTTAATAAAGCATTTTCATTCTTTTCATTATTTCTTTCCATAGTTTGTGAAAATCTTTGAAAGTTTAATTGACATCTTATTAAACTCAGCCTAAAATTCTTTTCATGAAATTTTTGTTGAGTCTACTTTTATTATAATTATAATTAGTCTTATGTTAAACAAATCCTTTTGAAAAATATGATATATGTATTATTCATTATATTTTGAAAATATATGATATATTTATTATTCATTATATTTGTGACTATGCACTTGTCATTATAGTAATATAAACTAATAAAAAATTATTTTTTTTCAAAGAAATTATCAAGACTAATAAAAGAAATTTATATAAACATGATTATAAAACTCCAATATTTTTTTCTTTAATATTATTAAAAAAATATTTTGATACAATATGTTTTATTGATACAATTTCAAATAACATATAAACATTTTTAATTTGAAAATCTTTAAAACTACTATCCTAAATAAAAATTATTTGTTTTTTATTTATAAATTTTATGTCAATAAAAAAATGTCGAAAAGACAATATATGTATTTAATTTAAATTATGAATTATATATTTATCTCATTAAATTAAAATAAATAATACAATATGTTTAAGTTATTATGAAGTTGAATTAACAATATATTTTCATATTCTTAATTAATTCACCAAAATATATAAGTGTATTCTAAATTAGTATGTTTAAATTATTATTATTATTATTATTATTATTATTATTATTATTATTATTATTATAATAACTAAATATATTACAATAAAATAAAGTTACTCTTTCCTTAATAATTTTCCATGTTTATAAAAATATTGATATAATTTAATAAATTAGTTAGCATATTTTTTGAAACAATGATGTAAAATTTAATTAAAATATATACTCGATCTACTAACATGACATTGGCATTTTTTTAATCATCGGATAATTTTTATATTAAAAATGATAATGCAGTCATTTCAAAAATACAGTAATCACTCTTTCTAAATTAAATTTTTAGAAATAAGTAAAAATAATTAACACGACTGATAAAAATATCTCTACAAAAAACGTAGTCATTAGTCGCTGCCTACTGCAACTCTAAAGAAACCGAACGTAAACTAACAAAATATGAGGCGTCTTAGGTTGTTATTTACTACATCCAAGTCTGCTATATAAACCTGAATTTTTCTTTTTACTGAACAGTGATTCACAGTTGCATAATTCATATCAATTCTCAAAAATGACTATGCACCCAATTGTGCAAAATAAACTTGAAGTGATTGAGCTATTGAATTGGTTGCCTCCCAAGTGTTCGTTGAAAATCCTGATTGGGCGTGGCGTTTATATATTTTGCTTATGACCGATTGCAAGAGAAGGCACCTTCTGAAGAATCAGAGGTGCCGTTATTATTGCTTTCTCATTATTTGCTTTGCACTAGATAATTTTGACGTGTATTATGTACACCATATACATGTATGCTTCCAAATGAAATAATGAAGACAACAAGGGAAAACAAAATCAGAAAATGATCAGCTTGTGTGTTATTAAGGGGAATCTGATTTTGATGAATGAGTAGAATTTGATGCTGATGATGAGGGGAAACATGTGCAACTGGGATCGTGAATGACCCTCTTCATAGATATGTCAAGTTTGGAACAGAAAACACAATACCTTCCTCTGAAGCTTGGATAGTCCCAATCGTCTTCTTCTTCACTAGAATCATCGTCCATCTCCTCTGCATCGTCATCCTCAATGGGGATATAAGCTAACCCGAACAGTGAAAAAACTCGCATAAGAAAATTATCAATGGTATCATTTCTCCATTTCCTTCCTCTCTTCCATATCATCAATGTGGGAAGAGATACTCCAGCTCCAACCCCAAAACCAACTCCAGTGACTATGTACTGCCAATCAAAGTCCTTGGCTGATTCTGTAGTTTCAGGACTGGTATTGGCACTGCAGTTTGTAATCAAAGGAGGGCCACACAATCCTTTGTTACCAATAAAGGAAGTTTCTGGAAATGATTGAATTTGGGTGCCTGTGGGGATTCTCCCAGACAGATGATTAAAGGAGAGGTCCAGGACTGATAGGAAGGATAAAGTTGCAAGTTCTGTGGGAATGTTTCCTTCCAGTGAGTTCTTTGATAAGTCTAAGGACTCAAGCTCCTTCAGATTTCTAATTGATTGTGGAATTTTTCCAGAAAAAGCATTATTTGACAAGTTAAGTGTATAGAGTGCCTTAAAGTCAAATAGCTCTTTTGGTATTTCCCCTTCAAAATGGTTGGATGAGAAGTCGATTGAAGTAAAGACAGTTAGAATCTTAATCAGATCCATCCGTTGACCTTTTATTGTAACTGTCACTGAATCACGATAATATATTTGGCTACCATATTGAAGAAACTGATATTGGATATGTTTTACCTTGGACTCAGCTTGGTTTTCATCAGACATCATTGCCTCCCACCTTGTGAAGCAGTTTCCAGGTAGCTTGCCTGTGAAATTGTTAATGGCCAGATCCACTATTTGAAGCATATGCCATGTGCCTTTGGTATTTGGACATCCAATGTTACCATACAAATTATTCTTTCGTAAGACCAAGACCCGGAGTGTGGATATGTTCTTCAACAAGCACGGAAAGACATCCATAATCTTGTTGTTTCCAAGGTCCAACACTTCTAATGAAGTACAATTGGAAAGAGATTTTGGAATCTTTCCATGTAATTTGTTGTTATGGAGATCCAGAGTCCTAAGAGAACAAGCAGCTGAAAACATATCTGGGACAGAGCCCATGAGATTGTTTTTTCTCAGATTTAATACCCCAAGGTTCTCGTTCATTGCCATTAAACATGAGGGAATTGTTCCGGAAATGTTATTATTGGAAAGATCAAGCACTTGAAGATATGAAGCATTGCAGAGGGAATCAGGGATACGGCCACTCAAAGTATTGTTTGAGAGAGAGAGAAAAAATGTGAAAGCCAGGTAATTACCAATGTCTTGTGGGATAACAGAGTTAAATTTGTTGCTTGAGAAATCCAAATAGAACGTATTTTCAGGAAAACCAGTTATTGGCCCCTGAAGTTTATTATGATGAAGATCAAGGACAAACAACTTCGTAGAAAAATTCTGCAAAGGTCCTTCCAAATGAGTCAACAAATTATGAGAAATATTAAGCCTTTCAAGATTCTGTAGTTTCCAAATCCAGTTGGGCACTATTCCTTGGATATGGTTATCTGAAAGATCTAGAGAGGCTATTCTGGAGTGATTTCTGAAGAAACCAGGGAAAGCTTTCAAGTTGCAAGATGCCAACCTTAGATTGCTAATGCTGGGAAAGTAAGATTGGTCAGCATTTGTAATATTCACATTGACTGATAATTTGTTGTATGAAAGATCTAGTGTAGTTAAATTTCTGAGCTCCGAAAGCTTATTTAGATGCATTGTCCCATTTAACTTGTTTGAAGAAAGTATGAGGATAGAGAGTCCACTGAGTTGGTATATAGATGTTGGAAAAGACCCTGATAGATTATTGCTACTTAAATCCAGGACGTTTATTGTAGAAGAAGACAGAATTGTGAATTCTTCTAGTTGACCAAACTGATTATGGGAAAGCATAATCTTTTGCAGCTGTGGGAGTGTAAAAAGGGATGAAGGAACGCTCCCACTAATCGAGTTATAACCCAGGTCAATGCTAACAAGATTGTTCAGTCCTTCAAAGTGAGAAGATGATGGAACTGCACCACTCAAACCATTATTAGAAAGGTCTATGTAGGTAAGCTTTTTGGCCATATCAAATGATGGAATTCGACCTGTGAAGTTGTTATATGACAAGTCCAGGTAACTCAGTTCGGTGAGGTTTGACAGTGAATTGGGTAGTGTTCCGTTAAATCGACAATAAGAAAAATCCAATTCAGTCAAGTTCCTCATGTTACCAATAGAGTGTGGAAATGATCCAGAGAAGCTTGTGTTACCTACTCTTAAGGTCTGAAGAGATCCTGGTGGGAAGTCTGGAAAGAAACCTTGGAGATTGTTGTTGAAGGATATGTCAACAACTGACAATGTTCCAATCTTGAAGATCTTCTGCGGAAATGTTCCAGTCAACTGGCAACTAGAAAGACTTAGGATGGTCAGAATTTTCAAATGGGCAAATGTTTCTGGCACTGGGGATGATAAATTGTTCGCCTCAAGAACAATGACTGACAGATTCTCAAGTCTTGAAAGGGAATGATCCAGCGGTCCTGACAGATTGCACTGTGACATGCGAACTTCTTGCAGATCATGCAGTGACATCAAAGCGCTACACCATTCTTCTCCTGCAGCTGATATTCTTACACCATCCAAATACAGTTTCCTAATACTACTGAGATTTTGGACAAGCTTTCGTAGATTTGGGTTCTCAAGCTTCAGCTCATGCCCAGTTAAAGAGGAAAGAGAAGAGATATCAAGAGTAACCAACCTCGTCATTTGAGAAATCTCTATGGGAATCTGACCCACAAAGCCCGCACATGACAAATTCAGATAAGTCAAATTCTCCAACCTTTTGAATGCAGATGGAATGACAGAACTGAAATTGTTACCAGCCAAATTCAATTGCTGGAGATGTTGAAGACTGAAAACAACACTCGAATCATCAAATCCACCACCGATCAATTCTCCACTCAGGTCAAGGCCAATGACACGTCCCTCATCGTCACATGTTACACCACTCCAATTGCAGCAATCAATGGTTTGATTCCACAACTTAAGTTTGCTGGAATTTTCAGGCTCGAATGTGAGATTGTTCTTAACTTGAATCAGCAATGATTGTTGATCCTCTAGACATTTGCCAGTTGTGGCACAGAAGTATATACTGAGATATATCAAGTAGCAGAGAAAGAAAGAAAGCAGTGAAACGAGTGCGATTCTCATTGGTGTCTACTCTGAGGAACAATCACACAACACAACACTGATGTAGGGAATGAGCAGATGGTGGTCTCATAAAGTTTAAGACCCATGAACAAGACCCTCGTGTCCCGTGTTCTCCACTCTGTCTTCTTAAACTACTCTAAATTTTGCAAGGAATGTAGGCCATGAGTGTTGAAGATGGGTAGAGTATAGAGAAAGTTAAGTGAATTAGATTAGAATGAACTATTTTGAAAACAGGATGCAGACAATAGATTGGTCAGAGATACCAACTTAAAGCCGCTTGCACCATTCAAAGTAAACTTATAAGTTGATTTTGTAAAATGCTGGTTTGCTACAAATGATGAAAAATTAGTGTGAAGACCAAGATTTTTTTATTGCATTTTACGCGTTTTTGATATCGACCCTTCTATTCATGTATTGACTTTTTGGTAGCATCCGATCTGAAACTATGCAAATTTAGATTATTCAGACAATGACCCTACCATTCAAATAATACTGATATAAATCATTGCACTTTTGTCAACATTATTATGACGATGATTTCCATTCAGTGGGTCAGCCGGAACGGTAGGTATTATTTCATTATGCATAAGCTTAGCGTTGAGGTAGCTTTTCATCTACGGGACATTATTTTATTTATAATTAACTTTTTTTAGACTAACATTTAAACATTTTCATATTCGCAAATGTGCACTCATTTATCATAAGAAAGTTTTATTTCTACTTTTGAAGATCCGAAAAATTCATTTGTAAACATTTATTGGAAAATTTTATTCCTAAAAATATTATTAATCTCTTTATCAAACATAAGATGCTTTTATTCCCAAGTGATTTCACAGAAATATTCAAACATTTCTTATGCCAAACCTTACCTAAAAGACAAAATATATGAATACTACCGTTTTTCTTGCTTCGAGTGCTTGTCTTGTCTTCTGTTGTTGAACTAAAAGCGATATTACCGACCTAAATTTATTTGATTGTAATATAAAAAGGATGTTTAGATTCATGTTGTATTAAAAAATTAATACAATTATCCAAATAGGATCTGAGCCCCCTCCCTCCCCCGTCCTCTTTCTCTTTTCCTGCTTGCTATTTATACCAGTACGTGTTATCATCGTTCCTCCAGCAGGGGTAGACGTGCAGTCTCTGTGTCGGGGGGCGTATCATCCGTGTGTCAGGAGGATATCTTGCTTTTCCATGCCCTGTCAAGGGAAGACATGTAGTCTCTGCTACTAAAATTGCTTTTTCCTACAGCCTATCAGGGAAGACATGTGGTTTACTTATTTTTCAGGAGGGTATGCGCCGTTTATTGGAACTTGTTACTTGTCAGAAGACAAGTGCTGGTTCCCAATGCAAAGAGCTAGGAAACTGGTTTGTGAGAGGTTGTTGGATACTTGCTGGCCCATTGTGAACCTACCATTCTAAAGGTCGAGTAGATGTTGTATACCTCCTAGCTTGAGTATTGGGGGTTGTCGGCCACTCCTCCTAGTGGTCGGGTAGTAGAATTGTCGGCTATGCCTCCTGGTTTGGGTATTGGGAGTTGTCGACCACTCCTTCTGGTGGTCGGATAGTACACTACTCTCCAAGACTCTTGTAGTATTTAGACTACTAAGAGTTTCAAGTATTGGGAGTTGTCAGCCCCTTTTTCTTGTGGTCGGATAGTACACTACTCTCCCAGACTCTTGTAGTCTTGAGACTAGTGAGAGTTCCAAGTATGGGGAGTTGTCAGCCACTCCTTCTGGTGGTCGGGTAGTGGATTTGTCGGCCACGCCTTCTGGTTTGGGTACTGGGAGTTGTCGGTCACTCCTTCTGGTTTAGGTATTGGGAGTTGTCGGCCACACCTTCTGGTGGTTGGATAGTACACTACTCTCCCAAACTCTTGTAGTCTTTAGACTTCTAAGAGTTTCAAGTATTTGGAGCTGTCAGCCCCTCTTTCTGGTGGGATATTACACTACTCTCTCCCAAACTGTTGTAGTCTTCAGACTATTGAGAGTTCTAAGTATGGGAGTTATCGGCCACTCCTTCTGGTGGCCGGGTAGTGGAGTTGTCGGCCATGCCTCCTGGTTTGGTAGTGGGAGTTGTCGGCTACTTTTTCTTGTGGTTGGATAGTACACTACTCTCCCAGACTCTTGTAGTCTTTAGACTTCTAAGAGTTTCAAGTATTGGGAGTTGTCAGCCCCTCTGTCTGGTGGTCGAATATTACACTACTCTCCTAGACTCTTGTAGTCTTGAGACTACTGAGAGTTCCAAGTAAGGGAGTTGTCGGTCACTCCTTCTGGTGGCCAGATAGTACATTCTACTCTTCCAAACTCTTGTAGTCTTTAGATTACTAAGAGTTTCAAGTATTGGGAGTTATCGGCCACTCCTTCTGGTGGCCGGATAGTACACTACTCTCCCAGACTTTTGTAGTATTTCAAGTAGGGAGAATCGTCGACCCCTCCTTCTTGGGAGTTGTTGGTCGGGCTCTTTGATAATTGAATAGTGTACTGATTTGGGGAATTCCCGCCATTTCTAGGTTGATACGTTACCTCCCCTACTTGAAGATTAGGTTAAGTTTGGGCCTTGGGCCTTCATTGATAGGACTGATATGTCTCTACTCTTGGGATCCACGAGATCAGATGGTTGAGGAGGGTGAAGAGCATAGGGCCTCGACCAACAAAGGGCAGGGTTGACTAGTTTGATGTGTTAATCAACCAAACGACCAATTTTTCTATTGTGGAGGGTCATACTTTTTGTTGTGTTTTGGCCTCCACCATGACTTTTGTAATTTTCTTTCCATATTAATACAACTATTATTTTGTGCAAGAGTTAGTTGTGTTCTTTATTTCTTTCTATTTGTTTTTAGATTTCATCCATCTTGACCTTCCAGTATAGTATTTGCCACTTAGAATAAGACCCAGACGTTTTCCTAAATGAATATAGTTCATGGTTAGTTTCATGAGTGATGATCGAGGTGATCCCGACTCCGTTACCAATCGCTCTTGATTGTTTTTGCAGATGATGGTCGAGGTGTTTCTCGTTGTTAGCAATCGCTCTTGATTGGGTTTTCGCGTTGAGGCTGAGGTGTTTGTCCGCCTTGTTACAAATCGCTCTTGATTGGGTTTTCGTATTAAGGGCGAGGTTTTCTCGGCCTTGTTACTAATCTCTCTTGATTGGGTTTTAGTTTTGAGAGTGAGACGTTGTCGGCCTTGCTACCAATCGCTCTTGATTGGGTTTTCGTTTGAAGGGCGAGGTGTTCTCGGCCTTTTTACCAATCACTCTTGATTGGGTTTTCGTTTGAAGGGCGAGGTGTTCTCGGCCTTTTTACCGATTGCTCTTTTAGTTTTGAGGGCGAGGCGCTCTCAGTCTTGCTACCAATCACTCTTGATTGGGTTTTCATTTGAAGGGCGAGGTGTTCTCGGCCTTTTTATCAATCTCTCTTGATTGGGTTTTAGTTTGAAGGGCGAGGTGTTCTCGACCTTTTTACTAATCGCTCTTGATTGGGTTTTCATTTGAAGGACGAGGTGTTCTCAGCCTTTTTACCAATCGTTCTTGATTGGGTTTTAGTTTTGAGGCCGAGGCATTCTCAGCCTTGTTACCAATCGCTCTTGATTGGGTTTTCTTTCTTAAGTCTTGTTAGATATCTCAGTAGAATAGCCTGTAAAACAACTAAATAACTTCATTGAAATGAAGTCTCATTAAAACCTTAATAGCGAAAACCCACCTTAGGGAAAAAAGATTGAGTTAGGAATAAGTACTCCCAAAATACATTAAGAAGCAAAATAAACTAACTAAAATAGAACTTAAGATGCGATGCATTCCAGGTTCTTGGAATTGCTTTTTCGGATAGGTGTTCCAAATGATATGCTCCATTGTCCGCTCCTCATCAGATTCTGAATGGTCCTTCCCAGTTAGCTGAAAACTTACCTTCCCCCTGTCTGGCTTCACTTCTCATCCTCCATACTAAGTCTCCGACATGAAAACTTTTCGGCCTGACCTTGGAGTTGTATATCCTTTCAGCTTTGTTTAAACCACGTCCCCTCTAGGTTCCACTCGTGTGTGATCCATTCTTGGATCCAAGTCAGTACATTCACACTTTGGCTTTCTTCTTTTCCCATCACCTTGTTTTTGTGTTTTTTGACCTTAGGTTTCATGGGTTCTAGACGCAGGCTGGCAACATAACACTCCTTTGCTGTCTTCTGGTCGACATGGATCGTGATGACGCCTCCCTCAATGATGGGAACTTTATTGCAAGATTGGGAGTGGACACAATGGCCCGAGTTGGTTTAGTGAGGGTCAGCCCAACAGGATGTTGTACGAGGTACTGGCGTCCATTAGCAGGTATCGAATCTTGGTGACTTGATTTTGATGCCCGGACTCCCCGAACTTGGTATAGAGATCAATGAAACCTCTCGTATCCATTCTCTCGCCTGAGAATCCTACGATTTAATCGTCGTATGGTTGGATTTCAGTGGTTGGGATCTTCAACTTTTTAAAGGTCTCCCAATACAGAATGTCGACCGAACTTCCCTGCTCGACAAGAGTTTGTTACTGTAAAATCGTCTATGGTTACAGTTATAACCATTGGATCGTCCTGCTTGGGGTCAATGACCTTGAAATCATGGTCTGTGAAGGTGATGGGTGGTATCCTCCTCGGTTTGCTTGTGTGGGTATTATGCACTGCCTGTACGTTCCTTAGGTGCTTCTTCCTTGCTGAGGCTGGCAAACCTCCTCTTGCGAATCCGCCAGCAATTGTGTTGATAACTCCTCGAACTAGAGTTCCTTTATGGCCCTGCCATCTTGGGGACAAGGAACGATTAGTCCTCTGCCTCCACCATTGGTCTTTGGAGTTCCTTCTCGGACTCTTCATGGGGCTCCTTTTGGGACTCCTTTCGAAGCTTCTTCCTCTCTGATTTCTTCATCGCGAACGTGAGATTCCACCCCGGATGAATCTTTGCAAATGCTCGGCCTGAATGAGCTCTTCTATCTTGTCTTTCAGGGCCCAACATTCGTTAATGTTATGGCCATAGTTTTGGTGATACCGATAGTGCTTGATAGTATCTGCGTTGCGAGGGGTAGCAGCTTCTGAAGAGAGGGAATCAGGTCGGTACTCAATGCTTCCTCAAGGACACGTCCCCTGTTGACGTTAAGTGGGGTGTAGTGAGCGAACATGGGAGGTTTGTGCTCTCTTGCCTTAACTATTGAGGGTGGCCCTTTTCTTTGCCTCTTTTATCTGTATTTTCTCTAGTCAGGGCTTGACTTCCGAACGCACGAAGTTCTTCCAGCTGCATGAACTTGGCAGCCCTAGACCTCAATTCGTCGAGGTTAAGAGCTGGTTTTTTGCACAAACTATCCATGAAGGGCCCAGGTCGGAGAGCTGTTATCAAGTGGTGCAGGGCAACATTACGATCCAGGTTCTTGATTCGCAAAGTGAGTTTTCCAAACCTTTCCATGAAGGTTCTCAGGGACTCTCCTTTCTCTTGCCTTACGTATATCAAGGCTATTGAGCTGACATGATGTGGCCGACTGGTTGCAAACTATGCGCTAAACTTGTCGGCCAACATGTCGAAGTCACTTATTGAGTAAGGTAGTAAGTTGGTGAACCAGCTTAGTGTCGCCTCCTTCAGGGATGTGGGAAAAATGCGGCAGAAGACCACATCACAGTCGGTATAGATACTTACTTGGGTGGAGAAAGTGCTTGTATGCTCATCAGGGTCGGTCGTGTCGTCGTAGGGCTCCATAGTCAACCCCTTCCAATGGAAAGGGAGCTCGACTTCCATGATTCGATCCACGAATGGATGTCTGCGACTCCCCCTAGCGAACTGGGCGGCTTCAATCCCATGTGTCGTAGACTGACGCTTTGATTCTCTCATTTGGGTTTGGTTCACCACAGTCTGGTGAGTATCCTCCCCTTTAGAGAAAGAGAGGGGGGATAGTTGTTCAACATTTTCCTCATTTCTTCCTTTTCATGCCTTAAGGCATAGATCTCCTCTTGATTCCTACGTCTCAAATCATTGATCTACTCCTCATTCCTCCGTTGGATTGCCGCCATCTGTTCATGTAGCGCAGCCAACATGGCTACATGGTTGTTCCTCATATTATTTTGCTCCTACCTTTGGTCCTGAAGCTTGCTCCGAGTTGACACTATTAAAGTCTAACCTGTCTACCTTTCGGCCCCACGGTGGGTGCCGATTATTCTTACAAAGCCTGAGGGCCGAGAACAATAAATGTTCTCACGGAGCCTAGAGGCTGAGAACAAGGCTACAATGGGTCAACTATATCAGTCCTAGGTAAAGCTCTGGTCTCTAGTGTATTAGTTGAGGGTGATGGTGTACTCCGGTCGCTAGTACTTGGCTCTCAGGGGCTTAATTATCCAAATAAGATCTGAGTCCCCCTCCCCTCCCCCCCTCCGTCCTCTTTCTCTTTTCCTGCTTGCTATTTATACTAGTACGTGTTATCATTGCTCCTCCAGCAGGGAAAAACGTGCAACCTCTGTGTCAGGGAGGGTGTATCATCCATGTGTTAGGAGGATATCTTGCTTTTGCAGGCCCTATTAGGGGAAGACGTGTAGTCTCTGCTACTAAAATTGCTTTTTCCTGCAGCTTGTCACGGAAGATGTGTGGTTTACTCATTTTTCAGGAGGGTATGACCGTTTATTGGAACTTGTTCTTGTGTTAGAAGACAGGTGCTGGTTCCCAATGCAAAGAGCTAGGAAATTGGATCGTGAGTGGTTGTTAGATACTTGTCGGCCCATGCATGTTCCTGGTTGTGAACCTACTATCTTGAAGGCCAAGTAGATGTTGTTTACCTCCTGACTTGAGTATTGAGGGTTGTCGGCCACTCCTCCTAATGGCTGGGTAGTGGAGTTATCGGCCATGCCTCCTGTTTTGGGTATTAGGAGTTGTTGGTCACTCCTTCTAGTGGTCGGATAGTACAATAACAATAATAATAGTAATAATAATAATAATAATAATAACAATAATTAAAAAATAATAATAATAATAATAATAATACAAATAATAATAATAAGAATAAGAATAATATTTATAATAATATCAATAATAATAATAATAATAACAACAACAATAATAGTAAAAATAACAACAAGAATAATAATAAAGTAATAATAATAATATTTATAATAATAATAATAATAACAATAATTGGTAATAACACGTTTCGTTACTAAATCGGTCACTATTTTAATCAGTGACCGATTTTGGTCATCGTGATCGATTTTTTGGTCACTATCAGTAATTTTTCTAGTAGTTGTACACCGAAAAAAGTGAATGGGAACAAGTGTCTCATATGCTCAAGCTTTAAAGGGGAAAGAAACCAAAAACGGAAGTGAATAGGTCTAGAACAGAATACCACTCAACGTTGTAGAGGAAGAGAAGGAGCAATTAAAGCGTAGTTAGATAGGAAGACTCAATCATGCACACAATGTGGAGAATTTGCAAGATAGCTTTCTTGTCCATGGATTAAGGTTCTTAAGGCCAAGGTACTTGGGGGATGACATAATGCTAATTACGGGTGATGAAGAATTGGATATTGGGAAGATTATTGAAGAGCATAAAGACTAATTGTCTGAGATATTTGACTTCATCTACAAATGAGAGAATGACATGAGCCTTTGAAAAAGAAGAGTATAGGTGAGATCTTGGCGTATTTTGATCTCCTTATGGGAAAAAATACTGCTTTCAAAAGGTAGTAGATACGGTGGAAAGGGTTCATAATTGTGCATGAGGATATCGAGAATTGGAAGGTCTTAGAATACACACGATTATGCATCCCTGTATCGCTCATCATTGATGCTAGATGTTTCATTTGCATGAAGATCAATGGAATGCTATGTACGGTGAGAATGGAAGAAGAAGTAATAATAAAGAAGCAAATAAGATACTTGAATGGGGGCTATGCCAATAGCCCAACTAGGATTCTTCCTCATTCGGCCAAGGAAATTTGAAATCTTCAGAATCGGAATGTAAAAGCGAGTCTTATTTGGTGTGTGGATTTCCCCAAATACATGATGTTACTACCATGGCAATCGTCATCCAAGATGAAGAAACACTGGAGAATGTCAGCAGAAAAAAGATTGTCAAAGGCGACAACCATAGAAATCATAACGGCTAGATATCGAAAACTATTTGAGGAAAAATAAGGTCAGAACCAGATTATTAGTGGGAGAGAAGAGAAGATGTTGTAACGATTGGGTAAAGGTGATAAAATTTCATTACATTTGATGCAATATGGCACGACTGTGACAGACCATGTGTCATTGACGGAAAATGAGCTGCTGGTTCCACAAAGCCCAATTTTGCCCAACCAAGGAGATCTGACCCATTCACAGAGTGAACACCCAATTTCAACGCTTGCAAGGACGACACAATATGCTCAACTGGATGGAGATCCAAAGGAATTGTCTGCTAGCACCCACGTCGCTGAGTCAAGTTGGGCTCACCGCATACTAAATGATGGAGAACAAATTGGTTGTACATATGACTTGGGAGCGGAAAAACACGTTAGGGTTAGCAATTGCAATTGCCCAACCACAAGAGTGTTGGAAGACGATCCAGTGCACATTGTAGACACCAACACAACGACTAACGACGGGATGGTCAACCAGAATTGCATGAAGCTCATCCAAATTATGATTATCAAGCCTGAAACTATGCTTAGAAGGAAGACACTAATTTTGGGAGAATCTATTTCACCACCGATGACGGCAACCGCTAGATGTGAGTTTGACGAAGCTATTCCGTAGGAACGACAACAAGACAAATCAAAATTCTAATCTCCTTTTACAATTAACAATTATTTATATATTAGAAATTGTAATAGATTGTTTTGGGTGACGAATAGTTCGTTTGAGGCACTATGACTATGGGAGATAGGCAAGGAGATAGGGTTCACTAGTATAGGGTCTAAGGAAGAAGTTGTTAGGCAAATTGGGGAAGTTGATCAAAGAGACAAAGGTAGTTGTTAGTAGTATGGATAGGAAGGTGGGAATAATAAAACATTATGAGCATTCTAAGCTTAAATATCAAGGGTTTGGGTGGTTTGATTAAGTGGTCATACTTAATAGAGGTAGTTGTGAAAGAATAGATACATATGATTTGCATTCAAGAGATGAAGTCAAACAATATAAACGCATACAATTGTTTTAATGTTTGGGGTAGTAATAATGTGGTATGGAAACATTATGTGTGGGCAAATAAAGTTGGAGGAATATTAACGATTTAGGATAAAAATTGGTTTCAAGTTAAATAATGTGTTTGTGAAAAGGGATATGTGTTAGTGAAAGGGGAATGGGGACCCAATAGAAAAAGTGTCACAATTGTGTATGTGTGCTTTGCTTGTGCATATAGAGTAAAGCAATTTTATAGGACAAACTTATTAGACAAAAGAGGAAGGATGTGAATGAGGCTTGGTGTGTTCTTGGGGATTTTAATGCTATTAGGAAACCTAAAGAAATGAGAGGGGTGAATGAAATAGATAGAGGGATGAGAGAGATCACAGACTATAGTAAATTCATAGAGGAGATGGAGCTAGTGGATATCCTTATGGTTGACAAAAGATATACTTGGTATAATGTTAGTGGTGCAAACTATGAGCAAAAGTGATAGAGTACTTGTATCACACCCATGGTTGGGAATATGGTCGAATTGTAAACAATACGTTATGAATAGGTGTATTTTTTTATCATTGTACATTGTTACTCAAGTATAATACTATGGATTGGGGGCCAAAACCGTTTAAGAGTTTGGACCTATGGGAAACACATAGGGGCTTTAGGGAGGAGGTCAAAAGGCTATAGGCGGTTACTCTATGTCTGAAAATGATGTATGGTGTTTGAAGGAAAAGATGAAAAAGGCTTAAACAATATTTAAGAATTTGGAACAGGGAGGTGTTTGGGGATATTAATAGAAGAAAAGTTAACATTGTGGATAGGATAGGAGAAATAGATAAGGTCGATGACGAAAGAGGTTTGGATCAATAGGAGAAAGAGGGGAGGAGACACTTGTTTATGGAACGTAAACAAATCAATTTTAGGTTGGAACATATGACTAAACAGAAGGTGAGAGCAAAATGGTTTGAGAAGGTGGATATAAATACAAAATACTTTAATAGATTGATCATTTGAAAAAAAAATGAAGAATGCTATTGAGGGAGTACATATAGGAAACGATTTGCGTGAGAAACCAAAAACAATGAAGGAGGACATTAGGGACCAGTTCAAAAATAGGTTCAATCGATATTTAGAGACTAGAATCACAAATGGGGATGATGAATGATTGATAAGGATGATTTCAGAAGAATAGATTAAAGAGGCAGTTTAGGAGTGCAATGGAGGCAAAAGCCTAAGGCCTAATGGGTTTAACTTTAATTTTTGGACACATAATTGCGGTACGGTCAAGGAAGATGTACTAAGGGTAGTAGGAGACTATAAGCATGGATTGTGGCCTAAAGGCACTAATGCATCATTCATTAGTCTCATACCAAAAAAGGAGAACCTCGTGAAACTAGATGAGTATAAACCTATATTGCTAGTGGGAAGTACGTATAAGATAATCTTTAAGATTCTGGCCAGAAGGTTAAAAGAGGTTCTACACAAGTTAATTGATACAAAATAGTCTGTATTTTTGAAAAATAGAGGATTGATTGATAGTGTGGTGGTTGCAAATGAATGCATGGATGAAGTGGAGAGGAAAAAGGAAAATTGTAGTGTTTAAAGTGAATTTTGAGAAGGTGTACGATTTAGTTAGTTGGGATTATTTAGAATATATGATGGGGAGGCTATGATTTTGTTCAAGATGGATAGCCTGGATTAGGAATAGCCTTAGGTCTTCATCTATATCTATTCTGGTGAATAGGAGCCCCACGAAAGAATTTAAACTTCAGAAAGGCCTAAGACAAGGATTCCCTTTAGCTTATTTTTTATTTCTAAAAGCAGCAAAATGACTTATAAGGAGTGTTAGACAGGCAATAGATAAAGGTTGCTGAAAGGAATAAGAACGCGAAGGAATGAGGTTAGGGTTAGCATGCTTCAATATACCAATTATACTACATTCATTTGCAAGGCCAGTCTGAAAAATATACTGACAATTAAGAGTTTGCTGAGATGTTTTGAGTTAGCTTGGGTAGACTCAATATATATAGATAGATTTTCGACTATTCTGAATTGCAACTGTCGCAACCGGGGCCACGACGGGGGCGGCGAACAAAAATAATTTTAATTTTAATTAAACAGAGGAGTCGTCATCATAATTTATTAAAGGAAAATTATGGAAAATCGAAAACAAGATAAGGCAAGTTCGCAAAACCGGATTTAGAGTCCTGGAGTCGGTTACGTGTGGGGAAGGTACTAGCACCCCACAACGACTGCCCTAGGGCGGTACCTTTAATTAAACCAGTAAAAGAGTGTGATTTTTTGAAATATTTATTTTTCCTAAAAAACGAAATAAAATGCAAACATTAACAAACAAAGATATTTTTTAAAAAAGGGAGCCCGACAAGGATTTGACCTCGCTCCTACGTATCTCTATTGAGGATAGAAAATCCGGGTTACGTAGTTCTTTGTTGATAAGATTGTTAGTTGGTTTGATATTTTTTGAAACTTTTAAAAGTTTGTGTCTGCAAATAGGGTAAGTGAATGACGTCATGTGAGAAGATGAAACCACCCTTTTTTTTTAAAAAAAGTTAACAAGTAAGAATATCAAATGGGACCCATAAAAATAGTAAGTATACGTAAAAGTGGTTTTCACATGCACCAAAGCATTGCATGAAAGGTGGCCCCACTTATGCATGTTAATGTACAACCCATCTTCTCTTACGAGAACCTAACATGAAGCTTTCTTTTTATAAAAATAAAGCATGGACCCCGCTTGCATTCAAACTTAAAATTGGAAACCTTAGGTTTAGTGGTAGGTGAGCTCAACTTTGGTTGTGTGTGTTGGGTGCATGACGCATAGAATTTGTGAGAGAAGGTTTGCGATTTTGGAGGGATTAAAGGGGCTGTTTGGAGGTAGGGTGGTGCAAATTTGGGTGTAGTTTTGAGAGGATTACAGGGACTGCATGGTGGCTGTTTTGGGGGTGTTCTTAGGGCTACATGGTGGCTGTTTTAGGAAGCTTTTTGTGGCTGCATGGTGGCTGTTTTGGGAAGCTTTTTGTGGCTGCATGGTGGTTGTTTTGGGGGTGAAAACATGGCTGTTTGGTGGCTGTTTTTGAGGGGCTTTTTTGTGGTTACATGGTGGCTATTTGGGGGGTGATTTTAGGGCTGCATGGTGGTTGTTTGGGGTGAAAACGTGGCTGTTTGGTGGCTGTTTTTGAGGTGAAAACGTGGCTGTTTGGTGGTATTTTAGTAGCATTTTGGAGGCGTTTCATTAGCGTTTTGGAGTGAGGTTCGTGAGGGTGCATGGCATTTTAGTGCATGGGAGTAGATGAGTTGATGGAAGCTCGTGGTGGTGAGGTTAGGTGAGGTTTGGTGGCTTGAGAATGGCTGGATGGTGTTGGTTAGGTGATAGCAAGATGAAGGAGACCATGGTGGCAGCAAGGGAGGAAATGCTTGGAGGAGTTATGGTGGTGGTTCTGGATGCTTTTGGAGGAGTGACGAGAGGAGGTGACAGCATGGTGGTGATCGTTGCTGGCTAATAATGGCTGGAGCAGGTTGAGTGGCTACGTGAGACGGAGGATGCCGTTGGCTCGGTGGTGGTTGTGGATGGTTTACGAGGGAGGAGCACGGTGGGGGATAATGACTATGAGATGCAGGACTTGACGTGAAAGGTGCTGGAGGTGCATGACAGTATGGAAGCATGACGATGGTGCATGGGAACAGGTGCAGCGTGAAGGCTCTTGACGTGGTGCTGCGTAGAGTAGGTCGCGGTGGTGCAGGTGCCAGTTTGATTAAAGGAAGTATGGTTTCCAGCAAGGCAGTGGAGGAGAGTATACGTTTGGAGAAAGATGCATGGCGATGGTGCTGGTGGCACTCATGTCTTTCGGAGGTGTAGTGACATGCTAGCCTTGTGATGAAATGGTGGAAGCAGAGGTGCTGGGCATTGCTGGTTTCGCCAAGGTGAGGAGGAGGTGCATGGAGGTAGACAATGGAGACCGGAGTGATGGCGTTTAGAGCGTCCTGCTTGGTGCCTGGGATCACATTCCAAGGCATGCGCATGCCGTCTTGGGATTCCAAATCCAAGAATTCGGCCATGGCAAGAGGATCGGTGAGAGGAACACGAGAGAGCGATGGTAGTAGTTTTGGTTCCACTCAGATGGCTTGATCACAGTAGCCAGTGAAAACAAAAAGCATGCATTTGATATTGAAGCAAAACAAAGACGCAATGGTGACTTTTGATTGGTGGTGTAAGGGGGAAGCAATGCAGGTGCACATGAACTATGATGGTGGTTCCCGCAAGCCCAAGAAGGTGACAGCCAAGAATGAAGGAGGATGAAGGTGGAGGTCACCCTGGTTGACGTGGCAGCGTTTGTGGACAGAGGAGCATGGTGGGAACGTAGATGTTGGTGAGGAGGAACTGGTGCTGTATAGGGTGATGAGAGCGTGGTACAAGTGCAGGGAAAAACGCAATGCAGAAAAGTGATAGAATAATGCCTTCATGGAAATGCATGTTGCCATAGGAATGGTTTGTGGATGTTGTTTTTTTCCATGCAATGAATGTATAAGCAGAAAATAAAAACATACCTAGTACTCACAGTTGATCTCTTTTCTCCTCTGTGTTTTTCTTTTTCTTCTATTCTCCGTTCTCTTTGTTTTCTTCTTAAGTCTCTGTGTGTCCCCCTTCCAAATGATCCGTGCCTCCTTTCTTAATCCCTCTCCCTTTTTTTTTTATTATTATTATTTATTATTTTTGAAATCAAGGTGGTTCACAGAAGTTACTACTCTTTGACTCCTTTTCCTTGTTATTATATATTTTTTTATTTTTTAATAATGAATCTACTCAGGAATGAGATTGAAGTTACTCTCCAACGGTCATAATTTTTATTAATTATTAATTTTATTTTTGTGAAGTGGAGAACGTGGGTTATTTTGAGCAGTTTCACAATTTTTTACTTTTATTTTTATTTTAAGAAAACATTACGTGGAGTTAGAGAGTGAGAAGTTAGAGGGTTGACTCATTCTTTATTGTTTTATTTATTATTTATTTATTATTTTTTATTCCTAAACTTGCAAATCAAGTTTGAAAGCAGTTATTTTTATTGTTATATTTATTTATATATATATATATATATATATATATTTTATATCTGTTGTTTTAATTTATGTATTTTATTTATTTTTTTTTTTTTTTTTTTTTTTTGTTTTTTT
>Ga0209700_102863_pt1 | contig 34203 bp, 19 predicted proteins | sample SiratroredBW_FD_187528 | JGI IMG/M metagenome (GOLD analysis project Ga0209700, IMG submission 187528) | Root nodule microbial communities of legume samples collected from California, USA - Siratro red BW (SPAdes) (version 2) | ecosystem: Host-associated > Plants > Roots > Nodule | place: USA...
AAACAAATTATTTTAAAATAAAGCACAAGAAAACAATATTTTTATTTATTTCTCACATTTACAAATTTCTTTTCAATAAAAGTTAGATACGGGACGACGCATACGGTCATGAATATCTAAATTCTATATTGACAATCCTTCATTATGCAGACAATTACCTCCAATGAATGACAAAAATGATGTTGATGAAGTACATGTTACTCGGAGTGATCACAATGAAGGAATATGGAAGAACATTATAACACTGTCATAATAATAATAAATACTATTTATTTGTTATTGTTCTTTATTTTAAGTTAGAATTGTTAATAATGAAGTAGATTATGTTTACTTATTTTTTTTAAGTTTTAATTTGGAAGTTTGTGTTTTTTTACAAGTCATGGCCGAACAGTCGAGGAAGAATAGGGAAGCTACTCGCTTGACAGCTCTTATAGTGAATCATCTGGGTGGTTCTAAGGTCCCAGTTAACATAGACCCTCAGACTGGTAAGAGTCACGACCCTAATCATCCAAAGTTTGTTAGTTATTTTGGAGTTTTTGCCCGTACAAAGGTTTCTATTTTGCTTCCTAAATGGGAACATGTCACCGAAGCAGATAAAAAACTAATTTGGCAGGATCTTTGTGCAAGTCATTCATTTAAAGGTTAATGAAATAATGAGTATTTTTGTTATATGTTTAATGACTTATTTACTTGATTTTGCAGACACACTTTGAGTTTGAATCGTCTAACAACATTAGGAAGAAGATTATGTCATCCATTGCTTTAAAATGGATAAATTTTAAGACAAGGTTGACAAGTATTTACGTATTTGGTAAATATAAGGGAAAGTCCCCTTGTGAGAAATATGGGATTGATGAAGAAACTTAGACAGAATTTGTCCAAAGTAAAGAGGATCCCTCTGGGCAGGTTTGATTTTTTCATATGACTTTGAATTTTTGTAAATCAGACAATGTAACCACTTCATTTGTTATTGTCTAGGACAAGAGGAGGAAAACTCAAGACATTCAGCATAGGAATGTCACCCCCAACCGCTTGTCTCGGGAGGGGGGGTGTATGATTTATTGGAGACGAGGATGATTGAAGAAAAGATAAGAAAATTAAAAGATCAATCATCCTCAGATGATTATATTTCTCCTCCATCCCCTCTTAGTCGACATGAGAAACGAAAGATGGCTAGGACTAAACCAGGAGGACAGATGACATCTGTTGAGGCACAAGAGATTGCCCAAAGGATTGTAAGTGAATAATAAATTCATGATATGTAATGTCTTACTTTTGTAATTATTGTTGACATTTTTTTTTTCAGGATTCCCTGGTGGAGCAGAGCTTCCAAGGAAGTTTTGTCAGTCAAGGAAGACAAGATATATTGACTGTTGTTATTGGCATAGAAGAGCACCCCGGTCGTGTCAGGACTGCTAGGTTTGGTGTGGGAGCAAAACAATTCTTCGAAGTCGCTCCCCGTTCTAGCTCATCATCTAAGAAAGCTAGCTTAAAAGACGAGATAGCTAGATTGAGAGAGGAATTGAGAAGTGAATTAAAAGATGAATTAAGACGAGAAATGACACAGCAACTTGAATCCATTCCCTTATCACAACAACACACTCCTGTACATGAACCTGTAGAACTAGCTACTGGAAGGAGAGTCAACACAAAGGGGAGTTGTGTTGCTGAGGACGAGGAGGACAATACAAACACCAATACGTCATATTGATGTAAGCTTTTTGTTGGAGAGCCTCCTCAGTTGGTGGCAATTGGGAGAGTTTATGGCAGCACTTCGACCATCCACACGATGCCTCTAGGACATGATTTCGCCAAAGTGGTTGTCAAAGATATTAGACAGACAGATGCCAAGGTGCCAGTGCCCACATCAAAGGTTAGATTTGTGGGAGAGGCACTTGGGACATTTATTGCGTGGCCTACACATCTCCTACGGCCCATTTCTAGAAGGCCTCAGGTATGTTATGATTTCACTTAATCTTATTTAATTTGACACTTAATGTCATTTGAATTGATACATATTGTTTCTGTGTTACAGGGTGGTGAGAGGAAAGACAAATCCCCAGATCTTAGTGATGTAAGTCCTAGCCAACCACTCCGTATAGACGTCAATCCACTTCAGAAGTTGGCTAGGATCTCTGCCGAGTTATTCGGCTCACCTTGTTTAATTCGTTGGGAAGCAAGCATCTTTGGGGTAGACAATAATGGTGTACCCTTATACATATCATATCAAGATGTCATTGAAATCCTCTCGGGATCTTAGATTATTAACATTGCATGTATACAATTATAGATGATGTAAGTATCCTTTTTACATATTATATAATAAAATATGTTTTAGCATCCACTTTTACTAATATTTATATTAACAATGCAGGTACATAAATGATATAATTTATATCACAGGGAATCTAGATATTTATGGATTCCTTGAGCCTCAAAGTATACAAAGGTCTAGAAATAAAAAAATGGACTGCCAGGCATACATACAAAATTGGATTCAACAATCTAGAAAAGATATCTACTTTGCCCCAGTTATGCATTCGTAAGTTTCACATATTTATATTTCTTAAGTTATTTATAGAATTTGAGTTTAATAGATTAACTATTTTAGGTCCCATTGGCAACTCATGCTTATCTGCCCGACAGATAACATAGTGGTATGGTTTTGTTCACTACATAAGAAGCCAACTTCAGGCATGAAACAAGTAGTACAAAGGTTTGATTTAATTAACTTTAAATTTTGTTTTCATAATTTGGAAGTTACTAATTTTTTGGATTTTAGTGCAATTAATGTTTGTAATGTTCTTGGCAGAAGATCGATGACCACATTCCACAACCTTCGTTGGATAACACCTAAGGTATTTAATTCTACATATAATTCTAAATTTAATTTATTAAAATTAGTATTGTACTTATTTAATGATTTATGTATAATGAAAGTGCCACAAGCCATAAGGTAGTTGGGAATGTGGGTACTATGTCATGCATTGGATGAAAACCATTACCAGAGCTTCTTTCACTAACTCTTCGGAGGAGGTATGAGCATGTTTTAATTGTAGATAAAATATCATTCTTAGGTTTCACATAACATGATTAACAACACTTGTTATGTATTTCAGCTTTTTCAAGACTAAGAGTCGTTGGACAGTCAAGCGATACAGGACATCCAAAATGAATGGACAAGATTTTTTATTCAAGTTAGAAGTAATTTGTAGATGTTCATATATAAAAAAAATGTTTACATTTTAGACATATTTATTTTAGATGTATATATATATATATATATATATATATATATATCTATAACAATTGTATAACTGTTGTTAGATGTATATAAAACTAATTCGATGAATCTGTCTATCTGGGTTTGGTTTGTATATGATGCAGGTTTGGCTAGAAACCAAAACCTACCAGCATATTAAAAAAACAAAACTTCAAACACTATGTCAGTTATGACCTTAACCGACATAGAGAATGGCACAAATCTACATTACAGAGATGGAGATATCATGTCGGTAAGAGTATATTAACCGATGTTAAAAGCTTTTTTTTTTTCAATTTCAGTATGTACCACGTTGATTACGAGTATACTAACTGACGTGGTATCCCATTCGCACACTGAAATACAATTTTGTCTTGCAATATGACATCAGTGAGTTGGTTTTCTAATCGACGTAGTGGTATCACACTCTACGTTGGCTAATTATGTTTCCACCGATGTAGTGACACCATATACTACGTCGGCTTTTTTAACCGACGTAGTTTACTACGTCGCCATTTACTTCGTCGGTCTGGAAACCGAATTTGTAAGCCTTAATTAACCGACATGAAATTCCTTTTTTCTACTAGTGACATGTATAAACGTATACGAGGAGACTATCCTAATATTTATTGGTTATAACTTTGTTGTCATAAGGAAATTAAATTAAAATGAAATAAATTCATACAAATATAAAAGGAAAGAAAATCATGTGCTCAAATATTACCAACCTTGATAGCTAAAGCTCGGTCAAAGCTTTCAATAGCATTATCTGGCTCACAAAAATTCAGTTGTGTTCTGTCGAGTGTGACCCATGCCTGAAAGGATGAAGATTGAAATGCATGCATTAATTATGTAACTGAAAGGTACTAGCTTGGCCCTAGTAGGCAAGATCAAGTGTGATTCAAAATCAAACTTCGGCATATTTTTTAGTTTAGACAATAAGTCCTACAAATACAATCCATAAAGAATTGATATTGTACCCAATCTAACACAGACATAACATAGAAGCCAACCTAAAATCTGAGAATGTTAGTTAATAATGCATTTACAAGGTACATAAGTCTCTCGTTTCTGAAATGGCTATGACTTTTGGTTGCCAGCTCCTGTCCAGGCACTTCAGAATTTTAATATTCAGCTCCTCCTTATCAAACACCTTGTCGAGACCAATCAAGTGATTAACTGTGTGGGTAAATCACTTTTGTACTTTAGTTATTGTCTCCCCTAGGTTCATTTTAAATAGCTCATATTCTTGTATCAAAGCGTGCTTTCTTGCTCTTTTAACATCACTCATTCCCTCATGCATAATTCAACAATGTCCCACATCTCTTTAGCTTATTTACATTGTGAGACCCTGAAAAATTCCTCAAGATTAAGTGATGAGGTAATTATATTTTTAGCAACACTATCATACTGAGCTTTACTACTTTCATCACCAGTCCAATCACACCAAGGTTTATCAACATACACATTATCAATAAGTATTTTAGGAACATACGATGCATTAACAATAGCATCCCAAACATCGCGATCAATAGATTAAATAAAAATCCTCATTCTAACTTTCTAAAATTGATATTTCAAACCACAAAACATAGATGGCCTATGAATCAAGGCCCCCTCAGCAAAAGGGAGTTTATTTTCAGCCATTTAGGATTAACTCAAATAACTTTCAAGAATCCACTTTAGATACCAATTGTTGAAAAATAAAATGGCCATTGTTCAATAGGGGGGTGAATTGAACAATTTACACTTTTTGAAAACTTAAAAGTTGTTTTTATGAACCTATGATTACAATGTAAGAGCCACACAAAAATAGCATGTTAAATTTACAAACAACAGGTTAAAATCCAGTTCAGTAGATAAAATCAGTAAAAAAGAACCTGTTACAGAACTAAAAAAACATGTTAAAATAATTCTGTCAGTTCTGGAAAAACGTATTTAACATATTGAAGTTAAAATTAGCCTATTGAAGATCCTTTTCAGCATTAGACAATTTTCAATCAATAATAGAATTTAATAGGTTAAAAAAATTTCAATAGGTTGAATTTTCGGTACTGCAACAGAATGTTTAAATCAGCAAAATCAGTTTTTGATTTAAAACGAATTTTGGAAAAGTAAAAAAAAAAAATAGCACAAACCAAATCAATATGATCATACAATGATTAATCAAATCATTACCAATATATCACCATATTACCAAGACATTTATGCAGCAGTAGTCACAATCAAAATTCAGTTGTCCAGCAAGCAGCACACAAAATTCAGCTAACAAATGCACTTAGACCAATCTATGAAAATCACACAAAATGCCAACAGAGTTAAACGCACACACACAAACCAAACAGGGGCAGTGACAAGCTCAAAATAGATTCACGAATTGAGATGTATGCTCACTAAAATAATTTTGTAATACCATAAACAAATATCAATTCATAGAATTATGTAAACTGAGTAAAAACAGTTCCACTAGATCAACCAATAGTGAATCAAAACAGAAGAGAGATAACCTTTCAATAACAGATCCAATAAACCCAAATTTACAAGACAATATAGCTAAGTAACCAAAATTAATATGTTGTAGTAAAGTACTGAATTTCAACATGTTAAAACTGATTTTAATCGATTAAAACACAACCATAATGAATATTTTCAATCTGTCCAGAATTTTAATAGGTTGTTCTTTAATTTTCAAAGGTTGTTCTTGTAAACAGAGAAAATGGCACTTATGCAGTTCGAAAATTGAAAGAACAAGGGAGCAAGAAGATCACACAAGTCTTTTTATCCTGGTTCACTCTACCACTAGAGCTATGTCCAATCCCTTGCAGAACCTTGCAAGGATTTTCACTATATCAATTTAGTTTACAATTAAAACACAAGACCCCATGTTGAACCCTACAAGATGGTCTTCTACCCCTTGTGCAGCTCCCCACTGCACAAGATGCACACTCCTAGTGCAAATGCAGTACACTACTGCTGTTTTGAATGCAAACAATACAATACAACAATCCAATTACATATTTTCCCAATTACAATGTTTAAGAACACCTATTAAGCACTACCCAAACAAGAAACAAATCAAGAACACAATACAATCTGTAAAAACACTTTGTGTTGTAGCTGAACACAGTGAAAAACACAAAAGAAGAACACTTATCTCCTTAAGATTGCGGCTACAACACCTAACAATAAATTGAATGCTTTGCTTTTCTTCAAATGTGAGAAATCATGATGTATTTTGCAAACTTTCGTGATTCTTTCTCACTTGGGGTTTTCTCTCCAAGAAACACTCTCAAAATCTTTTGAAAAATGAGTGAAAACCTTTTTGAATCGAAGACATATTTCAAAACGCGCGTTGTAGCCCATTTTAAAAATGCGCCAGTCAATCTGTTAAAAAATTTAATAGGTTGTTTTCAAAATTTAACATGTTAAATTTTATTTGTAGCACTTATATTTTTTAAAATGTTTTGAAAATAATATTTTCACTTATACTTGAGTAAGAGCAATGCAAGCAAGTGATAAATTGACACTAATAAATGCATGAGAGACCTAATCCAAGTTAGAACCAACCCAAACCTAGAATCTAGTGTCTTAAAGTAATTTCTTCATCAAATCAACACTTTAGAAGGTTTTTCACTAGCTTCAACACTGCATACCATGCATGAAGAGGAGAGAAGCCACCATTAATATTGCGAAACAAGATTCGAGAACATCGAAGGCACTCTTGAGGATGTCCAATTCAAATCAGGCTAGATGCTCTATAGGCCAGATGAATGAGATATTACTTGCATATTTGGTTCTTCATCCCAATTTGATGAATGTAAAAGGGGAGAAGTAGGTCTGTCTGGTGTGTTGGTTGTTGGTCTAGTATTGGTGATGTTGCATTAGATGCATAGGGTGTCGTTGTGTTGTTGTTTATTATTGTTCTATGTTTGTTTCAATTTCTTTTTATTTCTCTACTGCTGCTACTTATGTCTCATGCTGGCTAGTCCAGCTCTACCTAGATGATCCTTTAATCCTGTTTGTAATCTGTCCAAAAATGTTGTAAATCCTACTGATCACTCACTCACATTTGCTGCCCGGATATGTTATGTGTTTCTATATGAATGAAATATGGTTTATGTGTTTATTTTGAGATGGTTCTGATTTCTAACTATTTCATTTTTTCATACTTCAAACGAGACAATGGAGTATGGGGGAGCAATTGCATAATTATAGAAAAGTGGATCTGAACTGATTTGTTAATCATAAGGAATTATAATTAATTGTTTCAATTAACTCAGTCTGGTTTAGCTTTTGCTCTAAATTTATTGAATTTACAGATCACTAATCAACTGTTCTAGAGTACAGTTTATTCAGGATTGAAAGATGCAACTCAACACACAACTGTTTGCTTTCATAAAATTGGAGGAGATTGTTAGCACCAAGAGTTACTAGAGGATTTGATGAAATCAACAAGTGAATGAAGTCTAAAGAATCAAGAGGACTGCAAAGACAACCATGAAGTTGGTTGAAGATTTTGGTCCTAGACTTAGGCTTTGTATGTGTGTGAGTTTTTCTCTTGATATAAAATCATGTGTTGCATGTTTCATAATTCAAAGTAAGCTCTAAAGATCAATTTGTTTAATCAAATTAATCAAAGTATTCTATTAAAGATGTTTTAGATAGAAATTTAATAAACTGGTTTTATTCTGAACTTGATAGTTTTTGTCATAGAAAAATTCAATTGATTGAACAGTTATTACAATCGATTGAAGTTTTAATGGAGACTAAAACAATTTTTCTATATAAAGGAGAGGCACGTGATTTTCAAGTATCGAATTCATTTTGTACAAACTTTGTGAAACTTTAAGAGAGAGAAAATGTGTTAAACACCTTGAGAGCTTTTGATAATCCATTTTTCTTCAAGAACACTAATCTTGGAGCATTGGTTTGAAAGTGAATCTGTGTAACAGTGATCTTATACAGAGCTAAGTGTTTCTACCCTATTCTTTAAACCATTGTAATATTTTTGAGTAAAATCACTGTTGAGATTGTTCTATTCTTGAAACTTCTTGTACTGTGAGTTTGCTGTTACATATTACATAGGGTGTGTAATTGCAATTGGTTACTACAGTAGGTTTTGCATTGGTTAAACAATTACTGTAGGGTTTAGTAGGTTGTTTACTGTTGGGAGCAGTGGTTGCTTGCGAGTTGCAAGTATTGTATTGTGTGTAAAACTGATCTTTGTGATCTTTTTAGTGGAAATCTTTGCTAGTTGGCAAAGGATTGGACGTAGCCCTTGAGGAAGGGTGAACCAGGATAAAATCTTATGTTCTTGATCTTTCTTTCTCTCTTCTTGAACATTTATCTTTGTTTCTGTTGTTTGGGCAATTAATTGTTCTTCGCGTATAACTGATTGGTTTCTTCTTCTATTGATTACTTTGAGTCTTTACTAAACCTGTTCTATATTACATTCAGTTGTTTGATCTATTTTCCAATTAACTATGTTTACTATACATTTGTTTATATTTCTAAAAATTAATTTTCTTGAAAATAATTAGTATTTCTTGAATCTTGTTTAATCTTAATTGCTTTCACTATTGTTGATCAAAATTTGATTGTTACTGGATTTCTTTGAACTGAGTTCTTGACAATGCTGATTGTGATTCATCAATTAACTGATTCTTTTTTGTCTGCAGTTACTATCTGTTTGAATATACTATTTTCAGTTTACCAATTCTTTTCTGAGTTTTCTGAAAAACTTTTTGCTTCAGTTTATTGCTTCCGCATCTGATCTGATTAAATTTTTACTATATCTTGTTTCAGTTAATTGGTTATGCTCTAGAATCTATTGAACATTTAATGTACATTTCATAAAAATCATTTTTCAGTAGTTTTGATAAAGAATTTTCATCCAGTTTTGAAAATTGATAATTGTTTGCGAAAAATTTCTAAGTTCAATTCACCCCCCTCTTGAACTCAGCCTAAAATTATTTTACAAAACTAATTTTATCTACACATAGAAACAATTTAAACAACATAAGATATTTTTGATTTGAAACAATTAATCACATTGAAATATTCCACAATAATTTGAACCATTTCCATTATGAACAAATTTGAACGTTAAAACACTTTGATATTTTTGTGAAAGACACTTTAATTTCTTTTTCATATTTAGAAGCAAATCAAATGAAAATTGTGTGTAGAAAAATCTCTTTTAATTGTTTCTATATTTAGCTATAGCAACATAATAGTCCAATCTCAATTTCAAAAAGTTTCTACAAATACATATAGGTAAATAAAATATGCTAAATCAAATGAATTTTATTAAAAGCAAAACTTGATAAAACCATGGACCAAGGTGCAGCGAATGATTTGATCTCAAAATAAAATTGAAAGCAGATTTCAAAACAGATTTAAAACATTTACTGTTTTTATATTTATTTAATTTTTAACTTTCCTTTTGTTTTAATTTGAAACAAAATTAATATAATAAAATAATAGTAGATAAACACTTATCTGGGTGGTTTACAATTCATACTCATCTGTACATACTCATCATGCTTAAAGATCTATGAATATTATTATAACAAAAATGTGAGATCATCAAATACAAACACATACTTGAAGTATTGTTATCATCAAAACTTTATTAAATTATTATACCACCTAAAGGGACTTTGGATCCTTTAATGATTCAAAAATCTCTCCCTTTTAATGATGACAAAACTACAAGTCTTAAGAAGAAATAATTACAAAAGTATTAAGAGATGAAACAACAGAAGAATTTATTTGATGTAAAACATGCAAATGCACAACTGCATAAAAATAAAATTATAAAACAAATCCAAAACTATTCAAATTATTTTCTAAAATAGTTTTGATCATTTTTCTTAATTATTTTCCATATTTTCTCTTTCTCCCCCTTTTTCTCATCACAGAAAGGGGTTGATTTAAGAAATCATCATTGTTGTAGGGAAGTGCTGATAAAGATACTATTTAGTCATGTTTTTATATGTATAACAATATTGAAATTAATATATCTTGTTTATACATGAATCTTGCCTAAATGATTCTTGAAAATGGAAAAAAATATGATTTTAAAAACTTGAATCATGCATTAAAAGTAACATATATAGATGCAGATAAAATTAAATGAAAATATTTGATGCAATGAGTTTAAGCAAATTGATATTTTCCATCATTCAATTAATACCATACATAAAAGTTCTTTTAAATATTTAAAATATTCCTCCACAAGGGTTTTATTAAAATATTTGCTAATTGTTCATCAGAGACAAATTGCAAAACAATAGTACCCTTTTGAACATGATGTCTTATAAAATAATATTTAATTTCAATTTGCAAAAACACACACTTGATTTATAAATAAAATAAAACAAATTTGAAGAAACCAAGTCAGTGCAAATAAAATTTAAAAAATTGTGCAGAAAATATGACACCTTGCCTATACAATCACATATCATCAAATACATGTAAACTCTATTAGACCGTATAATGTGTAAAAGATTTAGACTAACAAATGCAAGAAAAAAATACATACTTATCTTGTAGATGGGACAAACCGTCTAATCTTAGATGAACCTTTGTTAGTAAAATGTGAATGTCTCATCCTTATCTGACCAGTTCCAACAAATCACGTTCATCTTTGTCTCTTGTCTCTCAGTTTTGGGAATGTATACTTTCTTACCTTTATGAACAATGATCATCCATTTTTCCAATTCCAATGTTTGAGTCTTCTTGTTTGGACTTAATATTTTTGCAAGAGAAAGAATTTTCTCTTTTGGTACCCACACTGTTTTGGGTCCTTTTATGTTAGTTTTCCTCCAAGATTTATTCTTGAAGGTTCCTGCAGAAATAAGATGTACAATGGAAGAACTAGATGATGTATTTTGATCACAACCTATTCCTTTCTTATCATGAGGCTTCTTAGAACTTTCTATCAACATCTTTAGAGATTTTTCATCTGTATTTGAATGAGATAAAGATTTTCTAAGAGCCATATTTTCAATTATAATATCATTAATGTTTGTCTCATTTGTTTCAATAAGCCTTTTTCCTAATTTTTCTCTAATTAACACAAGTTATTTTTCCAAGTTTTTGAGATTTTTGTTCTTAATAGCAAGGTCGCTTTTAGGGTGTCTATTTTCATTACACAATCTTTCTTTTTTCTTGGAGAAGCTATGTTTTTGAGAGAAATATCATTTAGACTAGCTTTCTCTTGCTGCATTAATTCAATTTCTTTGCAAGCATTTTTATAATTTTTTTTCAAGGTTTTATATGAAGATGCAATCATACCATTATTAGATATTGCTTCTTGATAAGCTAAATGTGAACTGTCAATATTAATAAAATCTACCTCGTTATCTAAGTCCTCTGGCATGGAGTTATTTGCCACATCAGTCACGAAACCTATGTTTGACTCCTCATTAGTATCAGACCTAGACGAGTCCAAATCCTCTCAGGTTGACATGAGGCTTTTTTTCTTTTTAGAGAATTTCTTCTTTCCTATCTCCTCTTTCTCTTCAAGCTGATCAGGACATTCTGATTTTAAGTGTCCTGGCTTCTTACATCCATAACATACAATCCTATCTTTGATTTCTTTTCCTTCTTTGGATTTAAACCTCCTGCTTTTGTAGTTTTCTCTCTTTTTGACTAGACGTCCAACAGGATTTCATCATCTTTATCAGAATCCAATTCTTTGAAGATATCATCAGTAGCTTCTGGGGCTTTGGATGGGACATTGTTACATTTTTTGAGATGATTTCAAAGTCAAACCCTTCCCTTTTCTTGAACCTGTATCATTCTATATGTCCTGCTCATATATAGTAAGAATATCTACCAATTCCTCTAGAGACATAGCCTTGAGATCTTTAGAAGTTCTGAAAGCAGTTTCTTGGGCTCTCCATTTAACAGGTAAAATTTTGAGAATTTTATCATTGATTTCATATTGACTAATAGTTGACCCTAATGATCTCAGACTGTTTAGGATAACTTACAAATGAAAAACCATAGATTGTATAGATCCATGATCTTCTATAGCAAACATTTTATATTGATGTTTAAGCATAGTTAATTTATTTCTTTTTACCTCTTTCGAACCTTGTGAGAACAAGAATATCCCCACATCTCCTTAGCACTGACCATGACATGCACCTTTAACATTTCTTCCTCAGATAAAGCACCCATTATAAGGTGTCTAGCTTTAGCATTATTTTGACACATGCACTTTTCCTTCTTAGTCATAGATTCAAAATGTAGCAGATCTCCTGATTTATCAATCAGTGATGGTATTCCATTTTTAATAATATTAATTAACTTCATACCGTTATATTAGATGAAGCCAGTGATCCTAATCTTCCAAAGCTCATAATTTTGACCTTTGAACAAGGGTGCTCGACTCACTTATAGTTTGTCTCCTTCCATTGAGTTCTTGTAGGATCGTGCCTCAACTCCTATGAAGAACTAACCCTTAAGGTTAGCTCTGATACCATCTGTAGGAACAATTGGCTCCAGAAGGGGGGTTGAATGGAGTCTGAACTCAATTTGTTGTAAACAAAAACCACCAAGCAAGATTTTCTAAGGCAAGAAAATATAAGCACAGATAGAATAGTTTTATACTGGTTCGCCCTAATCTCTTGGGCTACGTCCAGTTCTCTCTTGAACAAACCGTTTAAAAGGTTCCATTATTCAATAAATAATTAGAACAAGTACACCAACATCTCTAGGTTACAATGAGTATACAAACCTCTCTATGTTATCCGTGTACACAAATCTCTCCAAGTTATAACGAGTACACAAACCTCTCCATGTTATAGCGGTACCAATCTCCAGGTGAAGAATTACACAATTTTCTCACACCCTAAAACTCTAAATGCTCTCAGTAGCAGATTTACAATAGACACTTAGTATATACTCTATTTCTTCAATGTATTTTTTCTATTTTTTTTTTCTGTTCTTCAACTTGAAATTGTTCCTCTATATGTAGCTTTGTAAAAACTAGTCGTTGGATGCTTGACAGGTAAATCTTAACCATCTAAATTTGAAACTAGTCGTTGGAAGTACAACTTCTATTCTTGATTCTGCATTAAAATCTTAACCATCTAATATTGAAACTAGTTGTTAGAAGAACAAATTCTATTCTTGATTCTGCAATAAAATCTTAACCATCTAATTTTGAAACTAGTCATTGGAAGAACAACTTCTATTCTTGATTCTGCATTCAAACCGACTTTATATGCATATAGAAACAATTTAAACAACACAATATATCTTTGATTTGAAATAATTAATTACGTTTAAATATTCCATAATAATTTGAATGATTTCCACTATGAACAAATACAAACGGTAAAGCACTTTGATATTTCTGTGAAAGGCACTTTATTTTGTTTTTCATATTTAGAAACAAATCAAATAAAAATTCTGTGTAGCAAAATCATTTTGAATTGTTTTTGTATTTAGTTATAACAACATAACAGTCCAATCTCAATTTCAAAAAGTTTCCGTAAATACATGCAGGTAAATAAAATACGCTAGATCAAATTAATTTTATTGTAAGAAAAACTTGATAAAACCATGAACCAAGGTGTAGACAATTGATCTCAAAATAAAATTGAAACTAGATTTCAAAATAGATTTAAAACATTTACTATTTTTATATTTATTTATTTTTAACTTTCCACTTCTTTTAATTTTAAATAAATAAACACTTATCTAGGTGGTTTGTAGTTCATACTCATTTGTACATACTCATCATGTTTAGAGATTTGTGAATATTATTGTAACAAAAATGTAAGATCACTAAATACAAACACGTACTTGGAGTATTGTTATCATCAAAAACTTTATTAGATAAGTGAACCAAGTAGTGAAAACACGACATATCAGTGAATGTGAAACCTAAACACGAAACCAAAACAATACCCACTGCGTAAACCAACGTGTGAATCAAACACAAAGAGTGAATCAAACTTTGGAAGTAAAAAGGCACATGCAAAAGCAACGACGACGTGGAGGAGAAGATAAACAATGTGCTCAGTGAAGGAGAAACGAAAGTGTAAGAGAAAAACAATGTGTGCGAGGATTAAAACAGGGGATACTATAGTGGTTGGGAGCTCCCAATCGTTGTAGTATCTCCCTACTACTGCGTTTGGAAGCTTCCAATCGCAATAGTATCTCCAAATCCCTAATTTTTATAGCGGTTGGTTGCACTAGTAGAAAAAAGACATTTAAAGGCAGGATATCATCGCGGTTAAAAATGAACCGCAATTAAAAAGAACGCGGTTGCATTTTTTAAATTAAGTAAGACTATACCAACGCGGTTGACGCAAGAACTGCGATAATAAGCCACAAATAATTTATTATTGAAAACTGCAGGGAGATACAAACGCAGTTCTTAAAACAACCACGTTTATATCTGCAAAACAATTTTTAAATTATTTTGCAAGAGGATACAAACGCGGTTGCCACTAACAACCGCCTTTGTATCCTCCTGCAAAATAGTTTAAAAATTGTTTTGGAGGAAGATACAAACGCGGTTGTTAGTGGCAACCGCGTTCATATCCTACATACAAACGCGGTTGCCACTAACAACCACGTTTGTATCTATTCTTTTATGGCACAGAAACTCTTCCCCCCACGCGTGCCCTCTATTTCTTTCCTTTGCTTTGTTGCTGCCTCTTCTTCTTTCCTTTGCTGTTGCTGTTTCTTCCTCGCGTAACAAGTCAGTGCATTGTCTTCCTCTTCCTAGCAGTGCCTCTCCCCCTCCCTCGCCATTCGACCAACCTCTCTCTCGTCTCTCTCTCTCTCTCCGCGGTTTTGGTTCTGCGGCCACCACCACCACGTGGAGGTTCTTTCGCAGCCACCCCGACCACCACGTAGAGGTTCTTTCGCAGCCACCCCCACCACCATGTCTCTCTCTCTTTGAGTCCGGGGATGTTCGATCCCCGGCATTTTATGTTTTGTCTAATATTTATGTTGGGTTTTATTTGGTTGAAAAAATGGCAGTTACAGTGGATAGTGGAATCAGAGCACTGCAATTTCTGTGGATAGGGCTGTTTCTTCTTCTCTTCCTCCTACTGTTCATCCCAGTTTGAGGGCATCATCGTTTCAGCAGATTGCTAGGAAGCAGAGGAGATGTTGGTCCCCCTGAATTGCACTGACGATTTGTTAGTGGTTTGCAGAAACTAAGAGGTTCTCAAGGTAAGAAGTTGATTTTTTGTTTGTTGTTGTTTATTCAACCAAAGCAAATCAGAGAGCTGATGCAGGTTGATGGCCTGACTAACGATGAAGTGAAAAGCCACTTACAAGTGAGTTTTTAGCATTTTTTCGTCCCTTTAACTGCTTGTTTAGTTGTATGGTGACCATTGAGGAAAAGTTTCAAGCTAAGATTTTCATGTGTTATGAAGTTTGGATTTTGATTGATGATTGGTTATGTATGATTGCAGAAATATCAACTTCATACGCAGAGAGTTCCAACAGCAAGTGTTAATCACCAAGTTGTAGTTCTTGGAGGTTTGTGGATGTCTCCTCAAAAGTTAGCAGTTCAGGGTCAGGTTCTCCTCAAAGTCCCCTTCATTTGACTGCAGGGTCTTGAGGAGGAACATCCCCAACTGAAGGTGACAGTATGGAAGATGATGAAGATGCAAGATCTGAGAGCTATAGTTGGAAAAGTCATATGCACGAACCTGGAAAAGTTGATGTATAGGATACTACTCTCCACCATTAATTTTGCAGATAAAAGTATACATAGGAGGAGTTTTACGACTACATATGAATAATACATGATACATAAATAAAGAGGGTCAACGAAAAAAGGTTATTTGAGTTTTTGAAGGTTTAGCTATACTGAGTGAGTTTTGATATGAAACTCTGAATTAAAATATCCTTTCCCATCACTTTAAGAAGCTGCTCATTTTTTCCCTATCATAAAATTCTTTCATTTCTTCTTTTTGTCACGAGAACTCTTTGATGCCCAAGAAGACATTAATCAGTTCAATATTTAGATGGGTTTATGCATGTTTGGGTGGACATTGACTTCTCTACTCACTCGATTATTTCTTATCATACTTTTATTTACACAAGATATATATATTTCTATAATCATTCATTTTCTCCTTTCTCTCCCATCAGGACGTGGCCTAGTTATGTGCAGAAAATTGAACTGAACAATAAATGTCTCTGCCATTTCAATACTGTGCTCTGATTGGGTTTGTGAAACTGCGGCTGAAGGATTTAGAATTAGTTTAATTTACAAACGCGGTTGTTAATAAACAACCGCGTTTGTATGTGCCATACCAGTGCGGTTCCCTCTACAACCGCGCTGGTATGTGAACCTTTTGTACCATTTTTTAACGCGGTTTCTGAAGAACCGCGGTGGTATGTTATACTTTCCATCGCGGTTGTACAACCGCGTTTGTATCTTCAGTACTTTTTATCGCAGTTGAATCAATCGTGGTTGTAGCATCGTCACCACTAAACCCAATTTTAAATTTTTTTATTTTTACATTCTTGACACGCACTCCTAGAGGGAAGTACTACAAGGTTGGGAGCTCCCCACCATTGTAGTATCGCCACCGCCAAATCGAATTTTAAATTTTTATTTTACAGTATATACTACAGTGGTTAGTTAGCTCAACCGTTGTAGCATCTTTGCACATAATTTCAAAAATGTCACCGCATTTTTGTTTATCTCGATTGCGTTTTAACCGCTATTTTTCTTGTTGTAGAATGTGTTTTTTTTTTCACTAGTGCATAATTTTACACTCTTTGCAAACAGAATGAACCAAAATAGAGACAAAATTAGATAAACTTTAAACCATAAACAAAAATAGATAGAAGCTTTGAAAATGCAAAACTAGAGTACCAAAAAAATTGTACTTTAAACCCTATAGACCTCAAATGATAATAAATCTCCATTGACACATTCAAAACGAAAAAGAGGTTTGGTAAGATATTTTATAGACACTGTAAGAAGAAGAGATATATTTTAAGTCGTGAAAACAAAATTGTACAAAACCAAACAAAAAAGAAAGAAATCATACTTTAAATTCGAAAGAACTCAGATGGCGACAACAAATCTCAATTGACGCTTTCAAAATGAAAAAGAGGTCAAGTAAGAGATTTTATTGATTTTGTAATAGAAAGAAATAACATTTTTAAGCTATGAAAAATCATATAAAAATAAACAAAAAGGAAAAAAGTGGCACTTTAAATCCTAAAGAAAGAGATTTTACAAATATTGTAAGAGAAAGAGATAGACTTTAAGTTGTGAAAACAAAGTCATACAAAACAAATCAGAAAAAGAACTCAGATTGCAACAATAAATCTCCATTGATTCTTTAAAAATGAAGAAACAATCAGATACAAGATTTTACAAATTTTGTTAATAGAAAGAGGTAGCATTCTTAAGCTATGAAAATATAATCATACAAAACCAAACAAAAAAGAAAAAAAATCGTACTTTAAATCCTAAATAACTCAGACTTCTAAAACAAATATCCATTGAGGCTTTCAAAATCAAAAAGAGGTCAAATAATAGATGTTACCAATTTGTTGTAACAAAAAGAGATGAACTTTTGGAGTCATGAAAACAAAATCATACAAACTAAATAGAGAAGAAGAAAAATCGTACTTTAAATCCTAAAGAACTCAGATGGTGGCAAAAAATCTCCATTGACATTTTCATAATGAAAAAGAGGTTAGGTAAGAGATTTTTCTGATTTTGAAATAGAAAAATATAAACATTTTAGTTCAAAAAAACAAAATAATATTGACACTTTCCAAATGAAAAAAAAAGACCAGATAAAAGATTTTATTGATTTTGCTTCAAGTGGATAAAGTCGTTACTCATTTTCTCTCTTTCAAGAGTGTTGGAGTCAAAGAACTTACTTCATAGGATTTGTAAACCGACCATTGCAAAAGAGAGTTGGAATAGGATTTGTAGCAAAGAAAGGAATAGACAATTTGTGAGAAGCATAGAAAGGGACACCGAAGGAAGAGAAGAAAACTTAAGAGTTGCCTTTAGTCATGTACCGTCTGCTGACTTTGCCAAACAAGTGTAAAAGTTACTTTATTCAGAAAACTTTCGAATTTTTTTCTTTTAATGTTTTCCGCTAGGGTGGCTATAACACATGTAAAAAGTTACCTCAGGTCTTTCCTTCATTTGTATCACAATGTGTCATAACAACCAAATGACAACTTGACGTGGCGATGACTTGGTGCTGATGTGGTAATTTTTTTTTTTTAAATTGAGCACGATTTCAGGGCAACCAAATATAAAAATTAAATAGGTTTTGGGTTCTAAAAAATTTTTGGCTTTCATTTTCTTCGTGCCACTTAAGGTCTTTATTCCTTCCATTCTTTCTTTATCTCTCCCATTCTCAATCAGTCGTTTTTAGTCTCGTTCGCATTCTCTCTGTGCCATTGTCATCTTCTCTTTTGCGATTATGTTTGGTGGTTTGGTGTGTGGCGTGGGTGCCATTAGTTACAGCCATAGGTTCTTTCTATTTTAACGGCGGTGTATTTGCGGTTTGACGACGGCAAGTGTGGTTTGCCTGGTTGGTTGTTGCACATCAATGTTGTATTTTAAGATTGAATGCGATTTTGGTGGAATTTAGTGTTAGTTAGGATAGATAATACGAGGAACATAATATAATTTCTCAATTAAAACCTCAAATTTTTTAAACTCCTCTTTTATCCATCTAGTTCCATCCTAAATTCTGTGTAACAGATTTCACAATTTAAAATCTCCATAAGACATCTTGTGCAAAATATCCATGATACCCTTTAACAAATGATAAATAATTATTATGGAAAAATAATTAGCGATTCTGTTAGAGTATATTAACGAATAATAAATAATTATTATGTAAGAATCATTAGTGATTATGTTAGATTAATTATTCTGATATGATTCTGTTATTCCATATACTCTATATATACAACATTTTCTTTCATCAAAAGAATAAGAAAAGATATACATTTTTACTCTCATATCCTTTGTTCTTTTTCGTTCATTTCTATTCATTTCTATATTTTCATACCATGTGGTTAATATGATATCTCTGTTATGATATTAGAGCTCTCTAACCGAGAGAGCTCCACCGTGCTAACTCTGATTTTGTTCCATTTGCAAGAATTCATCACCTGTAATGGCTTCAGAAGTGCCATTATTTTCAGTAGCAAATATCATTACTTCGTCGTTCAATAATCCACCGGTAAATATTCTAAATGATTCTTCCAGTGTATATTATGGTTCCTTCAACAGAATTTCTCAGAATTCTCAAGCCAAGAGATGGATCAAGGATAACAAGCATTATAATAGTAAGACATGCACACATTGTGGTAGAAGAGGTCACACAATTCATTCTGCATAATGTCCTATACATACCAAGATTTAATTTCAATCTCATTTCAGTATCTCAATTAGCCATAAAATATGATTGTTCCATTAGGTTTATTGAACAAATGTGTGAAATACAGAAAAATCACATTATGAGGATGATAGGTTTTGCTAAGATGCACCACGGACTTTATGTTTTTGAAAATCCTAAGGGACCAGGAAAGCACTTTTCCCTATATTCAATTTCAATAAATTCAGTGTCTATTAATAAGCTGGATGATTGACATTTTAAACTAGGTCACTTGTCTAAAGACAAATTATCTGTATTGGCAACAAAGTTTCATTACATTTCTAGCAAAACATGTAATGATTTTTGTCAAATATGTCCTCTTGCTAAATAAAAAAGACTTTCATTTCCTATAAGCACTTCTTTAGATGGTATCAAAGTCTATCCTACACGGTTCTTGGAGCCACCAGCTATTGGGCCGCTATCGAACCACCCTTAAACAATATAGTCTAACGCTCGAGTTGAATAGTCTCGGCGTGAGGAGATGTATTAGAGATCCAACATTGACTAGAGATGAAATATTTTGATAGTATATAATGTGAATACAAACCTTACTTTACAAGCCGATTTTATAAGATTACCTTATGCTTACTTTCATTTCTTTAGACATTAGTCACATATACAATCCGTTACACGTCATGGTTTTCAAGTGCATATCATTTAGTATGCACTTGGCAAAGTATCTTTTTCGTAAATCAAAATTATGTTTCACTTCTTTCCTGCAGATAAAAGTAAACAAAACATGGCAGCAAAGATGTTAAAACGAGTCAACAAAACAGGCAAAACGGGCAAAAGTAATTTTGGCAAAAGGAAATATGTTACAGGAAATATCAAACGAAATTCCTTATTTGAAATATAACCGTGCTAACTGCATGAAATAATGACTGTAGAAATATGTTCGATGAAATAAACTGAAATGAAATGCATGTTGTTGCGCCATGAGCCTTGATCATCTTCCACTACCAATGTCAATTAATTCAAGATCTCTCAAGCTATCATATCCAGTATTTTGTTGGCCAGAACTAGTATCACCATGTTCCCAAGAGCTTTGTGCCTCATGAAGCAAGTATTGACTCTCCTCAAAGTTTTTGCCTGTGTTCATCCAAGGGTGTTTCTGCGTAAGCTTTAATCCCTCTAATTCCATTGTCACTTCCTTCATGCTAGGCCTTTCCTCCCCTGTTAGTCTCAGGCACCTGGCAGCAAGAATGGCAACCTGCATAATCTCCTGTTTGTTTTCTTCATCCAAAATACCCTTCTCAACAACATCAAACAGACGATCCTCTTTCAAGCTACATAGAAATTGAACCGTAAGACTTCTTTTCTCTTCTTCCCTGTCAAAAGAGAAAGGTTTCTCCCCAGTTAGCAGCTCTACAAGCACTACCCCAAAGCTATAGACGTCACTCTTCTCAGTCAACAGGCTTGATTGCATGTACTCCGGGTCTAAATACCCAAAGGTTCCTTGCACTATTGTGGCTATTTCAGTTTGGTCAAGCGGAACCAATCTTGAAGCTCCAAAGTCAGACACTTTGGCTGTGTAAGTGTCATCTAAGAGTAGGTTGGCACTCTTCACATCTCTGTGGATGATGGGTACGGAAGCTGCAGAGTGTAGATATGACAGTGCTGAAGCTGCCTCTGTAGCTATCCTTAGACGCGTTTTCCAAGACACATTCACCACCTGTCCTTGATTATGTAGATAATCAAAAAGGGTGCCATTGTTAACAAATTCATAAACCAGTAAGGGAACTTCTGTCTCTAGACAGCATCCTAAGAGTTTGACCACATTCCTGTGATTGATCTGTGACAGTATAATGACCTCATTAATGAATTGCTCCACCTGGCTCTGATCCACTATTTTGGACTTTTTGATAGCCACAACTCTGTTATTTGAGAAAACTCCTTTGAAAACTGTACCATAGCCTCCTCTACCTATGATTAAGCTCTCAGTCAAAATTGTTGGTGGCTTTCTTAAGTTGCTCTGCGCTAAAAATTGTAGTGGACTGAGACGAGTCTTCCCTTGTGGAGAGTTGTTGTCTCAGAATGATGCCTCCATTCTGCTGAAAGAACTTCTCCTTTAATTTTAAGACTTTCCTTTTCTGGTACATCATGTATAGCCAAAAAACCCCTATAAATAGAACCATTAATCCTACACCCGCACCTGTTACCAAAATGTTAATATGAATAAAGTGATTATAAGAATGAGATAATGTTAAATGGTCGGTAGAGTTGGGAAATAGTTCTCCGTAATGATGTTTTAATAGTTCAGTTTTCTTTTAAAATATAATACTTTGATATCTGAAAAAAAATATTACTTATCATTCACTTTTATAATTTAATAATATATATTAATATTTTAAGTAAAAAAATTAGACTATTAATATATTAATTGTTAAATAAGTGTTTCTTTCATTGCTCCTTTTTATATAACCAGACAACTTATTTTATTAATTTTGTATTGAATAACCACTTTTTTAAGACTACCAAATGATAACTATCTTCTGTTAAAATATTTAATCAAAATATAAATTAAATTATTCAATAAAAAATTACCAAAATGCGTTATAGGAGAGTTATGTTAGAAAAAATAGATTGTGAAAATAGGATGAACCTATTGTAATTAACAGTATTAGTCGTTAAGACTTTATTTGGATTAAAGAATGTAATTGAGAAATTAAATTTGAATTGATTTAAGATGAAAATATATGAAAAATTGAATTGTTTGGACTAAAAAGAATAGTGATATTTGAGTGAAAATTTGTAAAAGTTTGTGAGTGATATGATTAGTAATGATTGATAAAATAATTTTTTAGTAGATGAAATTGTAGTTTAAATTAATTTAAAATTAAATATAATTAATTTGTTGAATGTAATTAATAAATTATTATTATTTTAATTGATAAACTTATATGATTATTAATTATTTTAAAATAAAAAATTAAATTATTATTTTTAATAATATTATTATTATTTTATAAATTTATTTTTTATTATTATTATTATTGTCATAATTATATTTACGATTTTATTATTATATTTAGTTTTCAATATTAATATCATTAATATTTTATTTTTATTATTATTTTACAATTTATTATTAATATTTTTTTGCTTTTATTAAATTTATTATTATTTTAGTAATTATTATTATTATTATTATGATGGTATATTATATAATTAAATTATTAGTTTTATAAATTTATTTTGATTACTCTTATAATTTTTAATTTTATTGTTATTATTTTTATTATTATTTGGTAATCTTATTAAAACTATTACTATTAATAAATATTATTATTATATTATATAATTAATCATATAAAAAGTCTACGGTTTTTTAACTTTCGTTGTATTTCGTTCTATTCTATCCATAGTAGCAAATTCATCGTAGGAATCCAACACACTGTACGGGAAGAAGACAAAACTGAAAGGAATTAATAATTTGGTTACCAATCACGATCTTGATAAATGGATCAGCCGGCTGCTTTGGGTGGCATCCTCCGCCTTCTTTCGTCCCATTTCCGATTAGTCCTTCCGGACAGAAACATTCAAAAGACCCATCCTTTTCTCGACAATGCTCTTCACTATCGCAATTGTGTTTTCCAGTTCTACACTCCGGAATGTCTACAAAGCCAAACACAAATAACCATCATTATTATCACACTCTTTAACGTAAACAGATATAATGCATTCGATCTTTATAAGAATTAATATTATTATTAAATATATTTCGTTTTATTGTGGCGTAATTAGAATAATATTTTATCTGATTTATATGGATTAGAAATAAAAAATTTCAATAATTTATAAATAAATATAAATTTTATTTTATAAATTAGTATGGTAAAATTGAATTAGATTTAAAATTTATTTTTAAATGATATCAAAATTATTTTAAAATTTTTAAAATAAATAAAAATAACAATAAAAAATATTATTAAAAAGAAGAAAAGAACAGATATTTTTAGAGCATAAAAGAAGAATATTGGACTTAAAGACAATAAATCAAACAAAAAAAGAATACCCACTTGTTAAACATAATTTCTTAACATCATTCATAAAATATCTAAAGAGACTTACAGGTCAACCCGTCATGCTATATACATTTCAGTGAATCATTTGGCTTGATTAGGCTAGGTTTAGAAAAAATTGTAAGTTAATTTTAGTCCAGAAAACTTCTTAAATTTGTCTGAACGTACAATTAATGTTAGCATAATTAACTAATAAATGAATCAATCACCTTGGCAACCATGGAGAAGGTATGGGTTTCCTTGAAAGCCTGATTTACATTTGCATCGGTAACCATATTCAAAGGGCGAGTCCTCACAATCGCTGTTATCACTCTTGCATGCATAATCTGCTTTAAGCATGGAAGCGTCGCACGTGTCGTTTCCAACGGTCCAATCCATGACAGTGGGTGCCATATCGAAAGGGACGACGCCCTTCAAATGATCGACGGAGAAAGTGTAGTTGCCGTTTTTTACCACAAAGGCGTAGCCGCACTTGTTGAAATCGGAAGTGGAATTGAAATTGTAGAAGCTGAATGCTTGGAAACTGATATTGTTCATCCGAGGAGGAATGTCCACCTGGCAACACCCTATGCCCGTACAGTTTCCGCTTCTCTGCATGCTTTCAACGCTCTCTAAGCTGTCGCATCTGGTCAAGCACCCCGTCGAAGACTTCGTACCGTCGCGGAAACTGTTGAGATAGCCGTAAGTGTCACACCCTACGCTTACGAACTTGTTGTCCTCACTGGAAATTGTGAAAACCGGTGTTCGGAGGTAGGGGTTGTTACCGTAGGTTTGTACTCTACCAAGCGTTTCGTTTTTGCAAACCTCGGAGATGAAGGTGAGCATGTCTATTCTACCGGCGAGGCTTATATTCAGAATTTGGAAGTTACTATCACGGAGATATAAGGTTGAGTTTATGCATGTAAGCTCCAATGCTTCATCCTGAAAACAGTTTTCATGGGTGAGGAATGAAATGCCGATGCCAAATGGATAGGGAATCGATGAAACACTTCCGCAGGAGACCGGGCAGCCGGGCAGGGTTTGACTGGCTGCTGCTAAAGACGTCAGTAGCAGCACGGCCAGTCTGGTCAGTTGCTTCTGCGTGTCCTCCAATCTCATGGTTGCCATATGTGGTCGATAACACTTTCGATCCAGTTTATAGTACGAGGAATTTAGATTGACCTGCCTAGTCTTCCATAGAATAAAGTAAGGAAAAAGTTAGTTTGACTAGTATCCTTTCATTTCACACCTAATGAAATATTATAAACTAATGAAATTAATATATATATATATATATATATATATATATATATATATATATATATATATATATATATATATATATATATATATAAAAGTGTTATATGGGTTTAGAAAATTAACACCAAAGTATCACCACTCAGAAAAGTAATACCTTATGGCTATACTCATCTTAAAAGAAAAAATAAAATAAAATATTTCTTAAATTGTAAAAAACATAAACTAATTTATCTTAAATTAAAAATACAAATTTAGTGAAGAATGAGTTTCCACTCGCAAAACTTGACGAAATTGGAGCAATTTTGATTTGATATTATTAAAACGGATATATTTAAAAAATTACTTGCATGAATAAGTTATACGACACGACTTTTTATGGAGTTAATTATGACTTCAATCTCGTATTTTTTATCTCCCGATTGAAGTAGTGTCTTTCCAAAATAACCATCGTATCACTGCCAAAGTCATAGGATAGCACGTTTTTACTGTAGTTGGGCTTGAAGCTAAAGTCGTGTAAAGAGGGAACACTTTTTGGTATGGAATTTTAGCTAAAGTCATACAAGGGCCACCACTTTAGTGTTGTTGATGTTTATCAAGGGCAATGCGACTCGTTTCATTATTGTTTGTTATCTTTTTTCCTTCTTGGATGGGGAATTCTTGAAATGCATGTGTTTATAAAATTGTTTATTGTACTTAGGGTTAACGTGAAAATTAAATTATTTAGTTTTATATCTTATATATTTGTTTTTGTTTGATTATTTTGTAACATAATAGAAAAAATCAATTTATATTTTTTGTTATACAGAAAATTAAGAGAAAGGTTAAGAATATAAATTAAAATTAAATTTCAACATGAACATTCTTACAAATGGAAAAATAGTTTATTTATGAGATAATGTGTTACAAAGTAATATTTTTCTGTCTTTTTTTGAGAGTAACGTCTGGTAGATGTGTGAGAAGATCAAATTAGATCATTATACTTATTTTCGTTTCTATCGTTATGACTACGATCACTAGATCTTTATGAGGGCATCGTAGGTTGATAATGGTGCAATGAATGATACGAGATTGTGTGCAGATCTATGTACAATTTGTGACTAGAAAATTGTAATGCAAAGATTGAAACCAAGATTTATTCTTATCTCATTCCCTTCTCTCCCCATATTTTTGGGCAAAGTGGATAAATTAGGGCCAATATATATAATTATCTTTTAGTTGGTTCGTTTGTTTTATTAACCAGTGGTTGCCTAGAAATACGAGAGTACATCCTCGTTAACCATTCCTAAACTCCATTCTAATAACTGTAGCTTTTTACACTTAAAATTTAATTATTATTCGATCGTAATGGGAGGAAATATTGTCTTGGGTCTTATTTCTACTTCTAGTGTTATAAACAGCTTCATCGAGATAAATCTCTTATAACATAAATTCTAACTTAATATTTTTTTTTTTAAATTTCGTAACTACTTCCTTGTTTTAATGTAGATTTTATTTTATATCTAAGTAAAAAAAATGTTTCTATTATATATGAAATCTCAGGGTTAGTTTAAAAAACTAACTTAATTAGAATTATTTAAAAAAAGTTATAAATATTTTACTTTCTTTGTTTCTGGTATAAAATTATTTTAGACAAAGAAAATCAGCAAAATTTTTAAAATTAATGCAATTTTTGTGTCATATTACATAAATGAACAAAAATAATTTTGATGGATAAACCGTGTATAAGTAACACAATTTTATTGTGAAGAAATTATGTTCTTATTCCATATTCTCAATTCTTAAAAAATAAAATTGTGAGAATATGTTAACCCTGAAATAATGTCTTCTTTATATTTTACTTAATTTATTGCAATTGATATTAGACAAAAATTGCTTAATTTTTTTTTATAATTGACATTAGACAAAAATTATGGGATTCTTGCACTAGTTGTTCAGGATTAATATTCAGTATCAATAAATTTGTAGGGATTGAGGTGTCTGGTTAAATCAATTGTAATTGATAAAGAATGAAATTAATAATAAGACAAAGCAATATTCAAATTAATATTTACTAAAATTAGTATTAATGATTGAAACATTGGGTAAAATTAATTGTAATGGACAATGAAATCAATATTAATGCAATTGTAGAAATTGAAACTTTAAGTGAAATTAATTGTAATTTACAAAGCATATTAAATGAAATTAATTGCAACTCACAAGACAATATTAGAATCCGTATTATTAAAATAGTAAAAATTGAAAAGTTAAGTGAAATTAATTATAATTAACAAAGTATCTTTCATTAATACTAAAATCTTGCAGGGTCCTTGCACATACACTTTCAAGTATAACCATGACAATAAATTAAATTTTTTTGCACATTTCAACTTTAAGTTAAACTATTCTCAAGTCTAACAACGACAATAAATCAAAAAAATTTCACATTTCAACTTTAAATTAAACTATTTGTGATAAAATTGTGTCATCAATGTAATATTTGTACATTGTTAAAATTAAATTTACCAAATATTGTTACACCAATACGATAATTTTCTCCAAAAAAAAAATTATATTTTCTACTTTACAATTATGTTTGAAACCAACTTCATTGTATTTAATTATACAACACACGAATTATAAACGTTAAAAATCTTAGAACAAGTAATTAAATTGGAAAGATCTAGTTTAAATTTATACATAAATTATGCAAATTGGTTGAATCCATAGACGACCAATATTGTATGTTTTTTTTTTTTTTTTTTTTTTGGTGGCTGATTTAAAATTTGGACATATTCAAATTTCAACCATTTTGTTGTCAAAATTTTTGTAGACATTGTGTATAATTTATTATAATGCATCTTATGGTTTTTGATAATATCTTTTAAAGAAGAGATTGTGACGACAAAAATATCAAGAAATATTTATTTGTATCGAAATATATTCTAAAATCCATAATGCATTTTTAAATTACATAATTCAAACTAATATTTAGATTGAAAATTTTAGATTGAGCAATTCAAATTATATTATGAATTTGTATAATTCAGAATACCTAGATTACACAATTGATAATTTTTAATTCATAGACAATTTAGACTCTTTCACATATTATCTCATTAGAAATTGTTGCAAGAATTTAACCGGTTGCCTTGGATAATTTCTTCCCTTCTGATTAGTTCTTTAAAACTATAAATAATACTGAACATTTAGTAATAAGTATTCTCCAGTACAAAAATATTAATTAATAACCCTTAGTATATGAAACAACCATCATTACACTATCACATTAACATAACTATTGTGCCACCTTTACTTTCTAATGAACTTTTCTGAGCATTGAGCTACTGAAAAGTATACAAACTGAAAATTCCTATATCTACAGCAACTTGGATAACCAAATATTACATTGGAATATTCAGATAACTTATATACCTTCACTTGCTTTCATCCTTTTCACCTACCACATAACGATTCTGAGTGGCACTCAGGCCAGATGAATGAAGTTGCTTTCTCTTCTTTACAAGATGTAAACAGGTTTTCCTATCATCTTTAGCTTCCTCATAATCAGGCTGACAATAATAAACTTTGTTCAGTATCCATCTAAAACTGGATGAAAAGATGGATATCCTTGGTGATTCAGCTTTAAGCTTCAGAATAGAACATGCATATATACCAAGAAAGAACCCAACTTTCCACAAGAAACCAAGACCCAAAATTAAAATGTGATGACAATTCTCATTTAGTTCTGTTTATTAAAATATTGAAGTTGTGATCAATCACTGATTAGTTTCTCCAAATACTACAGCTCCAAAGTGTGTTTTAGTGAATGTTCGATTTGTAAAATTATTTACCACTTATTTAACCATTATATTTGAATGCCAATTATAGCAAGTCAAGCAACTGGTTCTTGAATTTATCAATATAAACCCAAGAACCAAGAAAGCACCATGAAGACACCATAAAAAAGATTAAGAACTGAGTATTGTTCTGACAATGAGTGCAAGGCGTACACATGTATGCAAGTAGACTGTCCTAATATTTATTGGTTATAACTTTGCTGTCATAAGGAAATTAAATTACAATGAAATAAATTCATACAAATATAAAAGGAAAGAAAATCATGTGCTAAAAAATTACCAACCTTGATAGCTAAAGCTCGGTCAAAGCTTTCAATAGCATTATCTGGCTCACCAAAATTCAACTGTGTTCTGCCAAGTGTGACCCATGCCTGAAAGGGTCAAGATTCAAATGCATGCATTAAATATGAAACCGAAAGGTACTAGCTTGGCTCTAGTAGGCATGATCATGTGTGATTCAAAATCAAACTTCGGCATAGCATGTACCAATAAGTCCTACAAATACAATCCTCAAAGAATTGATCATGTACCAAATCTAACACAGACATAGCATAGAAGCCAACCTAAAATCTGAGAAGGTTAATTAACAAAACATTTACAAAAAGTTAGAGCATTTTATCTCAAAATCAAGAAAAATATAACAAAGTTCTAGATCTTACACTTAGATTTTCAATGCTGATACCTTAACAGTACTGACCAACTCATCACTTAAGCATATACAATACAAGAACAAATGTGACTCAGGTGACAATGATATCGAATTTCAAATATATTCATACTACTAGTTTTTTAGGATTTAATAAACAAAATAATTCAACCAGCCTATAATTACCTCAAATTGCAACCTGTAATTGGAGATCAAAATGAGGAAGATCAATTATATGCATGAAATATATCACATACACACAGGCCAAAGCTTTTCTGAGTTTAAGAACTTTCAGAAGAGAATCTTTCAAATTCCCCCCATCCATTGTTAAACTTTATTATAATTTAGGCACAAGTACAACCTTAGACAAAATCGCAGCACAGAATTAAAGTAAATAAATTTATTAGCAGGAAGGAATATTGCAAAAGTCACAATGTTCAATGGTGAATTCCAATAAAATAGTATCATACCTCAGCCCATGATGGGTCCAATTCAGTCGCTCCTGTCAAGTAAAGGGCATAGATTCTCAAATTTCAAGCACTTAACCACTAACAGTTTAAGTTATATAACAATCAGAAGCAAAACCCCATATAAATGTTCTACATTACCGATATTAAATATATAATAAATTGCAGAATATAAAATTCATATGGGAAAGATGATTTTTTTCTACATTTATCACCAAAAAAACAAGGACTTGCTATATTCAAATTTGATAAATACACAAGATAAAAAAAAAAATCAAGTTCTCAGACGCACGAGTTGCAGCCTTTAAAGCATTCCAAGTGTCTCCAATTTCTAGTAAAACTTGGGCTTTTTGTTCATGCAAAATTGGAACATCAGGTGCCAACGCAAGAGCAGCTTCCCATTTACTTAGTGCTTCCTGGTACTTCCCATCCTGGAAGAATAAATATGGAATTAACTACAAAACAGAGGCATTGACAGAGAGATAAAAACATCACAAGAAGACGACAAATTTTAAATTTTTTGGACAAGAACATGGCATATATACCCATATATAATTGAAATTTAAGAAAAAAGAATGATAATAAATAAATCACATATATAGGATTCTACAAAGAAGCAAGTCAGATTGGACACAAGGCTAGAGAATTAGGACAAGAAGGATCAAAACTGTTGGAGGAGATCTAGGAATCCAGGACGAGAGAAGGAGCCTGAGGCAAAGGCTAACAAATTCATAATTGAGATATTTCGTGTGCTGATACTCTAAGAGAAAGAGAATAATGAAGGGGGATTATTGGTGTGAGGGTCATTTCCCATTTTCTTGGACTCTTCTTCTCTGTCATATCCTTCCGTCACTGCAATTATTATTCCTCCTACTTCATACTTGTGCGTTGATTATGGATAGATCCAAGAAGCAATAACCAACGTTTTTCACTTTTAACTTCATTAAAGTTTCAAGATTAAAATATGTAGATATATGCCATATGTGCCAAATTGCAATGAAGCTGCGGGAAATGAAATTGATACACAACAAAAGAACCTGTTTTATTTATCCTTTTAACTACTAACAATCTCTTGAATGCATAGAGTGATCAAATTCTATATAAATTTTCGGGTCATTAATTCTGGAGCCAAAATAATCTTGAAGTGCAGTTGTCTAGATGAACTGAGAAAATGCTACTCCCACCGTAGTTATGTCGATATAGCTGAAATGCCAGTGATTTGCAAAAGGAATACTCATCAACAATAACTTGATTATAAATTGTGACTGTAATTTACTTTACTTCAAACAAAACTTTATTCTAGATAGGGTAGCTTAATCTGGAAACAGCATGAAAAAAAAAATTCACTAGTCAAATTGGTATTTAGAGCTAAACTTGAAAAAGCAAAATCTCAGACTCAAACAGACAAAGGTCTTGTTTGGATGATCTTCTCAAAAAGCAATTATAAGAAGAACACAAAGCGAAACAAATTAAGCTTCTCTAATAAGCTAAAATCAACTTATACACTTCAACTTTTATAAAATTTCTCTTCATTAACTTTCTCAAAAACTTATTTTTACTTACGCATAAGCTAATTTTAACTTATAAAAGAGTTTAGTTCATATTACGTAGTTATTTGCATCTGTTATAAGTTCTCGTCAAAAGATTATCCAGACAAGATCTAACAATGTTTCCATGTACCTTATACTTGTATAAATAGTATTAAAAAAAAAGCTAGGACAAATAATAAGTTTGACATGAAATGAGAAGGAATTTCAAGATATATAAGGGAGATTACTGCAAAGATTTTCATACTCTAATTCTCTAATTATGATTGCTGTAAAAACATTTAAAGTCTTCCAAATAGCCACCCATAGTTCATGTTTATAACAAAGTCCTTATACATTTCATTTTTTTTTTTTTAAATAGGTCACTGTATTCTAACCATCAATCATTAACATTAACTAAACCAGAGGATCTATTTTAGAGCTCAGAAGGAAACAAAGCATGGAGGCTAGAGTCTGCTAATAGCTTTATGATGGTACACTAACCAAGGAGCGGCTAGTAAAAAGGTTGGAATAGTTTTCAACAAATATTCAAAATGCTTTTCACCAAATAAGATATTTTTTACATTCTCTCAATTCGTGTTTACGGAGAATGGTGGATAAAACAGTGCTATACGATTCTTCTATCCCTTAAATAGAGTCCTGTAGTTTATCAAAGCCATCAATATGCCCATATAGATTAACAAAAGTTAACAAAGCTTAATCTGTTTTCAGATAGAGGGGACTACTTCGAAAATTTTTAGAATTATAAAGTCTTTGTTAAAATCCTTAGTCTACACAAACTTATTACGACATGAGAAAACAACTTATACAATTACAAGGTAATACAACAGTAAAGTCACCTAAACACGCATCACAAACCACTACATATGTAAATTTATTTACATTATATTAAATGTAACTTCTGATTGGTTTTCACTTGAAAGTAAAAAGCTGTTTAGGATCCTATTGTACTGGGGAAAAACCACAAAAAATGTGCTTAAGGTATAGTAGTAATTGAACTCTTAAAAAAAAAAAAAAAAACAACTAGTATAAAACTTTCAGCCCCAACATTCAGGTTCCGAGTGGGAAAAAAACATCATTTTTCTGTATAAATAATAAATTCAGCGACCCTTTTCTCATTAAATTGATAAAAGTTCAGAAAAGGACTCAATTGTAGTAAATTTTTCCCACTTCCAATTTCTTGTACGCAGCTTTCACAGCTCTAATTTAACTTGTCTCCCTTTCGCTTCTACAAAATAAATAATGAATAAACTACAGAAACCTAAGAGAACAACATGGGTATGTGTAACAAAGAAACGTACCATAGCAAGCTTGTCTCCTTGAGCTTGAAATTCATTCGCCAATTGTGCAGTGCGAGATTGGTCAAGATCGGGAATAGGCGCGCCATCTTGTGAATGGGGTTGGTCGTGATGCTCAAAGGGAAGGTCAGTAAAGTGAGACAACGTGGGTAAACAACGTTTCTTCTTCTTGTTGTTCTTCCAAGTCACTTTCATTTCCACCGCCACTTCCTTCTTCAACGTTTTTGGTTCTGCAAGTCCATGTGTGTCGAACGAATATGGTTTCTGCTCTCTTCTACCATATTCTCATAATTCCCCTTTTTCTACTGTGTTCTTCTTCACGGGCCTTTGTGTTTCTCAATGGACAAATACTTCTGCACCACATCATTTCTTCCTACACCTCCCTTTTCAGACATGCATATTTTGCCCTTTGTAATTTGTATATTTTTAAAGATCTCAAAACTACATTTTTGTATTTTTTGTCCACAAACCAGCAAAGTTTTAAAAAGGATATTGTTGAAGATAAAGATTCTGGATTGCTTGAAACTAGGCATTTGATTTGCTAAGCATTGGACTTTTTTTTTTTTTTTTAACATTTTCGAGTAGAAGTGAGTTTGTTACCGAGTTATATTTTATATTATATTAGATTAAGCATTCTAGAATAAAAAGTTTAGTTATAAATTACACAATATGAAAGTTAAATGAATTTTGGATTGTACATTGTATAAGCAAATACAAGTAAATTTTTCATTTTAGATTTGTCAATCCGAAAAAAAAAAATATTTTAGATTACACAATCTAGAATATATTTTATAGTCCAAATTGACTAATTCACAAGATAAAATTGTATTTTAGACTACGTAATCCAAAATACATATTTTATATTCTATATTGGTCAATTTGGAAGGTAAATTTTTATTTTAGATTATGTAATTATTAAAACAAAATTTTAACACCTTAAGATTTTTATTATGTGCTAAAAAAAACTAAGTACTAAACATGATCATGTTTCGTCAAGTGTTCCTTATGAAATGACATTGTACACTATTATTTTTACATTTAACATAGTGTAGAGTCACTATAAATTCATTTTTGGTAGTTGAGAAACTTAAGCTCTTTTGGATGTCCTTTTGCATTTGATGAGCTTGCTTGGGTAGGATGCATTGAATGCATTCCTTACATCATCAAATGCTCCTTTCTTCTTTTATGTAACTTCCAAGTGGCTGGATGTATTTATCTCTTTTTGAGCAATGTGCCTTTGCTTGACTTTGCCTAAAGTACAGAGTCGTGTGAAGCAGATAGTCTTTCCATAGTTATCAATTCTCAATGTTAAGGAATTGTAGAGAAAAGCATGAATTCCAAGAGATATTGATGTTTACTTGTACTTGAATTTGATATATATTAACAAACAATTATCCTCTCAAGTGAGCATTAATGTAATTTGTTGATCATTATTCACACTATCTTTACATCTTAGTCAAGAATG
>Ga0209700_102864_pt1 | contig 34197 bp, 17 predicted proteins | sample SiratroredBW_FD_187528 | JGI IMG/M metagenome (GOLD analysis project Ga0209700, IMG submission 187528) | Root nodule microbial communities of legume samples collected from California, USA - Siratro red BW (SPAdes) (version 2) | ecosystem: Host-associated > Plants > Roots > Nodule | place: USA...
GGGGGAGTGAATGATACGGGTGTGGACATGGAGGATGTTGCGGGAGAGTCGGTTGAGACGGTTGAGCCCCGCAGGAGTGGTCGTGTGAAGAAGTCAAACACTAAATTAGTGGGGTTTGTGAGTGGATGAGGAAGAGCCAAAGATCAAGCAACTATTTTCCTTTATTTTAGTTATTGTTGCTATTTCAATTTTAACTGTTTCATAGGAAATGACTCTATATAAACAGTATTGCATTTCCCTTTGAGAGGGAATGGAAAATCAACTTTTGTTGGCAATCTGATTCTTCCCTTCTTGATAGTCGCACTTCTAGCTATCGTTCTAATTCTTGGAGTGTGCAACAACTCGAAACGTTACGTCTTGGTACCATCTCGTACCAGGCTTGCATTGTATATATGTAAAATCATGGGCGTGCCAATTTAAGTCTCAATTTTTTTAATGTTGTGCAACTGAAAAATTAGGGTAACACCGTGTGAATGGGAGGCCATGCATATACAGTGTTTTATTTAATGTTTGCAATTAGATCTTTTACATGTGTGAGCTATCTAACATTTGTTATTCGAAATTTTTTAAAATTATTCATGTTGAATCTCGTAATAATTTGATAATTAAAATTCTTATTTCGTAAAATTTTTAAAATTATAATGTTAAATTTCATACTCGCTTGATTATTAAGATTTTTTTTTTCATAAAAATTTAGAAAGTGTTATGTTAACTCTTAAACTCATTTGATAATTAAAATTTGTTTCTCGTAATTTTTTTAAAATATCATGTTGAATGTTGAATCCCAAATTCGCTTGATAATTAGAATTTTCATTTCCGTAAGATTTTAAAATTATCATGTTGAATCTCATATGCGCTTGATAATTTGTTTCTATAAGATTTTGAAAATTGTCATGTTATGTCTTGGATTTGTCTGATATATAAAATCTCGTTTCTAAAAAGGTTCGAAAATTATTAATTATCATATTAAGTTTTAGACTTACTTAATAAAAAATTTCAATACAGAAAAATATTTGTTTTTTAAATATCAAGCAGCAAAACAATATGTGATCTCTAATCTTATATAGGGGCAAAGTTAATATTTCTCTGAGTCTAAATAAAAAATTCAAAAAAGATTTTTTTTTTCATTTTTGTGAAAAATATACATTTTAAAAATCACACTTATTTCTCCACATTTAATTAATGATAATTATCTTAAGGTAGACATTATAAGGTTTTAACATATTTCATACATGTAATCCATTCTTAAACTCGAAATATGATTTTAGATATCTTTAATTTTGATCTTTTGTAATTTTCTATAATAAATTATGATAGTGATACTTTTTTTTTTTTTTAAGTTTTTATCATTGTCGCTTGCTTCATAACCCTGGTTCCGACTACCACATTTCCTTAATGTTATATTTTTCACTTCATTATTAAGTACTCTTTATAAAAAAAAAGGATAAACAAAAACTATTAAATACTCTTTACAGAAAGGAAAGACAAACAAAAACTTTAAGACAATGGAAGGACAGACAAAAATCTTAAGACAACGAAAGTATTATGAATATTTTTCACTCAAGTGTCACATATATTACTTGAGATGTTCATGAAACAAAAAAAAAATCCTATTAAATGTTGAATGATGTGTGAAAATTTTTATTATTCAAGTGAAATTCACCTAATTTTCATGGGAAGATAACAATCGAGCGTATAAATAGTATTTATATGTCTTCGCAAAAAAAAATACACCCTATTACCATCTAGCTACTTTGGATATTCATAAAAAATTATCCACTTATTTTTTTTATGAGATTTTAAAAAAAAAATAAATAAAATTATTTAAAAACAATGGAAACTCAAATAAAAGATAATTTTAAAATACAGTTCAAATGAAATTGTATAATAAAATATTCCATTAGATTTAAAGTACTAATAAAGGTATAATAAAATTTAAAAAACTAATGGACCAAAACTAAAACATCTCAAATGTATTTATTATAGTCTATAGCGGATCTTAGTACGTATGAACTCCCTCATCAGTTTCTCACCACCTGATATCTTAGTATATGTGACTTATTATTAGTAAAGCTTGAGAATTTCTATTAAAACAGATATCAAAACTTAATACTAATAACAAGTATATCTCATACATTGTCCCAGATGTATGACCTCAATTTTCATCATTAACAACAACATACTTCATTCAATCCATAACATCAAAACATGCAATGATACATCTCACCTCAAGATAATAATTATTTACTAAGCATACATGTTTAGTTAACATAAGATCAATCATTTTATCAAACTATATAAAATTTTATTATCATTGACAAAAAAACATTTCAAATTAAAATCATATCTCATTCCAGAGTCAAGTACTCTAACCTAATATATTATAATAGAATTTTTAGACTATCTTTCTTTTTACCTCGACGTTTTTTTTAAACAGTTCAAAGACATGTTATATTATCCCAAAAATCTAAAAACCTAAAACAAATTATCAAAATATAATGAAATTTCAATATGACTCTAATTAAGTTGAGGGGAACAAGTTTCTCAACTGTCCTTATCAAGATAAATAACAAAAACTAAGAAAAAGTAAAGAATAAAGGATCCTTAAAGTAGATAAGAACTTATTTTAATCGAGATTTTGATCGAATAAAATAATTTCTTAATTTCTTACCCATTGAGTGTGATTAAAATCTGAAATTAATGAAACCCTAAACTTCACTCTAAATTTGTTAATATGAGTATTTGTTAATATGAGTAGTTATGAAAATGTTTATAAATATTTAATCTTATAAATTTTATATTATGAGATATTGTAAGAAAGAAATATACTACACATCTAAAAATTATCAATGATATGATTAAAATATGATAAAAAATTCCCATTAACTAAATATACACTTAAATTGAAGTATATAAATAAGGAAAAAAATCAACTTTACGAGTTGATTTTTGCATATTAAAATAAGGTTAAATTCAAAATTTAAAATGAATTTTTTTCTAACAAAAGCATTGTTATTAAACATATATATATATATATATATATATAATGGTATTTCGTTTTCGGCATGAAAAGTATGTATTAAATATTTCACATGGAATAAAGTGAAAATCAAATCAAAATATACATATAAATTGAAAAAAGAAACTTCAAAAGAAGAAACTCTTTAAATTAACCTGGATGTTGAAGTTACGTAGCCAACCAAACAATTTTAGTTGCTGGAACTTGGTAATGGATTTAACTTCTTCCACAAGCTCCACGAAGTTAACACAGCAATGAAAATGTGTTTAGTAAGTAATATATCAAAGGACAGTGGTAACATGAAGGAGACATAAACCAAACCTATTGACCTCAAGGACACAGTACAAACAGAAAGATAGTTTGGTAACTTTGGAATTGTTTGGAATGAGTACAACGTTAGGAATGTTAGTTGAAAGGATTGTTCTTGTGACAAACCATGCCATAACTGGATCAATAAATTGTCTAGATCTAGGTCTTCATCACAATAAATAAAGAAAAATGAAACCCATCAAGATTTAAAGCATCCCAAGTTAATGGAGGACTAGGTGGATATATTCCTAGTAGTTCAAAAGACTATTCATAAATCTACCACCCACATGTTTTCATCTATATAGCAACAACTGTCTCTATTCCTCACTAACAGAATTGTTCCTTATGAGGGTATATAATCCTTTGATTACACTGTTTGTTTTCAGTTAAAATGAATAATTTTTTAAAATTGTAAAATTTAAGAGATCTCACTTTTGATTTAATGAATTTTACTACTAATTTTATGAATTTTATGAAATATGAACCATACTTTATGGAAGAATAACTGACCACAACCCTGAACTTTTATTTTCTATTTAAATTTTTCATTAGGTTTAATATTATTCTTCGTATATGGTTGGAAAGCAAAATTTTGTTCTCTTTTAATCTAACTTTTAACATGGGACATGAGAGTGACTTTAAAACAAACTTAATATTTCCAATTCTAATAGATGCCACATCCACTTTATATCATCATGAAAGCTGGCCAAAACCCTATCTATTTGCAGGGCTGGAATCTAGATTATATATTTGTATATACATCTCTTTATCACAACAAACAAAATTCATAATAATTAATGTGTGACCAAGACATTCCTATGCAACTTCATGTATAATATTTTTAAGTTATCTAGATTTTGCTTTTCTATGGACATGATTAATTGGTAGAAAAATCAGACTAATTTGATTCAGGTTGAGATATGTGTAAAGTTTAGTTAATAATTATTTCATCAAAAATCGAACTCAAATAATGCAGAAATAATTGGATATTGTGTTTAATACATTAATATTTTTGTGCCTAACTTCTAACTTGTTGGCTTGAGGTATATTCTTTATGATTGAGGTACAAATATTAATATTTAGAAAGTGTGAAAGGATTTTCAGCCATGTGAGCCATATATGAAGGGTATAACCAATTAGAGCTCACATGCTTGGTCGAATATGGTTGATAAATTGGACCATGTAATAATCTTGTATTCAAACATCATATGTGCTCCTAATTCACTCTATACCTGTCAAAATGGAACCATAAATACATAATAGTTTTGCCCAAAAATATATCCAAAATTTAGGCAAATGAACATGATTGATGATCCACACCAAATTGAAAAAGGGTTCCTCTCTTTGAAGTTCATTGGTTCTTCCCCATGTGCTTTGTTTTGGTGTTGTTGGGAACATTTAGGGTCAACTTTTAATATTGTGTGTTGCTAGCTCACTCCACTTTTTGGTTTTTGCTTCACACATGCTTCTTATGTATAGAAAAACACAAGTCAATTCTTGTCGGTTTTATCAGTCATTGTTGTAATTATAATTTTCATATTGTGATTAAAAGTATACTTTGTTGCAAATTGCTTGTAATTGTTTAAGTGAATGGACAAAGTTGGACTTCTCATGATTTAAAAACTGACAAAAACATTCTTCAAAATTATGCAAGATTGATCAATGATTGTTTTTCATGTGATGTATATCCTAACCATTTGTTAAGACTGCTCTTGTTAATACTTTCTTTATTAAAAAAAATATATCTTGGATTATGTGAGAATTAAACATGAAAATTTCAGTAAATAAATGAACATCAGAAGTACATAAAATCTTAGTATTACGTCAATTCATTGAGTTTATATAATATAAATTATAAAAAATCAGTTTGCAAAATTGATATAAATTGTATAGAATAAGAACAATTATAAAGAAAATGATTAAGATATATAATCATATTTACAGTGGTGGAAAAAAAAACAAAACTAACATGGATTTAATAAGAATGGAAAAAAGTTACAGCCAAATTATTCAATATAATTTATTTTAACTTTTGGTGGCATAAATCAAAGTTAAGCAGTTATATATTTGTTGCTCTGGGTGGCTTAAAATTTAAATAACCTATTATAAATAATGATTTTATTAAAGTTATTGATAAAATTTATAAAGAAAGACTCAAATTTCAATATCCTCTTAACAACTTCTCAACATAAAACTATAAAAGTTTTTGTATTATATTATGATTATTATTGTAATAATAATTATTAATATTAGTATTATTATTAATAGATGATTTATAAATGAATTCTATCCGTCGATGAATTAATAATTAATTTATTAAAAAACGGATTTATATATAAATTAAATTTATTGATAAATTAATTTATTAAGAAATAAATTATTATTAGGATACAAAATCAAATTTACAATGTTTGACTATAACACTTTTTATAAAATAAAAAATAAAACTTATTTATTTTGTAAAAGTAATGACATATTTAAACCAAAATATTATCATGTTATTACAGGATTTATGGTTTCTTTTATCTCATATCCTAATAAATGAAATATTTTCTAATTTTACTTTCTGTGTTTAAACAGAAGTGCTGATTATTATTATGAGTTAAGTTTAATATATTTTTTTATTGAAGATGTACCTTTATTTATATTTAATGTAACCGTATACAAAATTGACTAACTCTTCCCCATAGTTAGAAGCAATTGCTTGGCACTATCAGATTATGCGATGAAAACATGGAGATATTTCATCCAGTGGGTTGGAGCCCAATTGCCCTGAAATCAGAAGTTCAAAACATAAAACTTAGATATTTAGGGTAACTAGCAACACCACACCCCACAAATAATAAGAGTCATCATTTTTCACATTAATTTATTATACCCTTTTTATTTATACTTACTTTTTAAGACCATTGGTAGAATTTTTTACCTTAAAAGTAGTAATGGCTAAATGATATATAACAATATATTTGAGTAAAAAGCAGTATATAACTTGAAAACTGTGTAAAAACATATCTATTATCAATCAATTAGAAATTTTCGTTATATATTGTTAAAAGCTAAATTGTTAGTAATATAGATTCACTTTTGTTTTAGTCCCGTCTTCAATCTTGCATAAAATTTATTTATTTTATTTTGATTTAATTGAACCCCGGACCTATCAGTTAAAGTACCATCAACAAATAATTTAGTTAAAATAAAAAATAAAAGAGATGAATGTATACAAAATTAATATTAAACTAAAATTGCAAATCATTTTAAATTTGATAACTAGCATCATGAAAAAAAAAAGGGACAGAGACCAAAACCATGGATCAAATATTAAAGGGGGAACAAAACTGTGATTTAGCCTATTCTTAAAATAGTTGTTACTAAAATATTAAACCATATTGTAAACTTTAAAAAATTTTATGCACCAGTCAATTAAAAATCCTCATGAACACAAATTTTAAAGCAATCATTTTAAAAATCAACAATGTTGTTACCTATAGTGGTTTGATAAAATGAAGAAACACCTTTTGGTATTATCTTAAGCTGCGTTTTGTAATGGTGATTTTAGGTTAAAAATGTTTGGTTTTTCCTTGCGAAAAAGAGCTTAAACTGAAGAGAAATAGAGGGGGTTGTTAAAATATTTGATGTTATGCATGAGTGTTGATAAAAGAATGATTTTGCCCCTTTACTTGTGTGAATAAAATGATTTGTGTTTAACTTCTGAACTGAAAAAGTCAAAAGGTCATAACTAACCCATGCGAGGCATGATGATTGGTCCACTTAATCAAGGGTCCTCTTTGCTTGCATTCCATCATAATAATGCTTTTTCTCATAACATGAAGATGATAGCGTGAGGACAAAAAAGTGAAAATTACGTGAAAATGAATGTTAGCAATAGTCTGCTAGGCATGGAACTTTGCCATCATCACACTCACCTTGCTTCTTTGTTGCATGGCGAGAGGGAACACCATAGTGGTCCGAAAAGGTAAATTGTTAAGCCTTCCAATGATTAACCCATTACTTTAATTAAATTCTAGTTTTTTAGTTGCGGAATTCGGTTTAGTTTCTCAAAATCATGTAATATAATTATTTGGTTGTTTAAATTGAAAATATGATTAAATTATATTATATGAATGAATATAAATTTTATCATCAAATTTAATTTTGTAAGATAATTGAAAATTGTTTTATTAAATTGTGTCATTATTTATTTTAGTAAGTATATTGTGTCATTTGTCAAAATCTTAAAGATGATAGATTTGTAGATTTTTGTTTTCTTATATATGTTATTTAATTTTTTTATTTAATATAGAACTTAGACTTATGCTTAGATACTTAATAATTTCTCTATCAAATGAGTCTCTCTCATATTGGTACATGTATTACTCATATCCGAAATATTCAGGTCAGTTCAACTTATACAAGATATACGCATAATCACCTCCAACAGATTGAATATCTCGGCATCCACATTACGACTCTATAACTGACGAGTATGTTACCATGGACTTGGTCTATGAAACTTACCAATGTTTGTTAGTTCAGTACTCTATAAGTAACGCTCTCTATCCAAGAAGTATTCACTCTCATTTTTACCTTATATTTTTAGTATACAACTCACCTACTCTCCTAGATATAACCAACTTATTACTTATTTACTTATTTGAATGTCAGAATATCTTTTGTAAGTAATACTCAGACTCGACTCAAGCCCATCCAATCTATCTCGGAAAGACACCTACGATAAGAACAGTATAATTTCCTTCGAACAACAACATGTCTAGACACAAGCACGTTACAAACAATCCTTACTTATATCTCATTTACATAATTAACAAGATATGTTTGCTGGTCAGAAAGACTTTCAATACATGAATCAAACTGGATTAATATGCACGGATAAGCAATTCTTTTTAGTTTTTGAATTCAAGATGTCTCGTCTTTGATTAAAAATTTATGAAATATAATCATAATTAAATTATAATATATCAGATATGTATAAATCTCATTTATTTTTAATTATTAAATTTAAAATTAACTTTCTATTATTTTTTTATTCCGATTTCATATACATCATAATTATAAAAATTATTTTTTTAATTTAGAAAGATATATGTTTATGAAGGTTACATTAAAATAATATTATTGATGACGAGAATTTTCGTAAGTAACTTTGAAAATATTCAAGTGATGCCTACGTATTAGAAAAATATTATCTTTGTGAATATTTTACATTATCATCCAATAAGATAGCGTATGAAGAAGAAAAGAATTTAGTGAGCTCATATAAATAATATTGTAAGTAATTAGTTTTCTAAAGTGATACTACGTCGTGTTGTGAGTTTAACAGGTGATACTACGTCGTCTTGAAGAAAACACTGTACTTTTTCGAAATAAACAAGTGGTACAGTTTTATCATTAATTATCACAATCATTAAATATTTCGACTTTTTAATTTAATTTTATATTATGATATGAAATTTTCTTATTTTTTAATTATTCCTGTCATTTCATTTTATTATTCTTGTTTAAAAAATTTTACATATACGAAATTGTTCTCCCACTTAACTTATTTAAAATTAAAAATATATTTCTGAACGTTGAGAAGCATTATTTTAGATATTATTCTTCTAATAATTGCATTCCGTTCTCTCAGTCATTTCTGCAAGTGATTATTGTACAAGAACTGCGTAATTTAACACCCACCTATTTGGTTTATGGCAAATATGAAAGAATTTAAGGGATAATTTAACATGAAAGAGATAACAAATTAAACAGTGTAATGAGTTGAGATTGGGATTTGGTGGAATTAAATAGCACAGTGAGAGTTCATAGTTTGCAATAAGTGGCAAAAGCAATGTTATATTTATAGTTCTTGAAATGGAGTTTGTGATGATGAGTTATAAAATGAGAAGGAGTTAGATAGGGTAGTTGCATTTTGTTCTTCTCGTGAACCAAAAAATGTGTATTAATAAATTCAGTAGTTTTGGATGAAATATGAGGTGTACGAAATACGTATAAATATTTATGTCATTCCTCAAACTTATGTCCGTGAATAATGCAGCAGAAACAAAAATTAAAATTAAAAGTTAGAGAGAGCAAGAACACACGTGAATGTATTTATATTTATAGTTATATTTATGTTTATACATACACAAAAACAAAAAATAAAGAGAGCAAATCATGCTTCTATAGGATTATGTTATAAAAAAACAAGAGTGGGGATTTCGTTTATAAGTCAATGAGGAGCAAATTTGGATTACGATATTTTTTTTTGTCTTTTTTATGACTAAAACCTAGCGGGTTATTTAACTTTGGGTATAATTTTTATAAGTATTATGTGTATCTATTTATTCTTATGATAATAAAAAATATATAATTTAAAATTTAGGTAGTATAACAATTATTAAAATACAATTTCATTATCTGATGTTATAAAAAGTAATATATAGAAAAAATAAAAATATTTTGTTAACTTTATAATGTTATAAATACATAATACTTGATAATACTTGAGGATGATTATTATTTATGGTAGGTGGTGTTTTCTTTAGATAATAAACTCAATAAAATAAATGTTTTTATAAGGATAAAATTGAAGTATATTTAAAAAAATGATTTTGGAAATCTTCTTTATTGATAATTATAATAAATATTTTGTTAATTTTAATAATATTATAGTTATATAGTATTTGAATGAAATTATAATTATGGTAAATAATTTTTTATAAGTAATAAATTTGATAAAATGGATTGTGTTACCTGCAGGTAAATACGTATACTAAGAAAAGCAATTACAAAAAATAATCAACTTTTACTAATAATTATAGATATATAGTATAGCTTAACAATACATCTTTTTGCCTTATATATACACACACACACACGCGAAAATGGTTTCAAATTACTCCAAAAGTAATTTTTTATTTTATTTTTATAAGCTTTTATCTTAAAAGGATTCTTTATCAATATTCATATTGTGAAAGTGAACTAATTTGATTCATGTGAGTTGACTCATCATAAAAAAATTAAAATTGAGCTAATTTAATTTTTTTATTAAAAAAAATTGTAATCGAGTTTAACTCATTGTTTGAGTTACATAAATTAATTTACTTAAATATATTTTATTTGATTGTCTTATATTTATTAAGTATAGTTAAAATATATTGATTCGTTTCATCTATTTATAATATTGTTTATAATATTCCAGTCAATGTGTTCATCTATTTTATTAAATATTAATTACAATTAAAAAATAATAAGTGAAAAATCAAAGTATTCGTCTATATAATTCAACAATTAAACGATTAAATATTTAGCTCATTCAGAAACTATTGAATAAGATATTAAAAAGATGAATTCAGACATATTTCAATCGCGATTTAAGTATATCAAACTCAATTTATCTCATATTTAAACTATATTTTCTTTTACTCGTAAACCAACGTTCCTCAGTATTTGATTCCACTTTTACACTTACCTCACTCATAATTTGAATCCATTCTGACACTTTAATTTTTAGTAAGATAGAATCACCTACTACTGTTAGAGGGTACAATTCTAAACATTAATTGATAATTTATAATTTTAAATTAATCAAAAACAAATATTAATAAGAAATGGTAGTTATGTTAATGATATTTTTACAATATAAATCCATTAATATATTATATTTCAATAATTACATCATTTACCAAACTATATTCTACCACAATAGCAATTAATTATCATTAAAAAAGGAATTTATTTCGGTGGACATTAAAACAAAAAAAAATTGCAATTGCGAAAATAATATTTAAAAGTAAATTGTTATAATATATCTCGATTATTATTCTGTAGTTTTTATATATTTGTGTGCCCCTGCGATTGAAAACATGATAAAATACAAAACAGGAAAAATAATTAGAACATAGAGATAATACTGACTGGAAGAAAAATAATTTTAATAAAGGATTACACGAGAAAACAAATTTAAATTTTCAAGTTTATCCCATCAATAAAGATGATAAATAATCTTTAATTTTAGAAAATATAGTATAGTATTATTTCTATAGTACAAATTATAAAAACTAGTAAAACATTACATTTATTTTTTTAAAAACATTATTTTTATTGTCAAACTCCTAATTGTAATAATACTACAAAAGAAAACCACTTAATATTTACACACAAAAATTTGTAATTGAAAGAAATTCAATTTTGTCTCTATTTTCTTTTCCTGAGTCTCTTTGACATGGCTACAGTCAATGTCTTGGAGTTTCACTGAAGAAGTTTTTGAAGAGTTCAGTCTAACACAGTTGTTTCTTATAATATATACTGTTTTCTTAATAAATATTTTTTATTTTGGAGTTTCACTGAAAGAGTTTTTGGAAAGTTCAGTTTAACACAGTTGTTTCTCATAATATATATTGTTTTCTGTACTTAACAAATGTTCAATATATCAACAATCTCTTAGTTACTTTTATTTTAAAAGTTGTTTATTAAATATTTATTTTTCTTTCATACTGAGTCACTTACACAAACTTTCTCTTTTGATAGATATTAACAAACTTTCTTTCTTGATAAATAATAAAAAAAATCTAATAAATATTAAAGAATATCTATATTTTTTTCAAGTAACATTGAATTAGTTATTAAAAAACTAAATATTTAAAAATAATGTGTTAAACTGAATTTTTAAAATTAATCATATTAAATTATAAATATCTTAATTTATTATTGTTAAAAAAATAAAATATGAGAGAGATATTTATGTAAATGTGAGAAAAAGAAAAATCATTTAATATATAAAATAATAAGAACATTATTAATATTTTAAGAATTTTTTAAATGCAGGAAGCATTTTGTAAGCAACTGTCTCAGTTTAATTTAATTTTAGACTAAAAATTATTCGAATCAATAAGAAAAAAGAAGTTTAATTTGATTTTTTATGATTGAAATTATTTATGCTTGAAAAGTGATTCAAGTTAAAAACATTATCAATAAATGAATCTGAAATAAAATATTATATTATTGTTGCTAAACATTATATGAATAAATTCACAATTTCACAGTACTCATGCTAAAATTTTAATTAATTGTATATTATATTAATTAAAAAGTCTACAACTTATACAATTTAAATAACAAATTCAATCAGTAATTCAATTGTAATAGATAAAATCTACTTGTATTTGAAAGAAATAAACATAGCTTGAAAATAATAAATATAAATAAATAAATATAATATACTATATGGTTCCGTTTGGTTTGGCGAATCGGATAATTTGAAGAAGAAGACGAAATTATAATTTTAGCTGTTTGTGATTGTTTTTTTTTTAAGTTTTTGATTTCTAAATTTGGTTGGTTCGATTTTAAAAATCCCCATTTTAATAATTTTCTCACAATTTTATATTGAAAAAACATCATGACAAATATTAGGACTTTGTATAGATTTAAAGATAAATATGAGAGAATAAAAAATAAATCTTGGAGAGTTTGTATACCTTTTTTCATTCCATTTTTGTGCTGCTTTATACATATTATCTAGTTATGCACTAAATAAATACGTAACTAAAACGATAGTTAACATCGAATTTTCCAAAATAAGGTTGAAATATTAATTAATAAACATAATCTTAATTAAATTTTCACAAATTTTATTTCACATTGTGAATTTGATTATGAGTCAACAATTGATTATAAACTGAAACAGTTTTAGATAACGTTGGCCCTTTATAAAATTCTGTATAGTGTAATATGAATATTCAAACATAAACACATCATTTGAAAATCATTTTTATAATCAATTTCATTCAGATCAATTTTTAAACAATTTATGTAATTAATATGCATAATGTGAAAACTAAGAACAACACAACAGCATACATGTATGTGTACATAGTTTTTTGGTGTAATGTTGTGGAATACATTAAAATTGTACTTGAAATCTGCACACAGTGTCACATGCACCAATAGATGCATTCACATGTTGCCCATTATGCCAAAAATTTGTTTCTTATTTGGGTTGGCAAGTCTTAGGGTTTGACTCGATTTCTCACACACTCTTTCAAAGAATCCTAATTCGCAACAAGGAAAGGAAAATTAGGGCAAATGAGCAGCAAGATGTGGCATGGATTGAGGAATGATTTGATTGTCAAAAGTAGTTTGGTGTGGGAATTGGTTGGAGATTGCTGTCTATTTCTTTTCCTTTTTAAAATTATAAAAGTGAAAAGTTTTAATAATGTGTTTGATACGAGTGAAAATCCCAAAAGATATGTATGTGTGAAATGACACGTATATATATTTGAAAATATATAAATTAATTTATGCGTAAACTTTGAAAGATTGATTTATACTTTGTGTGAATAATATATTTTGAAAAAAAAAATGGATATCGCGTTGGATAAGATCAATGGAAATTGCGAAACTTTTTTTCAACCGTTTTTAGAAATTTAAAATTTGATAAGTAGATTAGCACAATCCTACCAATTGAATTATACACACTACATAGAAAAAAAAAGTATTAAATGATTGTTTGTTTTCTAATTACTGAATATTTTTTCAATAATATAGTATTCAGATAGTGGAAAATAAAGAATTTCAAACAATAATTTTCTTGATGATTGTGAAAATGACTATAAATAAAATAATTTTATAATAATAGAATAAGTAGTTTTTGCCATGTGGCCCATGCTCATGGTTTCGAAAGTTAAGTGAACAAAACATTGAAAACTGAAACACTCTTGTATATAAGACTTGGGTTAAAGTCAAATTTCTTCATTTTGCCTAAAGAAAATAGAAAGTGAAAGATCACAAGTCAAACTCAACCCTTGTGTTTTATGAGGAACAAATCACAAGGTAGTGAGGAAAAATACAAAGAGAACAATTTTATTGAAAAAATATTATTTGTATAACAATTCATCCAAAATGTATCTTTTTTTTTTTTTATCTTTATCTGTCATTATGACATATTATAATTTTGTAGAAAGAGGTAAGCAAAAAATAACTAACTAACTAACAATAAGGAAAATGATCTTCGTTTACATCTAATTATTAATTAGATACGAGATGTACACTTCTAATGACTCCGTCTACAAATATTTACTTGAATAATTAATATTTATTGATAAAATATAATCTTTTATATATTATATGTTAATATAAAATGTTCATTAGTTTTATTGATGACTAATATTCATTGGATGATTTGGCTCATTATATTTATTGATAACTTGATGATCCTAGAATTTATAATTAGATTTCATAACTAATGGACATTAAGAAGATTTATTTTAAAAGTATTTCCACTTTATTTATTGAGAATAAATGAGAGGCTTTTCAATTAAAATGAAATGCTTTAAGGTGATAATTCCTTACTAGATCTCATGAAAATTTGTAAATGTCAAATAAAACCAAATTAAAGAAAGTTGATTAAAAATGTTGAAAGAAAAAACTTATAAAAAAATTCATAACCGACACCTATGGGTTATAGAATAAAATTTCTTATGAGTAGGTTGAATTCTATTTGATCATAACCACTTCATCTATCTACTCGAATATGTTACAATTATTACTTTGAACTCGTTATAAACCTACCCCACCCAAAACAAACGGTAATATATACAAGTGCAAAGTCAAGTTTCTATCAAGAGAATAAAATATAAAACACCTAATTTCTATTTTTTTTTCATATATAATGAATACTATTATATATAACTGTAGCAAAAATAATAAAAAAGAAAGTGTAACTTTATTGGTAAGGGTTGAATGGTAACGGAATAATAGTCGTCAAACTCATTAATCTTCAAAAGAAAGTCACTGCCCGTGATTAGCGCGCACCTTCACCGTACGTTTCCGCGGAATCAATCTCATAAATTAAAAAATTCACCAATATTCTTTTTCTACCTTTCCCAATTAATTTAAACTATTTATTTACCCTCTTTTCTCTACATATTTTATTATATGAAAATATGTAAATAAATCACTCTTTATCTGAAACCTTAAGAGATAAACTCTTTTAAATTATCTTAATATCGGTTTATAGAATCTAAAATGACAGTTGGGTGATTATTAATCTTTAGGTGGGCGAGATTGGTGGATGTGTTTGTTGGTGAGACTAAATTGCATTAATATAACACTTTATAAACCTAATTAATTAAATTGAAGCATTTTTGGTTAGATAATACAAAAAAAAACGTAATTAATTAAAAAAATGTATTAATTAGAAGGTTTTAGTTGTTGATTATGGTTGTCTTTATTCTTACGCGTTGTGCGTGAAATCAGCAGTAAACTGTGAGATTCGTGTTTTGTTTTCTGTTTATCCAAATTTTTCGTACGGCCCCAACTCCCCGGGAAATCATCCTCTGTCTCTGTCCCCACCCATTCCTCCCCTGGTCCCCACTTTCTCTCTCTTTATTTATTCCACATATTCTCTATTTATTCATTTTATTATTCCTATTTATGCAAAACATTATAATAATATTCTTTCCCTTCATGCAATCATACCATACATGCATCACCACATCTCAGCCACAGTTTTTTTTGGGACATTTAAAGAGGATTTTCCCCTTTTTATTTTTGGGTTTTACTCCTTTCAAACTATCATTATTATTTCTGATTTTAAAGGAAAATAAAATTGAAGGAATAGTATATGATGAGTTTGTTAATTTTTATACTTATTAACTTCAAAGCTGTGTTTATTATAACTTTTTTTGTTAGTTGACTTTATAATTTTCTTGTTTATGGGTTAATTTAAAATATACGATCATAATTACTTTGTTATGGTGTCTAATTGTAATCATCTTTGACTACTTGGTTACTTAACTATGCTAACTTCAAGCGTAATCAATTGAATTGTGATGTAAGAAAATTCAATTCCTTCTCCGTTACCCAATGATAAATGAAAACAACATTAATTGCACTCCATCAAAATCAACCTTCTTACAAGATAGGCAAAAACAAAGATGAACATATATTTTATACAATTACGTCATTGCGAGGTATTTCAGCGTTTTAGATTACGTTCTTTCGATTATTTTAATTATTTACGTGTAGTGTCTCCATAGGGGAAAATCAGAGAGGGAAAATTAAAATGGGACACAATCGTTTGAAGGAAAATGAAGTTTAAAGTACATGAAATTAAAGTGTAGACTGTTAAATTATGTCTTAAAATTGGAATACTATATGGAAGTAGTTTGAAAAGTTAATTCTACTTTGTCCAAAAAATTGGTTATAAATAACTATATAAAAGATATAAAAGTTAGTATGATGATAAAATATCCTTATAAAAAAATTAAAATAAGTATAAAAAAAATAAAATAAGATACTTACATGTGTTTTTTCTTATTCCTTTTTATTGGTTTACTGTTGTGTTTCTTCATTTGTATTTATCTTCTTTTATGACATTACTACTCACATTTCTTAGTTAATCATCTTTCTTGCTGCACATTGTTACTTGTCATCCATCCTTAAACCCCTACTCCATTATAAGTTAGAAATTTCATTCTTCTATTATAGTTTAGAAGATTTGAATATATATTCACACACATAACAATATATGTTAATTAGTCTAACTTTCTTTTAATAATTAGAGTTGAAATTTTAAGTTTATTAGAAATTAGACATAATCTTTCAACAAATAAATTGATATAAAAATATAAAATGTAAATTAAAAAATGATTTGTTTTTAAATAAGATTTGTGAAAATAATTTTGAACATAAATGTTTATCTAAAAAATTTGTTCGATCATCCATCAAGACTCTTATGAATTATTATAAAAATTTTTAATACATAATTCATTAGTTTATTCTTGTATATTTAATCATGTATAAATTAAAGTATGAAGTTGAGAGTCTCCAATTTAAGTGAAGATGAACAAGAAAGACTCACAAATCAAATGTCTTAATATCTTTTGTTGAAGGTGACATTAGATATTTTTTATGTATTGACTCGTAACTTTTAAGATCTAAATATCTGTTGTTACATACTAGCGAATAACTCTAACATATATTTTTTAACAAATTTTAATAAGAATATATGAAATCACTGAAAATGAGTTGCGTAAAAAGAATTACGTTATATATAAAATTATTTAAAAACATTATGTAATAGTTTGGGCGAATTTAATATGATAAATGAACTAAAATTGGTAAGAAAATGAATAATGATATACGTGTTATGTAATATATTGAAACGAATTTGAAGTATGAATGGTGATGTGATTAATAATCGTAAGATAGTGATTACCAAAGAGTAATATTTTGTTTAATTTAGTATTGAGTATGTATGTATTAGAAAAAAAGATATTACATGATCTATATGATTTAGTAGGGTACCTATAAGAAAATTACCTTAATTATATTTCCTTATTGTTGAAATTTTTAATACACTTTAGTCAATGGATGTACAGTTAATGTGATTTGACTGCATTAAGATACCATTAACATTTTTAATAGAATTTAACATGAGTCAAGAGTGTGTGATTGATTGTATATAAATGTATTCAGTATAATGAATGAGTAGTTATGTGATAAATTTTTAGATGATTAAAATATTTGATGTGATTGTCAATACATAGTTAATTTTTTTTTTAGTATTAATATAAATTATTTTATTTTCATATAGTTGTGCTTATTCTCATATATACAAAAATTCTTTTATTCTCATATAATTTTGTTTTTAAAAAAACATATCCTACTTTTACTAATAATTTGATCAAATATTAAGCTAATCAGGTGTTAAAAAGTAGAATGAGGTTTTGGTGAAACTGTTATATAGTAAATGCGGTGTACTGTTGTAGAATAGAAAATTAAAAATGTATTTCCAATATACTTAGACCAAAACTTAATCTCTATTTAAACGTGGTTAGTATTAATCTTTTAGAAAATCTTTTTAGTGTATTTACGATTGAACAGTGAATGTCTTTTTATATATTGAGAATTCTTCGATTCCGTATTTTATACAATGTATAGTTAAAAGACAGGTATTATGTACCAATTTTCTGATGAATAGAAATAGGCATTACTGATTCGGGGTCTGCAATACCATGGTTGTGATCAGAGGCAAAAGAAATTAAAATTAAAGAATAATAAGAAATAAAAAGTGGGAGAAAAGAAAGAGCAGTAAATTATTAAGAGAGAATGATATTGCAGAGAAATTAAAAACCGTTTGAAGTTAGTTGGGAGTGACTGGTGGATAAAGGGGAAAAAGAAAGTAGAAAGGGCAAAAAAGAGAAAGTGGCGCGTGGTGGTGATGTGAGATTTTAGATCTTAGTATTGGTATTAGTATTAGAATGAGTAATTAGTAACAGTACCATACCCTGCGACGGCATGTGACAGCTACTGCAGCCACGTGCGAGAGAGAGTGAGAGAGGGTAAAAAAGTGAAATAGAAGAAGAAGAAGGAGCAGAGAAAAAGCAAAAGCTAAAAGCACAACAAACAACAGTAACAGTAGTACTTTCTTAGATAACGGCGTCAGAGGGACGGCCAAGACCCCAACAAGGAAAACGATCAGTTACTTAACGCCGTCAAAGGGTTGCCGTTTGTGGTTTAGTCTCTATAAAAAACCGTTATGTTGGAACCTGTCCTTCTGAGTCCACTCCACCCATTTCCTCTCTCTCTCTCTTTTTCTCTTCAACATTCTCATTCTCTTCAAAGCAACAAGCACCCAGAGTGAGGAGAATTCAACTTTCTTCCAATGGCGCTCGTTTCTTCTTCTTCTGCCAAGTGGGTCATCTTGTTCCTTCTGGCTCTGTTCGTTCAACTACAAGCCATGCCCACCACCACACCGCAGATCTCTCACCTCAGGTCTCAACACAAACACTCTGTTTTCTATGTGTTCTGTGATGGGTTGGTTTAGCTTCTAGCTACATTGTGTGGATTTCCAAACCAAAACAGTTCAAAGGCCGTTTCCTCTGATTTGGGTTTATGTGGGATCTCTTATGAAGTGGGATTTAACATTGATATTAGCTTTTTGAGAGAAAACAGAAAAAAGCTAAACACATTGTGGCTTGTTTGGTTTTTGAAAAGGAGAATCTCAATTCCCCGTTTCAAATTGAACGCGCGTTTTCATTTTCATTCATTGGTCTTATTTTTCTTTGCTTATTCCTAGTGAAACAGAGAGAAAACCAAGATCTTGCTCTGAGCCATTTTTTCCTTTTCATTTTGTAGGAATGTTGAAGTGGAAAAACACAGGATTCCGACCTTGCTGAACTCGTCAATGGCTGAGAGGTTAGTGTTCTTTCTTTCCACCGTTAGAAGAAGCTAAAAAAACTCTGATCCTTCTTCCTTGAAACTCCGGTTAATCTGGACCGTGTGTTCCGAGTTCTAACTAAGTCTCAGCCACTGGATCGAGCCAACGATCACAGCCGTTGAAAAATCGTTGATGCTTCGATCTGGATCGTTTATTCGGTTATGTTCGTTCTTCTCTATGTTCTGAGGGGTTCTGCAAAAGCAAAATAACTCCCCACACCACACCATTAAAGAGTTGGTTAACCGTCAACAAACTTTTTTCCTCTTCCAAAACCACCCTCTCAAAGTGCTCAATATTTTTTTATATAAAGGGTATTCTGGTCATTATGTAGCGGATAAGGTGCACAGTTTTTTTTATCTTAACCGCTTATATCAAGTTGTTGTTTTTTCACTTTAACTTTTTACGGAGCAAATGTATTTACCGAACTCACTGAAATCTCCCACCGACAAGTGTCCCTGTTGAATTTTTATTTCCCCTTATTTTTAAATTAACATTGTGCTGTCAATTTGTTTTTCTAAAATAGGACTTTATTTGTTTCGAAGGAAAACAATTTGTTTCTCCTTTTGTATTTATTAACTATTTGATTTATTATAGTACAGAAAGGACATTAGTTAACAGGTCACGGTTGCCGACTGCAATAAAGTGTATATATATATATATATATATATATATATATATATATATATATATATATATATTTTATTTTTCCTTACAATTTCACCAAAAGGTGTAGTTTATTTATAACTGCTATCTTTACATTTAGTGCATAAGTCAAACTTTGGTTATTAGAAGAAAAATTGATTCATTATATAAAGTTTAATGTTGTCATAAGACCACTATAACTTAGTGAAATAATATTATAATCATTGAATTAGTAGTTTGTTTGCTTATTTATTGCTTAAGATTGTGACTGTGCTTGTACCTCTTTCTCTCAGGGCAAAAGAGGCTGAGAAATTAAATGAACAAGCTGCAGTGGCTAACCCAGATGAAGTGGTTTCAATGGTTGAGATGTGGGTCTCTATTTCTCTCTCTTCATTTTTCACTATATAGACAAACCTTGCTACAATGTCCTTCATAGCTAAGCACATAAATTAAAGCAAAAAGATAAAATTGCATGAACCTATGATGATCTATAATGTTTTATTATGTTCTTATTAATTTATTCATTCACGTGGAGTAGGGACTATTGAGTGTAACGAGGGTAGGGTAGTGGTGTGCCGTGGCATTTTGGTGGCACTCATAACTCCCTCTTGAGAATTGCGATCTAACTATTTACCCAACTAACCCATTTTTTCCATCACTTTACTTTCCTGATTTTGCCACAGTTGAATGAATTTGAAACTTTGAAGACTTACCCTTTTCTTCTTTTTGACCCTTTTGTGGCATGTTAAGTTGGGAACCTTACCTTGTCACTAACCAGCGACGTTTTCGGTCGTGGTCTCTCTCCTTTTCATGGTTCAGTCACATGCACTTTCTCATGATTTGGCCTTCTTCATTCTCATGGTGCTTTTGCATGACATTATAAATCTAATCCCTTTGCCTATAAGCAAATTAATGAATGTTTCCTCATAAATGTGTTGTACTTCCCAGTACAACTCTTTCTCTCCCATTAAAAACAGTTACTTCTAGCAGTTCTAATCAAATTTTTCGGTGCTTTGATATGTGGATTGAGATTTTTGTATAAAATTTTACCATGTGTTGGTTGGTGATTCCAAGCAACGTGGCCACGGCTGCATATTTGGGTCAAGATCCATGTCGTGACAGAAAAGCATATTTACCTTATCTTCTATTCCAGAAAAAGCCAAGAATTTTTAGCCGTTACAATTAGGAAAATTCCTTTTGTCTTCACTCGGCACATGGATAAATTATTTTGACATCGTTTGCTTCCTCCACTGAGCTCGAGAAGATTTACTAAAAAGTTTTATCTTGGGTAGTGTCCAGTGGCTTTATTTTATTCCTGTTAGCTGACTCTACCTATTTAGATCAGGTCTAATTATTGTGATACACAAAGCCAGAACATTTTGTCTGCATTTGCATACATGCCACACACGAATTTAACACAAGCATATGCAAACAAATTGTGTTAAATTTTTTTCCCATCTTGGCATGGTTTCGAACTGTTAATGTTCAAACAAAATTGGAAAGTACATGAGGACTGATCGCTTAGTGTAGATTGAAAGAGCTTTTACCACACCAAATAAGGATTGTTGATTACAGTAATGGGATTATGAAAGCAATGTTGTTCAATTTGTAATACCAAATGTGTTCAACTTGTATCACATCCTGGCAAGTTATTAAACTAATTTGTTAAGCAAAAGGAATTGCGTAATAATGTTTGATTGGGCTTGTATAAGATAACATCAAATAAAGATAGTTGCTTGACACTGATGGCACTAAGTAAACAATGTTGTTGATATTACAGGAGCATCCAGAATAGTACACAGAGAAGGAATCTGGGGTTTTTCTCTTGTGGAACTGGTAACCCCATTGATGATTGCTGGCGTTGTGACCCCAACTGGCAACGCAACAGGAAGCGTCTTGCAGATTGTGGCATTGGTTTTGGCAGAAATGCCATTGGTGGTCGTGATGGCAAGTTCTACGTTGTGACTGACCCCAGGGATGATGACCCTGTGAACCCCAAACCTGGCACTCTTCGCCATGCTGTGATCCAGGACAGGCCCTTGTGGATTGTGTTCAAGAGGGACATGGTTATTCAGTTGAAGCAAGAGCTAATCATGAACAGCTTCAAGACCATTGATGGAAGAGGAGCCAATGTGCACATTGCTAATGGGGCATGTATCACAATCCAGTTTGTTACTAACGTCATCATCCATGGCCTGCATATTCATGATTGCGTACCTACTGGAAATGCCATGGTGAGGAGCTCCCCCACCCACTTTGGTTGGAGGACAATGGCTGATGGAGATGCCATCTCCATATTTAGCTCAAGCCACATTTGGGTTGACCACAACTCCTTGTCCCACTGTGCTGATGGCCTTGTGGATGCTGTCTTGGGCTCAACAGCCATAACTATTTCAAACAACCACTTCACCCACCACAACGAGGTACTTTCACTCTAGTTTCCTGTGTCAAATTGCACTTTTCCCCTTGTCGAATCATGGATCAAGTTTGTTATCTTATTTCTTTGCAAATTCAGGTGATTCTGCTGGGCCACAGTGACTCTTACACAAGAGACAAGCTCATGCAAGTGACCATCGCATACAACCATTTCGGAGAGGGACTAATCCAGAGAATGCCACGGTAATATTTAATGTCACTTTTTGCATTGAAACCTCTTTTGCTCGTTCTCCTTTTCCTTTTCTCTGTGTGCTTTAAATGCAAATAAATGTAACCACAAGATAGGTTGGTCTGAATGGCCACAGTCGCAGCAACCTTCTTTGGTGCATTAATTTTTGTTTTTAAGCTTTCTTCTTCAGTTTAAGGAAATCACAAAATTTTTAGAAGAATTAGTTTTGCGGGACCAGATGGTGTAGCCATTAATCAACAACCGGATAGGGCTATTTTGTCCCCTCCTGCAATGAAGTGTTTCAGATCAGAGGTGGAATATTATATATTATCTAATCTAACAAAACATTGGTCATGAATAATGCAGGTGTAGACATGGATACTTTCACGTGGTGAACAATGACTACACTCATTGGGAAATGTATGCTATTGGTGGAAGTGCAAACCCCACCATTAACAGCCAGGGCAACCGATACAATGCTCCTGTTAACCCTTTTGCCAAGGAGGTACATTAGTACAATCAATCCATGTGACGCTGTAAATTGATGACGTTTTAGTTAAGCCGGTTTCACTAACTGATTAAGAAAAAAATATTGGTGTTAACAGGTGACTAAGAGAGTGGAGACAGCAGAAAGTCAGTGGCAGGGTTGGAATTGGAGGTCAGAGGGAGATTTGTTGCTGAATGGTGCCTTTTTCACCCCATCAGGAGCTGGAGCCTCAGCCAGCTATGCCAGGGCCTCAAGCTTGGGAGCCAAATCTTCTTCCATGGTTGGTTCCATGACTTCCAATGCTGGTGCACTCGGTTGCAAAAGAGGCCGTCAGTGCTAGCACATATCAACCAGCAGCCATGTGAATGAAAGAGCAATTATTTTTCTTTTGTGTTTGATTCTAAGTTTTTACCATATTATAATAGAACATCATCATATATCCCATTGCTTTCCTCACACCTCCGTCATCCTGCATTCTTGACAAGTGTACATTAATTACACATGTCAATATGGTTTATGTTACCCATTGCCACATTGTGTGTTTTCCTGTTGGTCAACCTTAGCTGCTCGACTTGCTCCAGCTGAAACAAACAATGCAAGTGTAGGAGCAGGTGCAGAAGCGCCATCCATTGTTTTCCTTTTTCATTTTTTGCCTTTTCCTTTGGTCCTTCCCACCTCATATCATCTCATCTCATCAACCTTACCCACCCATTATATGCATATTTTGCCAAATGTCAAGTCATGTCCCCTTACATACTGTTCAGTCTTTTTCAGTTTTTCTTATAGGATTTGATCGAGCCCAATTATATATATGAATTTTCTTTATTTTTATTTTTTTTACTATTTGTTTTGTTGAGTTAATTATACAAGCAAAAGCATGATTGTCAAAGTTGAGTTATATGGAAACACTTTATCAATGGCAATTATGGAATTGTAATAGCTGTGGTGTTGCTTTTTAACTTTCTCAACTTTTTAGCCCTTTTTTTCCCTGTGAATGGAAGTAATCTTTGCTTTTGTTGTGCAATTATGGCTGTAAATCATTAAACATATCTGCCTGTGTTGGTTTCTCTACCAACATGTTCGATTCGCTCATGTGCGCCACATGATCCTCCGCTCCCTCATTATCTTTCTAATTAACATGATTATCCCCTTTACCTAAGGTGTCCCCCCTTAAGCCTTTCACATTATCATGGCTGAGAAATACCGAACAAGACATGCCATCATTTTAAAGTATCGTTCCACACTTAGTTTTCTCCTCAATTTTTCCAATGTACAATTCTCTGGACAGCAAAGGAATGCTTGTTCAACAATTGAACTCTCCAAAGGCCTCCAAGAAAGCAATGTTAACAGAACACAATTAACTGTTAATGTCACAAATACATGTCAATGATTACTTCTAATCACATTTACTTAGCCTTAAAAATGGTTAATATTATTTCAGATTTATTGAAATATCTAATAATAATATCAAGCACAAAAAGTCACTGAGCAAAGCAACATAAATTAACTCCAAGGACAGACACGACAGTATGAACTGATGCAATGTGAAAGGTATTAATTTAATGGAGAATTTAATTTGTCGGATTAAGAAATAGATGGTGATCAGTGTTTGCTTTGCTCTAATGGGTTAGGAGAAATGTATGACAACAACGTTAAGTTTTACTAGAATGAAAGAGGTGTCTAATTTGATCATGGTAACGGAAATGAAGTATTGTTGAAATGTCTTTGTCTGTGTTGTGGGCTGTGACAAGTGGTTAGAGGCACCTAGTAAATGCCTGCGGAGAGAGCAATGGACAGTGCTAACGAGAGACAGAGATGAGTGATGAGTGATGAGTGATGAATGCACATGGTTAGATTTGTAATAAAGACTATACCTCCCCTACATGTGAGATAGGCCCCATAGGCCATGTGGGTTGTTCTTCCTCCAAAATTGGCTTACAGATCATTTGGGTTTTCATATACGAAACTTCTCCATTCACTTTCCAATCCACTTTTTCTTTGCAAATTCATACTTCTTACACATAACCTTGCATAAAGATCATTGCCTATTTACACCAAAACCTTTTCAATTACATGACCCCATCATAATATTTATACCATTTTATGAAGAATTCAGAACACTTCTTATTAGAATACACGTCAATGAAATTTTATCTCATACATCAGTGCCATAGTGTGATTTATGTATCTAAGTATTATTGGTATCTAGCTAGAATGTATTCTGAAGACGTGACTTTAAAATAGTTGCTTCATTGAAACATTTAGGCCCATCCTTTCTCTTTATCCTTCCAAGATTGCTACGAACTGATGTCTGGCCCTAAAATGGTGGCATGATATTGGCATTTGCGTAGAAGGATCAACTTTTGTTCAGGTAACAAATGAAGGGCACCATGTCCCAAATGTTTTTAGTTTTCCATTAAAATTATAATACACAACAAATGTTCATCATCAAGCACTTTAATCAACGGGTGTAAAGTTATTTACCCATAATCTCAAATTCAAATCTTAAATATTTGAATACTTAATAAGAGATAGTTTTGTTATTCATAAAGATTACGCTTTTATGGCAATATAGTGAGGAGCTTGCAAAGGGACTCATTCCAGAATATTTAACAGTTTCATAGTTAAAATTAAGAGCTATTTATAAATATCATTCTTCACCAACTTAACATTTTTTTACAACAAAATCATCTCAAAGTAGTTGAATAACAACTTACAAGGTAAGTAATACGGAATCCTAATACGGTAACATAAAGTGTTGTCGTATTGTATCCAAAGAAAATATTATATATAGGGTTTAAAGTAGAAAAAGTCCATTTCATATTTTTTTCTAGGTTTAATAGTTTCTTTTTATTTCGTCCCACTATCGTAATTTTTGAAGTGAATCAACGTAATTCATTCTATCAATTCATAATGACAAGGATATTATAGCAACACATAACATTCACTACACGTGTAATGGATCAACTTCGTTAACAAGTTAACTACCATGTTATTCATTCCTATTAAATGTGGTTATTATATTAAGATATAAACTTATTTAAAGAAAACAAGACAAAATTTAAAATAATGAGAAAATTATGATAAGATTATTAAATTTGATTTTTGTACATGTAACTGGAGGTTGAATTTAATGATGGAAAATTGGGTGGAAACATGAAAAATGTAATGGTATGTATTAAGTAGAGAAAAAGTTAGGTGACAGTTGCTCTCTGGAACATTTGGACCATGTTGCAAAGTTGCAATCCAATGTTAATTTAGAGTGGAAGGATGAAAAAAAGGGTTAATGAATCTAAATTTGTAGCACCGACAATCTTAAAGGGAAGTCCTAGTCCTATTGGTCCCCACACAAAAGGTTGAATCAATACTACCCTGAAGAACAGCATTCAAACTCATAACCTCACTATCTCTGTTGCTAAAACTTACTTCTACATTATTAAATGTTTTCAGAGTTTTTTTCTCTGAATTTTTTTTTGTTTTTTTCTCTCTTGTCTTCACTGTTAACTATATGGTAGACAACTTTGAGTGAGAGTGAGGGGCTCAAGGAAATTTTACACACATTCGAAACTATCATAGTTATCTCTTGAGAACCAACAAAGGACCCACCCTACGAGATTTCGTTCTGCATTTCAAGAAACAATATTTTCTTTGCAAATGATAACTAATGATTATTGGTGTTATTATTCCGAGAGAGGTGGTGAATTTGGATCTCAAAATGTGAAACTTTGGATTTGTTAGGGTTAGTCTCTTGGTCCCAAAACAATAGTTGCAACTCTATTATGTCATGATTCCATTCAAGAAATTTTCAGATCGAGTGTGAGGTGCCAAATCTAGTTTCAATCTGTTTATGTCAAAACCACTTCTTCATTAAATTTGAGAGTTTAGTAATGTTAATTTGTTTTCTAGGAATCAAAACTTTTTGTTTTCAAATTTTAGAGATTGAAATGATTTTTTTTTTTAAATTTAGTAGTATATCAAAATCAAGTTTATTTCCAATTTAAGAAACTAAATGCCTAATGAACTCTAAAAATAATTATAAAGAATGGGTGTCATATCATTTTAATGGTAGATTAAATGTAATAACTTCTCTCTAGTGAGATAATTTTGTTTAAACTAAACCCCAAACTCTTTTTTAACACTGTTTATAGGTTGATCCAGAATTAAGAAGATCTAACAATATGGGTAAGACAAAAAGATTGGGAATTTGTGATGAACCTTAATAAACCTAACATCTTGAAAGTACCAATACCGACAAAGCTTGCATGTCTTTCCCTAGTTTCGTAAGGTTGGCAGTGAAATAGTGTGTGTGTCTCACTTTCCTGGTCCCATTTTTCTCTGCACAGGCTCAATTGATTTTCAGTGGACACTGCCCAAAACACTGATGGATGAGTCATTTTCTAGATAATTCTCTTGAGAATTTATATGGAATCATGTTGTTATTAGTTGAAAGTAATTATGAATTTTTTAATTGAGATTAATTTTCATCAGAAAATTTAAATATTCACTTTTTTGTTGCATGTCCACATAACATATAATTTAAAAGTATGGATTTTGAGAATAAAATACTTTTTTTCTTAACACTATTTGTTTATTATGTAAATAATAATTAGATAAATTTTTTTAAACTTATACATTATTTAAATAGAAATATTTGATTATTAATTATCACACACACAGATAGTCTATATTATCTAATTACCTTTAATGAAAAACGATCCACCCCAATATTTATAAAAATGGTAGAAATATTGAGTATTTGAATTCCAAAGCATTCAAAAAAGATTGAAGTAACTCGGTGTCAATTCGTCGCATACATGCTTAGTGATAAATCATATACATATAAATATAAACATAAGCAAATCATATTCTTATTTGAAGAAATAGAACTATATTACTAAAACACAAAATATATATTTATAATATTTATAAATATTTAATTTTTTTATTTCATTATCAGAAATACACAAGCAAAATATAAATTTCTAAGTTCTACATTATATTTTTACTCACTTTATACTTCCTATTGCATTAAAAAAATAATTTTCAAATTCAAAATTAAATTAGAAAACTCAAATTGAAATTATACTCAACTTTTTTTTTATAGATTTAAATTATTATTTTTCCTTCTCGTAACAAGAAATGAAAATTAAATTCAAATTTTTTAATAATTTATTCTAATTTTAAATATCTTTTTATAATTTTTTATTCTCCCTTCCATTTTGTTTTCAATTCTATGAAGTAAATAGAATATCCTAACCAAAATTCAACTTCTCATGACCGAATTCTTAACGTGAACAATGTATAAATCTAATTTGAGTAAATAATGTTGGAGAAAATTATTTAGTTAATCTATTTTAAAATAGGTTTATTTTGAAAAATATTTGCACAGATGAAACTCAAGTGCGGTATTTGAATACAGGAAACTGATATGATATAGAGACAATCCAAATTAGCAAATATCGAGCATTTACTATTTTTCAAACATTCATAACAATTTGAATAAAAAAATCTAACCAATACTTCATTAATTCTATTTTTATTTCTTATACTTCTTTTTACATATAACCATTTATATTTTATTCTCTTCCAGCAATTTTATTCGGACAAAAACATCTATAAACTCGCAAGATTAGCTTCTCTTTCTTCTTTGGTATACTTTCCTATTTTTTGTTTTTGATTTCTGTTCTTTTACGGGAGAAGTTTATAAAAGAAACCAAAATAGTTTCCACTTAGTAACTGTTAGAAACATTCCTTTGAAGTCTAGAATATAAAAATCTACCAAATTGACAGCAAACACTACAGCTTTCAGACGTTATTGATCTGAAAAGTATATCCAGCTTCAGCAAAATGAGATTTGACCAATGCAAGAGATTTGGAGCGGTGGGAAATCTTATTCTTTTCTTCTTTGGGCATTTGTGCATACCTAAAAAGAATAAATGGAAGGAATTAGCTTTAGCAAGAAACTATGAAACGTTTGAACGGAAGATGAGATGAAAGAAGGGATTGAAATACGTTTGATCATATCCTTCAGGTTCAAAAATAGGATCCCATCCAAAATCATTAGGCCCTCTTGGAGGAACAATCTTCCCCTAACATTACCATGCACCACAAAATTCAGATAGTTACACTCACACATACACCATTTTGAGATATGTAATTTCTACAATTTTTTCTCTCTCTTTCTTCCACATCATATGTAGTAATAATAAAAGGAAATAAACATACCGGAGTTTTTCCAGAAAATGTGATAGGTTCACTATCTGGACCTGCCGCAAAGGAAAATACACATAAGGCAAAGGCTGATTTATCATCATATGCCATCAGCAAATTGTTGAGACCTGGAAAATGAATAAGAGGAATCAGTAAATCAAATATTGTAGGACATCCTTGTTCCTGAAAACATGTATTAAAAAATTATGCAGTTTGGGAACAACCTTCATGGCCAATCTTCTGCAGAAACCATTTGCTGCATGATACATCAACGCAATTAGACAATAATCATTAGGAAGTACTGATAATGAATCTAAAAAATCTCACTTGCTAAATGCTGATGATTTAGAAATAGTGTACACACAAGCTTAAAAGAATTCAGACGAATATTTTTAGACTTAATATTCAAAGACAATGACCTACATGGATGAGAATGTTACATAAAAATTAAACAGGAAATGCAAATAAAATAGCTCAGTCAACAGACAACCATCCAAACTAAAGAATAGAATCATCACTTAACACAAATCAGCATTAGATTTTTCACTCTTACAGATGCAAAAATACATACATTCTTTAAGAAAAAATCCTAAGACACGCTCTAGTTGAAGAAATATAGTTAAAATTGCTCTCGTTGAAGATAGTAATTCTAATTTATATATACTGAGTGATAATAACAGTGGGAAAGTTCAAATATGTGCCAGACCATATATAAAAAGGATCATATAACAAAGGACGATGTAGAAACAACAAATTGTGATAAATCATATATCCGGAAAATTATAATTAAAACAGTACATCCCACTACACTGCAAAATCACTTCAAAGAAATCCTATCACTCGAGAAAATAAAGAAAAAGAGAAAGAGAGCTTGAAAAGGTTTCCTTTATGTATACAGCAGACCTGAGATACAATGATGAGAAAAGGAAAGGGTAAAAGACAAGTAATCCTAGGTACAAATAGGTTCTACCCAAAACAGCTTTTGAATAAAGCTTACTTAGCCTACTCTGAACCCATTCTAACACTATCATTGTTTGATGGTAAACATTATCAACCTCTGGGTCGTTAATTGAAGCCTATCTTGATGCGCACTCTATAGGAAGTCATTGAAAATGAGTACGAAGTTTCAACCCTATAGATAACCCAACAGTTGTTCAAATCAAAATTCACAAAGAGAGGAAGTGAGTTTTTGAACCAAGAGTACAATGGAAATGAAAAGGATGCAAGAGCTGAACTTCCGAAAGAATTTGAGATGAAGAGAATGAGGAATCAGAAACAATTAAGGAATAATCCAACAAGCTTCTTGGCATAGTCAATTGCAGGGGATTTATCAAGCATTACTGGCAGAATTGTTGAATGCACTACATACACAAGAAATAAGGAGGCAAGAAATATTTATACAGGGATCTTTCTAAGTCAAAAACTACAGCCAAAACAACAACAATGCATGTGCCTTTTCACCTTGTCCCTATTGCAAGAAAAATAGTCACCCTACAACAAGTTTTGCTGGAGGCCAAATATGAAATTCCACAAGTGTGGTCAATTGGAACATGTGGAAAAGATATACAAGTCTCAACATTAAGAAGAAATTGTCAAGGTGATAGGAACTTGGGAATTATGGGGTGTCCAAATCTCACACCAAGTAGTATAGCGTTTCGTTCTCCCCCCTTAATAGTTAGCTTTTGAGGGTTGATTCCCCAAGTAGGATATCAATAGGTAATTAAAATAGGTTGTTTGTAAGAGCTGCGGTGAAGGGTTCTGATCAGTGGAGGATTTGACCAACAAGATTGAGTGATATGAACTTGGGTATTATGGGGGTGTCCAAGTTCCAAATCGAGTGGTATAGGATGCTCAATGGAGTATGTGTTTGGTTCTCCCCCTTGGTAGCTAGCTTTTGAGGGTTGGTCTCCAAGTGTGTGGGTTACTTATTAGTGGAAGACCCATATGGAAATGGATCACTAGAAAAGTAGTCGAAAGTCAAGATTCTAATGTTCGTTGGGGTTTAGGGTTTAGAGTTTAGTTCTTTTGGGTCACTCGCTCAACTCCCTTGAGACATTGACAACCAGCTCTAATACTAATTGATAAGTACTCAAGCACCTGGGGAACCCACCCCACCCTCAAAAGCTAGTATTAAGGGGGGAGAACTAAGCACTTAAAATACTCCACAGAGCACATCCCATACTACTCAATGTGGAAGGGTACCCCATAATACCCCAGTTCCTATCACAAGGTTGCAAAGGATTAACTAGATTTGCAAGATCATGTTTTACAACCAATAACTTCACAAAAGGTTGACTTATATACCGTGGTTGTACAAACCACATGACTCATGATTAAGAGCTCAACAAATTTGTCATTTCCAAAGTAAGAATTGGAAATGGAGCACGTATTGCTATGAAAGATATATGAATAACTACAATTACCAGTCATTCAGGTTTAGGGTTTAGGTATGTTCATGAGATTATTTAAAATCTATTGCTTAATTATTGGAGAAAGGTTATATCATTATTTGAACACCAACTTTGCGTGGTTTAAAGGAGAGAGAATCCCAGGATTGAATCCTATAGAGGAAAAACTGCTTAAGATGGTTTTGCAGTATTTTATTATGACATGTAGATGTGTTTGAAAAATGTGATAATACAACATACAGCGATACCGCTTTAATGAAGGTTAGATAAACCCTACAAGAAAGGTCGGAGTGTATTAAAGAGGACATAGAGGAAATCACACTCCATATACCTAAAAATAAGGATAATGCACAATGGCAAACTGGAACCCCTAAAGCGAACCCCATTTAGTGGGAATGAAATATACCCAGTACTTCATTCCAGAATAACGAGAAGAAGTCCCAAATTACTGAACAGAACACAGATTTTGAGGATCCATGCCTCCCCAAGCCCAAAGGACTCAATTTCCCCTGAAATCACAAGATAATTCTCTCTCACTCTCGCTCTCTCAACCTACCTTCTTATTTCAAACTGTCTAAGCACAAGTAAGATAGGCCCAAACCAATAATACGAAATGACCTAATATGTACATATATAAAATTCTATTCTCTAATATCTTGATCATCAGTTTCCTACCATAGCTTCAGCCTATTTTAAGAAACCATATGCTTCTTGTACTTTTCTACATCAGTCTAATGCTAAAAAACTACAGTATAAATGAATAACAATAATATGAGGGCTTAAACAATTATGACAAAAAAAGGGTAAAATTCACCTGAGCACAATGGTTAAGTGTGAAAATGAACTTACATGTAAGGCCCTGAAAAAGTTTAAAACAGTCAATCAAAATCAGTCAGGCTGTATAATAATGCCAGCTTTCGTTGCAAGGAAAAAAAAAGCAAAATAATATCCACCTGGAAGACCCTTCAAGGCATTGAAGCAGAGGCAAGTGTCTTCAACCAACACAGGTCCGTTAACCTTGGCATACACAGTAAAGAAAAGTATAAAAACGATCAAAAACAAAAACTAAAACTAAAACCACAACAAGCTAAGCATATGTGAGAAAAAATTATAACAAAGTACCTGACGGGCAGCCATTCGAGCCTTCTCTTTAGAGATATCTTCAGGCTCTCCTTGCAACTCGGGCACTTGATATAAAAAGAATGGAGAAACAAACTCTAAGAAGAATTATCAAACAAGAAAAGTAACTGAACAAAACATAATTGCCTATTTGATTCACTTCTCACGTTTCAGTTCTAAAAACTGTTTTTCTAAAACAATTTCACACCACTGAGCAATCAATTTCTTAGTATAAAATGAATAAAGTTTTGAAAATTGTTTTCAAAACAAGTGTTTCAGAACCAAAAAAAAGTAGAAGCAGTTAAACAAGTGTTTCTTCTTTTAGTTGCCATTTTCAAACCTAAAAACAGCCTTTCAAGATAGAAATCAAACACACCCTAAATGTCTCAACAAAACAGACAGCACGGACAAGTAGAGGGAAAGAATAAACAACTTAAAATGGAAAAAGTAATTTAAAAAGAAAAGGGGAAGAGTGATTATTATCATTATTACAATCAAGTTTGAGGGACTGGAAAGGAATGGAATTCCCCAAGATGGCACGAACTTCTTCAAGCTTTTTGGCATTTCCAGTCACAAAAGTAACAGGACGTGACAGTACCAACCCTCTTGTAGCAGCCATTTCCCAATTCTCGTTTGATTTTTCTGGGAAGTAAATAAAACCAGTAATCAGTAAGAATTTCAGAGAGACCCATTACAGAAAAAACATTTCTTTTTCAATATTTCTCCGTGGGCATGACAAAATGAAGTAGAACTTAATTCTATGAATGAATACTGTTCAAGTTATAATAGTATTCCTGATCTAACTTGATTTTATATTACTTTATAATTTATATATATTTAATTTAATTTGACTTTATATTATTATGCTGATACATTTTGGTATCTCTTGCCTACGATAACAACATGCATAAGCACAAAACAAACACAAAAAGAAAAGAAAAAAAGAAAAAAGAAAACTTTTTTTTGGGGGCTTTTTGTTGGAGTTTTGCAGGGGATACGCGTAATGAGTAGGGTTTGGAGGAAAATGAAATGGAGAAGTAAAAGTGGAGAGAAATTGCATACCGTTCAGTAGACTTCCCACAACAGCTGCGGCACTGAAGGGCTTCTCGCTTAAGGCATAAATTATGCACTCTATGTGTTTTTTTTTTTTTTTTTTTATTTTTATTTTGGTTTTTTTCT
>Ga0209700_102866_pt1 | contig 34193 bp, 12 predicted proteins | sample SiratroredBW_FD_187528 | JGI IMG/M metagenome (GOLD analysis project Ga0209700, IMG submission 187528) | Root nodule microbial communities of legume samples collected from California, USA - Siratro red BW (SPAdes) (version 2) | ecosystem: Host-associated > Plants > Roots > Nodule | place: USA...
TTTTCTGTTTACAGATTCACAAAGTAGGCAGACTCAAAAGCCAGATCCTACTGAGACGGATAATGTGCATAGAATGTCTTTACCTGTTTCTGGGCTTGCTTCATACAAGTTCAAAGGATCTCTGTGGACTCCGAATGGTGGACATGAACGCCAATTAGCTAGCTCTCTTTTGCAGCGGGCCGATAACTTGTTAAGACAGCTTCAAGTCAGTCATCCAGATTTCCAGTTTTTTAGTCGTTGATGATGTTAAAGTGACTGTAATATTATACTTTGGATATTTAAGAACTGGTGGTTAGTGTTTTCCAGTGCCTCCTTTGGTTCGTTTTTTAGATGTTATACTTGATTGGAGTTGGAGTTAATAACTTGTTTGACAAAAGGTAAAAGGAAAATTGGAGAAAGGATGTTAAGCACTGCCCTTTGTAATTCTGTGCATTGTTTGCTTCCGTAATAAGTGAATGAATAGGGAAGCTTTGGACAAGCGGCAGTGTTGGGGCATGTGTTCCAGGTGGGTGTACAGATTAAAAAGCAGCGGCTCAAGTGCTGGCTGATTTGTTTGTTTGCCAACATCAATGAGTCCTACATCGGTTGCTTCTCATGTGTTGGCATGGTTTTCTTAAACAAACCAAACAGGCTACTTTTTTTCTGTCCTGGCGATGCGTTATATAGGACCTAGTTTTTAAGTTATTGGGGAATTTTACTGGATATGTTAGATGTCTCATGCTTCAATTGCCCCAAACATTCTGTATTTGAATTCCTATAGTAATCTTTGCTTTTAGATAATGGTAGAATTCTGTGAATTTCTAGTCTGTTACTTTATCTTATAGTAATCTTTGCTTTTAGATAATCTTTGCTTTTAGATAATGGTAGAATTCTGTGAATTTCTTGTCTGTTACTTTATCTTATAGTAATCTTTGCTTTTAGATAATGGTAGAATTCTGTGAATTTCTAGTCTGTTAGTTTTATCTTATAGTAATCTTTGCTTTTAGATGATGGTAGAATTCCGTGAATTTGTAGTCTGTTAGTTTTATCTTAATGTAATATTTGCTTTTAGATACGCGGCAGTTTTAGATAATAGTTTTGATGTTGATTTTGAGTCGAAAGCAAACAAAAAATGCAGTGAATATAATTTTTATGAGGAATGTAAACAATACTTAGCAAAATTCCCCTAGCAAATTGAAGTCAAGTCCAGCTACGACAGGAAAAATTTAAACAAAACCCTACCGACAAAAAATTAGTTGGGAAACAGACTATGGTTATCAGGTGCAGCATCTCCTAATTATTTCATTATTATGCACTTGTAACCGGGATTGTGTGCGAAAATAGAAAAACATGTTCCCGTGAATGAAAAAACATAAGTCTTAGTCCAACGAATTCAAAATTGACATGTCAATATTTTAAACAAGACACAAAAGGATCACATTTTACAAATTTTTTGAAAATATCTTTCTAGGCCAAGAAAGTGTCTAAAATCATCGAGAGCCATAAGCAATAAAATGTGATACTCACTGATCCTGGAATACATATAAAGAAATAACAATACCCTGGAAAACAAGAACACAATTAACAGGTTCAAAGACATTAGCCATAGACAAGAGAAGAACAAACTGAAAATATTTAGATCAACATGATTATGTAAATGAAGATCTTATCTACTAGTATCTTATTCTATAATTTAAATGCAGAACTTGTCTAATTGTTGTCAGAATATCTTATTTCTTATCTTAGTTTGATTTAGGATAGATTTTATCATTTATGTCCTGCCCATTAGTTCAACACAGATTCTATAAATGTACTGTACAGCTTTCAATTCATACCTTCACCACCATGACTTGCTCATTTGATAAAACCACTGATATCTCCTAGTCGGCTTAAATGATGATACCAATACCTACCTAGCCTCAAATCTCAGTGGTTATTTCTACTTGGAAATACCAAGACCAGCTCATGCTACATGCATTTATCTATCGATCAAAATGTCATTACCATGTCTTGATTCACAGAGGAGCCAAATCTGTCTCTGAAAAATCACCATGCCATAAAGTCCTATGCAAATAGACTTACAATCATTTCTTCATCATGTTGATCTTATCATTCATAGTTTTATGCCACTCAAACCCAATTTCTTGAGATTCTCTCTGGCCATTTCTTGCTGAAGGATCTGATGACAAGGGCGTTTCTGTTCAATTAAATAATATCGTTGAACTTTTTAACTTGCCTATAGGGTTGGAATTTGTGAAAATTCAACCTTTCCTATCAAAACATTCATTGAGGATTCTTACTCAAAAGACTGTATATTGGTTACCCTCACTATTTCCTGGGAATTGAGTTAAGCACCATCCACCTCAGAATTGTACTCATCAGAGTATAATTATATTATAGAGCTATTCCAAAAATTTGATATGGAATGGAAGGGGTGAAACCATAACCAACTCCTCTTTCATCCACTGCCCTTCTTCAAACACAAGATGGTTCAGCTGCCACAGATTGTACACAATACAGAAGAATAATTATAGCTCTTGAATATCACAATCTCACATGATCATATCTCTCCTTCTCTATCTACAAATTGTCTTAATTCATGCTTAAGTCAACAACACTACATTTTCAGAACATAAAACGCTTACTCTCATACACACAATTAACTATGGAATTATGCCCTACCCACCAATGTGTTGCAAAGGTATTTAATGCACAGAGAGTGATATAATTAGTTGAGGTAGCTAGATTATTGAAGTAATGCAATCCACATGTATGAATACTTGTCTTTTCATTCTCAATCAATTACTGAATGAAGCAGTTTATGGTATTTGAGCTCAGAACTCCATCTGATAGTAAAAAATTTATAGATTAAATAAAATTATTGAACTTTTTTTTGTCTGATTATTTTTGAGAAAATAATTTTCAAAATATAAAGATGGTTTTCTTTGCATTAAATGCTTTTATTATTATATAACAAATTTATGTATGAAAAATGAATTACATTGCTTTATATGTAGTAACCATAAATAAAATACTCTGTAAATTGAAGAGTTATATATTAATATTTTGGGCTCAGTACAACAAAAATAAATTAAAATATTTTTATTAAATATAATTCAAAATAGAAACTTTCATTTATGTTAGGTTATTAAAGTAATAAAAATGAATAAAAAATTATTTTTCCCTTTATTTTACACTTTTTTGTTTAAAAAAATATTTAATTACGTTTCCGTTGCAGAAAATATTTATTTTTCAAAAACCATTTGTCAAAAAATTTCTTATCTATGCCTATTAACAAATAAAATATTTAATACATGAATTATTAAAATTACAGCTTTTTCATTTCATACAAAAAAAAAAATTAAAGATATTTTATTTATACAATAATTCATATAACAATTTATAGAGCGATACTTTTTTTTTTTCTTTTATCCCTTTCTATCAAATCATTTATTACATCCTATATTTCTCTCTGTTAGTTGTAATATTTGTTATATATTATATTTGATCTAAATTGTGTACTTTAGTCCCTTTTTATCAAATAAATAAGTATTTTTTTCTCAATTATTTCTATATGTACTAATTGGTAGTTTTATTTTAAATCCTTGAGTTATTTCTAAGTTTATTATTGAAACACCCATAATTTTTAATTTTATTTCTTGAATTACGAGTAATATTATGAGCATTTTCTAAATAAAGATTAAAATTATGATATTATTAATAAAAATAACTAAAATATTTTTTCACAATAAATTCGGTAATTAATTACTTTTACGTTTTAAAATATACGTAAGCTGCAAAACTAAAATAGATAAATAAATTATAAATTTAATAGTTTCAATTAGTTCAAATATATTTAAATTTAAAATATTTATAGCATCAGACTTTTGTTCTAGCTTTCATGTCACACTAATAAGGTGGGGGTGAAGTAATTGCTTCGTCATGATAACTTGCTAATAATGATTGTGTACATATTAGTTTATTTTTTCAAGTTGATTAAATGATTTTGAATAATGAAAACTCCTTAGTTTCTTTTACGATGGATCTTACATGCACCGCTAGTTTTTATGTGCGAATATATGTATTTTATGAAATAGATTAAGTTTGTTTTGTTTTATTTATTATATTTATTTAATATCTTTGATTTTTTTTAATTTTTAAAAATGTTTTAAGAAGATATGTTTGAATTATAAAAGTAACGCGTTTATAATCAATTATTTTATACTATAATATAATAGATTATATTTTAAAATAATCTATAAAATTTATTAAAAATCAGTTATTTATGAAGAATTTTCTGTATGTTTCAAAACTAATCAATCAAAGCATTTTAAAAATTTTAACTTTCAAACATTCTATAAACAAATAAAAAAGAACCCTTTAAGAATAAATAAAGAACTTTTATTAGGAATGTTTGATTTTAACTTTAAGATATTTGGTTGAGCTCCTGCATAATATTTTGTTATTATTATTTTTATTTTTTGAATATTGAAAGCGTGATGAGGGAAGAGAATGACTTCAACAAAGATGAAGAATAGAAAAAAGAATTTATTATGCTATATATGTGATGGAAATTGACTCCCAGTCATAGATGTCCAAATAAATACATGTTTTTGTTTAAGATTGATGAATCTGACCCACCTCTCTCTATAAAACAATTATTGGAGATAGAACACCATCTTTCTTGGACATCTTGAAATTTCGAAGACAACTATAGGGTGTAATAGTCTCATTACTCCTGTGGAAAATGACAATACAATGACTGCATTGTGCAAAGGATATGTGAAAATACATAATCATGTATTATTTTTATCTGTTTGTCTGTTACCTAAAGCTGGAGCAAATTTAGTCCTAGGAACTTCTTGGTTGGCAACATTGGACACACATGTTGCAAATTTTAGCAACCTTACATTGAAGTACTATATGAATGGTGATTGTTCTTCAAGTATTTTGCTTTCTTTTTTTTTCTCTTATTATTGCCTTTCATGGGAGGATGAGCCATGGATTTTATTATAGAGTTGCCAAATTTCTTTGGTTTCACAATAAGTATGGTAGTGGTGGATCGATTATCAAAATATGGTCACTTTGGTGATCTTATAATAGTAGAATGATGGCTGAGGTGTTCATGCATAGTATTGTTAAACTTCATGGAATGCTTGAATCCATAGTCTTAGACAGAGATAAAATATTCACCCATCAATTTTGACAGTATTTATTCAACACTTCCTTGGTGATGTCTTCAGCTTACCATCCACAATTTGATGGCCAGTCAGAGGTACTAAACAAATGTCTAGAAATATATTTAAGGTGCTTCACATTTTACAATCCAAAGAACTAGTCTAAAGTACTGACTTGGACAGAATATTGGTATAACACTCATTTTCATGGTAGGGACCCGCCTACCTTGACAAGATATCATGCTGATAACTCAGACCCTCCTTCAATCAAGAAGTGATGACTCAGACCCTCCTTCAATCAAGAAGTTATTGAAACAAAGGAACGTTTTTTCTCGATAAGCTGATAAGAACAGAAGACATCTGGAGTTTGCTGTAGGTGACTTGGTTTTGGTTAAGTTGAAACCAAACAAGCAACACTCATTAGCTTTGAGGAACAATAAAAAACTTTTAGTTAAGTTGCAACCATACAGGCAACACTCATTGGCTTTTGAGGAACAATCTGGCAATGAGAGAATTGGGATACTGACTTATAAACTCAAATTACCCCTACTGCAATGATTCTCTTAAAATCATTTAAAGAAGATGTATCACAACCTTACATGTCATTCTTGTTGTTGACCAATGAAAAAGGCCCTTTACTTCAGCCAATAAAGGTGATGGACTGTTGGATGATTTAAAAAAAAGATGGACAGTAGATATGGCAGGTGTTGCTCCAGGGGGAAGTATGCCTGAAATAGAAGCCACTTAGGAAGATGTAGCATACAAAAACATATGCTAATTTCAACCTTGACAACAAGGTTGGATTCAATGGAGGAGAAATTGTAACGGACTCAACAGTAAAGGGAAAAGAATGAATGAAGGACCAAGTAGCAAAGAGGAAGAATGAGTTGGAGGCAAAGGACACATGGCAACAAAAAGTTGGGACACCACTAAGAATGAGAGAGGAAAAAGTAAAAAAAAATCCAACCATAAATGGGATGACTACTTTATTTAAGATAGTGGAGGTGGGGAAAAGGGGAGTGGTATGTGTGTAATATTTTTTCTTGTCTCTTAGAATTCTCTCTCTATCTCTCTGGTCTCTTAGAATTCTCTCTCTTTCTCTCTTGTCTCTTGAAATTCTCTCTCTATCTCTCTTGTCTCTTATAAGTCTATAATGTTATATAGGTTATGATTCTCCCTGGATAATAGCTATTGTTTTTGAGAATAATTTCCATTTTCTACTGTCATATTTCCTCTAATATTACATTGGTGATTATACTTTCATTTAGCCACATTACACACAATCTACATTCAGTGATGTCTGAGCCAAAAACATTTACTAATTTTCTAAATTCTCTCCTTCTTGCTGCATTTAGATTGATATACAATTGAAATATTTATTGACACACCAAAAACAATCCTTCTTGATATTTATTGCATTTGGTGTACAAAAACTTAAATATTTATTTATATATTTATTCACAATTGACTGTCTATATTCATTGGTGACAAAATAGGAAGAGTAGCCTTTCTGGCTCATAGACCACTGAATATAGATTGGTGTGTCAATAGATATGTAGGTAAATATTGAGATACACAATAAATTTTAAAAACGATTGTTCTTTTGAAATATGTAGATAATCAAAATAAGATTGTTCTTTTGAAATATCTAGATAGTCAAACTAGATATAGATTGATTGTCATAAATGTATATAAAAGTAATAAATGTCAAAGAAGATTGTTTTTTAAAATATATAGATAGTCAGGAAAAATATAAATTGATGTGTTAATAAATATTGAGTTTATTACTTTGTACACCAATTTAGATGGAGAAAAAAAAACTTAAATCAACCTTCTGAAAAAACAATCTCAACGACACCTAAATTATATCTCCACACACACGATTTTACTTGATCAGTGGTTAAGAAATCATGTTTGTCTCTACCGACTTTTAAATTAAAAAAAAAAAAAAAAAGTATAACTCTCCCACGATTTATTTCAGAATATAGAAATCTCACTAGATTAACACAATTTACACAATTTAGTAATTAAAGTTTTTGCCCATTTTAAACTAACACGGAAGAAAGTTATCTCATTATGAAATAAAAACACCATTTCTTCTTAAAATGTTTAAAATATAAAATAATTTTCTTACGTTGAAACTTGAAACTTACCTTATGTGTTGCAAAATAAAAAACAGATAACTCTTGGCAACGACTTTTTCTTTTCTTGTTAATTTATTTAAAACAAACATTTTATAACCAGTGTAGGTACAGTCATATGTTTACATTTTTTCTAACAATGAATATAAATATTTTTATATTTATTATTACAATAAAATCAGTAAATAAATATAAAATTTAAAATTATATAAAATAGGTATAAAAATTTATTATTTTTCTTTATTACTAAAATAATTATTTTGCTTAATATATATATATATATATATATATATATATATATATATATATAATAAAACAAGAGTTTAATTTTTATAATTACTTGTAAAAACAGTTACATTATTATTTATTATTCATTTTAACAAAATAGTTATTACAATTTTAAGGGTAGAATCGTAAAAATTTATATGCTAAAAAGCTGTTATACAGGAATATATCATTTTTATTAATTGTTTTAAAGGTAGAATATATCAATATTTAGTTTTAACTTCTTCCAATAATAAATAAAATAGTTATTATTTAAGTACTAATTTCTATAAGAGTAATGATATTTTGAGACTGTGTCAATATATTCATTTGATATTCTTATATATAAAAAAATAATAATATTTTATTATGAGGTGTTATCTTGTTATTTGTTTTTAGTTATTCTATTTCTTACTTTTTTTTCATTTTTCTCTCAACTCTTTCTCTCTCCCTTATCTCTTTCTTCCCTCTATTATTTTTTATTTAATAAAAAATCTTTCTTTAGTTTGGTTTTTGATATTTGTCTTTAATATTTACTTTTATTGTATTTCAATATTAACATCAAATAAACAAATATAAATATAATTGTGGTGGTGCCTTATCCTCTTCATATCAATTCTAACATTTACTATATCTTAACTCTAACTCTAAATAAATAAATTTAAACATTTTTATGATGTTTCTTCTTCTTTGTATCAACCATAAAGTTTTTATCGTTTTATTTTATTCTCATTTGAAAAGTATTTTGTATTTTAGATAAGATTTAAATATTAAAAATCAAATAAAGTGGTTTTAAAAGAAAAATGTTATAATTAAATAAAATAATAATAATAATTACAATAAATAAAATAATAATAATATATTGTTATTATGAATAAAACATATTTATAAATATAAAAAATTATATGATTATTTAAAAAATAATAATAATATTAATAAAAATAAAAATTAATACTAATTATATATATGTGTATTATTAAAAATAAATTTCTAATTAATAAAAAAGAAAAAAGGATAAAAATATAATATTAGATTTAATGTAATGTAAATATTACTTTTTTTTAAAATAAAATAAAATAAAAATAATAAAAAATTAAGATAAGAATACACTATTTTCTATTAAATAAAAAAAAGAGAGAGAAAGAAAAGAGAGTAGAGAAAATAAAGAGTAAGAGAGAGAAACAAAAAATAGAATATAAAAAAAAACTGAAATCAAAATATGTTAACCTACTTTATAATAAAATATTATATTTTCATAATAAAGTATTATTTTTTACAATAAAATATTATTTTTTTTAAAAGTATCAAATAAATAATATATGGACATGTAAGAGTGTTATTGTTCCTAGTTCGTGCCTTTTGGTAATGAAATTTACTGTTGACTGTCACATCCATTAACACTATATATATTATTATTTAATTAATATATAATATTTTATTAATAAATTTTTAACTGTCAAGGTTTGGGATCAAATTTTTCCCCTGCATTACAATGTTTATATGAAGTCAACTACTTTCATCATTTTAAATAAAATATAATTTAATTATGTATATATCTATATATTAATTTTGACATTTGGTAAAAAAAAAAAAGCTAATAATTTATTAATTTGACAAGTTTAATTGAATTATAAATTAACAAACAAGTTATTAATAAAATATTATGATAAAAACCTTCAGGTGGGACTATGAATAAAGAATCTTAGTCTATTATAGAGATTTCATTTATGTTAAATAGCTTTGTGTCACAGAATAGAAGAAACTTGTTCCTCTGTTTTGGTTCAATTTTATAAGAAACCGACACTCTTATAAGCCCTTATATTATCTTGATTTAAGTCCTCTGTGTCCAAAAATGACTTTATTGTGAATTGAATTGTGAGGTGAGTTGCAATCCATACAGAGCAGTACACAATATACAACAATGGCTTGTGATGTGATCATCACATTCATATTTGCTAGCTGCACTCTTGAATGCTGATTTGAAATAAATAAAATAGTAACAATAATAAAATAATAGTTGTAATAAATTAAAAAGATTAATAATGAAATAAAAATATTATTAATTTAAACTATTCATAAAATAATATTTGTTTATATTATATCAAATCATCAGAAGATTAATTTTATTATATTTTTTATCCTTATAATTAAACAATCTCTATTTTTGTTTTATTGAAGTATTTTTTCTATTTTTTATCTCAATTTTTATTCAAGCATTCCGAGGGAACTGAGCTCAGTATTGTAAATAGTATGTAGGTAGTTGATTTTAGTGTAAGAGCTATTCTAGTATGAATCCTTACTTTTCCTCTTATTCTTTTCTGGTATTGTTTTATTTAGATTGGTATAAAACTTAATAAATACAATATTTATTCACATACCGATCTATATTTCTTTTGTATATTTCTTCTGATTATTTAAATATTTCAAAATAACAATCATTCATTTTTTATGTTTATTGTATTTGGTAAAAAAAATTAAATATTTATATATATTTTTTCACAAACCAATCTATATTCAGTGGAGTGTTATGAATGCATATAATTTTTTTTGCTGGATATAAATTTGTGTGATGAATGCAATATCTGGTGACACACAAATTTATATTTCTTCCAATTATCTACATATTTCAAAATAATAATCTTTCTTAACATTTATTGCATGGGTAGATAACTTTAATCATTTATCTATTGACAATCTATATTCAAAGGTGAAAAAAAAAAGGAAGACTAAGCCTCTATAGTTAGACATAGATTTGGTGGTTAGAAAAGCTTATTATTCCTTTTATTTTTTTTAATAAATGTCAATAAAAATAAAAATGTAGATAAATATTTAGATTCATCTATACTATACTAAATGCAATAAATATAAAAAGTGATTATTCTTTCTATATATACTAAATATAGATAGATGGTCCCAAATGCTAGATAGATGTGTCAATAAATATTATATTTAGTATGTTGTATATCTCATATACCACTGAACTCATCATCTTTTTGAAAGAAAATTTAAAAAACACTTAATTGCCTTCCACAATTTATTCATTGCATAAGTAAAATCATGCTCAATTAACATCATATCTTCATATAAAAATCGTATCAGATGGACAAGATTTACCTATTTTAGTAATTACCGTTTTTGTCTATTTTAAACAATATTGAAATAAATTACCTCATTCTAAAAAAATAAAACCATTTTCCCTTAAAAAAGTTTAAAATATTAATAATTTTGTTTATATTGAAACTTGAAAGTTGCCTTATGTGTTGCAAAGATTTTTTTTTTTTCTTATCATGTTAATGTATTTAAAACAAACATTATGTACACTAGTGTAAGTACAGTCATATGTTTACATTTTTTTTTATAACAATGAATATAAATACTTTTTATATTTATTATTACAATAAAAATAGTAAATAAATATATAAATTAAAATCATATAAAATAGGTATAAAAATTAATTATTTTTCTTTATTACTAAAATAATTAATTTGCTTAATATTTATAGCTAAATAAAACAAGAGTTTAATTTTTATAATTACCTATAAAAACAGTTACATTATTATTTATTATTCATTTTATTAAAACTGCTATTACAATTTTAAGGGTAAGATACTAAAGAACTGTTATACAGAAATATATCATTTTTTTAATTGTTATCGAGGTACAAAGTACTTCAATCATTTCTTCTCACATTCTCTCTTATTTTCATTTTTAACTTCTTCCAGTGCTAATTATTTAATTTTCACTGTTCATTACTGCCTTTTCATGTTACACCATTTATATGAAGTCAAATACTTTCATCATTTTAAATAAAATATAATTTAATTAGGTATATATCTATATATTAATTTTTGACATTTTGAGAAAAAAAACGCTAATAATTTATTAATTTGACAAGTTTAATTATTATAAATTAACAAACAAGTTATTAATAAAATATTATGATAAAAGCCTTCTGGTGGAACTATGAATGAAGAAACTTATTTCATTTATGTTAAATAGCTTTGTCAGAATATAGAAGAAACTTGTTCCTCTGTCGTGGTCCAAATTTTAGAAGAAACCGACACACTTATAAGGCCCCTATGTTATCTTGATTTAAGTCCTCTGTTCCAAATGACTTTATCGTAAATTGAATTGTGAGGTGAGTTGCAATCCATACTGAGCAGAAAGACAGTACACAGTAGACGACAATGGCGTGTGATGTGGCCATAGAAAATTCATCAGATTCATATTTGCTAGCTGCTTTGTCCTGGGTTTGCCTTGTCCTTTGGTAAGCACTCAGAAATTGTGGCAAGAAAAAATAGAAAATGTATTTTGTGTCAAAAAATAATTTATATACACTTTGTTTTCTCAATTTATGATTTATGACGTGTGTTGTAAAAACAAAATTCTGATAGAATTTCAAACTTTAACACGAAGGATATTTTAGATGTAATAATTGGTTTTAATGATAATATCTGAATATACTTGAGCTTGTAATAAAATTCAAAAAAATATAACAACTTTTTAATGAAATAAAAACATTACTAATTTAAACTATTAATAAAATAATACTTATTTATATTATATCAAATCATGAGAAGATTAATTTTATTATATTTTTTATATCCTTTTAATTAAACTGGCTTTATTTTTATTTTATTTAAGCATTTTTTTCTATTTTTATCTCTATTTCTTTTCATAGTACTTAGATTTTGATTGAGAAAGCATATTTGAGAGAATGAATTTTAAAATATTTGAGTGGATTGTGTATGAATGATGTAGTTGTTTAGATTAGTAAATAGAGGATAAGATTTAAAGGGATTTGAGGGGAATAATTATGAAAGTTTGAGAATGATTTGATAATGTTATAAATTTGTTTTAATTTTTTTAATTGATATATTTCAGAAATTACTAATTGATCATTGTGAAATAAGATGGTAAAAAATAAAAATGAATTGGATTAAATTGACTTTAATATAAAAAATATAGAAACTGAATAAACTTAACTAGATATTTTTCACTAGATATTTTTCAGTATGTTGATAATGATTTTATCTAACTCAATAGATGAACATCTTTACTTTTGTGTTTTAATAATTTTATATTTAAAAGGAAATAAAGTTGTTTTTAAGATGAATAAAAAATATTTTAAATAACATCTTCTCCCCTCAAATTTATCATAAATATTGAATCAAGTAAGGAGAAAAAGATATATGTTTTTCTGATTTTTTTCAGTTAAACATTAAGTAAATATGTTTTCATCGATGAAAAAAAAAGAATAAATATATAACAACATAATATGTATAATATACTTTTGTTATTTCTTTTATAAAGTAAATAACTTTTATTGATTTAATTATTTTAATATAACTATGAATGGATAGATTATATTGAGTATATGTAAATTGTTTTAAAATAAATTAAAGTATTATGAATGAAAAAATATATAATTATTGGAATCAATTATTTAAAGAATTATGGTTCAATTATAAGAGATATAAATCAATTTAATTTTCATAATATATATATATATATATATATATATATTATTATAATATATATATATTAATGCTAATAATTACAAAGGAATCTCACAGGCTACACAAAGTTGTACTTATTAGCATACTACAGTATATGGAACAAACCCTAAACCCACTAAAAGAGGTATTTCATAATTTCTAAAGTTATGACTCACTTATAAGAGTATTTTGTAATTTCTACATTATTTATGAAGATTATTTCATAATTTCCATTTATATCCCTTCAAATCTTTTTATATAATTAAAGATGTGATCCTGCAAATCTCTCTTAATTCATTCTCTCAAATTAGATTAACAAAATAGAATCTATCCACCAGAATCCATCCTCTTTTATAATAAATCCATTTAAATTGGTTCAAATAAATAGATACTGAATACACATAATGATACCTAATCTATACAATTTAAGTTCTATTAAAATAATTTTTAATGGCTAAGAAGTGATAATAATTATAAAATAATCTTATTGGTGAAATATGTTAAAAGGAGAAGATAACAAATATAGAGAAAATAAACGAGAAAAAACTAGGAATGTAAGAAAAGTTATTGAAAATAAAAATGAACAGGGGCCAACGGTCTGATTATAAGCTGAAATTGTGCACACAAGAGGTGTCCACAAGAAGTCGTTGTAACGACGTGAAGTTTGTGCTTGAAATTAGAATGTAATGTATAATGTCTTACAATTATTTTAAAGATTACACTTAAGGTAATTTCAATTAAATACATTTTATGAAATCTAAATTAGTTTTATTCACTAATTTCTTAATTAGTTAAGACACTCTTTTTGAGATCCTGATATATTAAGAACAGGGCAATGGAACGACACTGAAGGATAGCGGCGCTCCGACCAGACAACCGTGTTCCAGCTATTTTTGTTTTGACACACAGATATCGATTGCAGTAAGTAAGTGGGCCGCACCCCACTTGAATCCTAAAGATCAAGTAGGTCCCATGATCAACAATTTTTGGTCACAGCTACACTCAATAAGTCACTCACATCATTACATTGGTTGTCTTTTTTTTTATTTCCACACACTACCCTAAACCCAACCTTTTTTGTTTTTCATTTCTTTTCAAACAATGACTCACCAAAACAAAACTTTTCCACTAGTCTTCACAAATGCCAATCCCAAGCTCAACTCAAGCGCCAAACTAGTTTAAACAACCAAAAGCTACTATTTCTTTTATTTATTTTTCACTTTATACATTTCTTTAAAGACGACAGATATCTTTTTATGGATTCAATTGAGCTCGAATCAACTAAAATTATTATAAAAAACCAAAGTTTTTCATATTGAAAATTTAATTCAAAATTATCAACCCAAATAACACATTTTCATTCAAACTGAACCATTTTCACCTTACATATTTATTTAAAGGAGTTAAGTTCTCAATAACAAAATAAGGCATAAAAACTGAATACCGACAAGTTCGGTAGCAGAATTATTATTCTTTATTAATAATTACATCAACGTCATCTTACCTTTTATTTTATTAACCATTTTAATTTAATAATTTTGTTTAATCCATTTTATACAAATATCTAAATTGTTATAAATAGAAAAAAAAAATTTGGAATTTGCAAATGCAATTTAGAAAGCGAAGTGAAGAAGTAGGAATAAAAGAAAAAAAAAAACCGGAAGAATTGGGTTCACGAAAAGTGTGAAGTGGAGAGAGAGTGTGAACATGTTAAAGAACATAACATAGGAAGAAGCATACAAAAACGAAGCAAAAAAGTAAGCAGCGCGAGTGAAGTGAAGTGAGAGAAAGGAGTATCGAAACAAAACGATGGCAGTTTCTGTAACCATTTTGGTTCTCATAATCGCTCTGCATCTCATAGCCTTCGTCTTTGCCATTGGCGCCGAACGACGTCGTAGCGAGGTAACCCTCCCTTTCTCTCTCCTCTCCCTTTGCCTTTTTTTCTTTTTCGATTCTACTCTCAAATCTGATTCCTTTTCCGTTTTCAGGCGAAGGTGCTCCCCGACGAGTACGATGACCGAACCTTCTGCGTTTACACCACCGACGCCTCCACCGTCTACGGCTTCGCCGCCGTCGCTCTCCTGATCCTCAGCCAGGCCGTCCTCAACGCCGTCACTCGATGCCTATGCTGCGGCAAAGGGCTTGTTTCCGGTTGCTCCGCCACTTGCGCCGTCGTATCCTTCATCCTCTCCTGGTAACAACCAATTAAGTGAAATATTCGCACTCTCTTCTAATTGCGCATCTAAACAATTAAACCCCTAAGAATTCACTAATTAATTGTAGTAACCAAAAATTGAACATAATTTTGAACCATAGTTTTCTAAATAGACTTTCGCTTTCACTTCAGTTACTGTGAATTGATTGGGCATATTTCTGTTAGAAGATAAAAATGAATGAAGATTGAAAGATGTTTGATTTTTTTTGAATTATTACTACTGTGAAATCAGGATTAGTTTTCTGGGAGCAGAGGCGTGTTTGTTAGCAGGGTCTGCGAGGAATGCATACCACACCAAGTACCGAGGGTACTTTGTGAGGCATGATTTGTCTTGTGCAACCCTGCGCAAAGGTGTGTTTGCTGCTGGAGCTGCCTTGACCTTGCTGTCCATGTTGGCCTCCATTTTGTACTATTGGGCACACTCCAAGGCTGATACTGGTTTCTGGGAGAAGCACCGCAATGAAGGGCTTGGATTGGCCACACAACACCACCCCCACCACCAAGGTGCTGACTCTGATAAGGCCTGATTATGATTTCTTGGTTTAAACGGGTTGGACATGTTTACTCAATTTTGGTGGTCATGTTTTTGCTTTTGGATAAGGGATATTGGGGTATAAGAGAAGGAAGAACAGTGTTTGCAAAACCTTCTTCTTGTATTAAGGGTGAATATATAGTATTTATGCTGTAGTAGAAGAATACTTGAAATATAAAGATAGATGGTGGGTTTAATATATTCCAATCTTATAGTTTCAAAGTTTTGAGACTTACTGGTTATTCACCTTTTGGTGTCTCACTTGCATGTGCTGTTCTGATAAAAACTCGCTTTTCGTGGATCTTATTATTGCCATATTAAATTTATGAACTTTGGTCAGTTTCTATCTAATGATGCAAAGTTCTAATAACTTAAGACGGGTCTCACTTATTATCTCTTAAAATGTTAATTTGATCCTAAGGACCGATTCTTTATGCAAGAACCAGCTCTTCCAGTTGAAAATCATGTCAACTTTCTCCAATGGTCGTCAAGAGTAAGAATTACTTCTTAGCTTAGGAATTTCCCAAGAACTGCCGTAAGAGATAATGGTAAATTTCTTACGCTGTCTTTAAAAGTTGAGATTTTTTTTAAAAAGGCCGAATTGTTGCAAATTTTATTATATGAATTTGGTGTTATGAAATTGTTTGGCATTGTATTATTGTCGCTATGATCATTATCATATGCATGACATATTTAAATCCTATATATTTGCTGATGGTAGAGAGTAAAAGAAGGGAGGAGAGTGAAAGAGACATCCAATGTCTTCGGCTTGATATTTGGGGGGAAAAGAGTCTGACTCGGTAGAATATTGCTGTTGGCTTTTGTAAGAACACTGTTTCAATCTAATTATTACCGCAGAAGAAATTAAAATATATTTTATTTTTAAAGCATTCTCGTGGTAAGTTTTACTCCGTTCACTCTTACTACATTCTTTTCTTTTCCCTTCAACGTAACGTCTAAGATAAAACATGACAAGTTTGACTCAGTTCATTCCGCGAAGAGAAATATTGAATTTTATTTAAGCATTCGAATGTACAAAAGTTACTGATATCATATTATTGTCACCGTTATTTTTATTGTTTTAAGAAGTTATTGAGATATCTAGTAGTGATGTTTGTTTCAAAGTGCACAAGTTATTGACCATCACAATCATAATCATTTGTCTTAAAAATAAATACTAATATCACAAAACTATTTTTCAATAACAATTTATTCATCTCACAAACAAGTAATATTAATCATATGTCCGTGGTTATATAATTATATTTAGTAAGTTTTAACTATTCATAATTTAAAACTAAGAATATTTATGTATATAAAATTAACAATGGGTGGAACAAATCCAGGTAGGGTGGTGGGCGTTGATCTATATGCATTTTGATCACACAAGATAATTACTCACATTCGTTTTCTTTGTTTTGGTTTATTCTATACATACACTAAATAGATTTGAAACTAAAGTTAACCATGAAGTTATTTAACCTGTGGTCCAAACATTAGTACCAACAGTTTTACAGTAACAGTTGTCGACTTCAACAAGAAATGAAAAATGATTGTCTCATAACTAGTTATGCAAAGAGATTTTTATAATACAATTTCAGGCGAAAATTATTCGTACGATGGAACAAGTAAAAGCTGGGCGTTCATAATCAGCAAACAGACTACACATTCATTGATTAGATGCACATCATAGCTAGTACAATACAACATCAAATTCTCCAACACAAAGTGTGATTGTTGAAACACAAACACACCAAACTCAGGGACAACCAGAGGACCTGTCCCACTTCATGATCCAAAACAAAACAGAGTACATTACACAGAAAAAACACACATAAGATACTCCGACAAACCTAATAATAGTCGAACTGCAACATACTGAAGTCTATCTAGCAAGTGGGGAATGGGGAACCACAAGCATTAGCAACCTTCCTAGCATTGGGAGAGTTAACAAGCCTCTTGAGGTTGGGGTCTTTCAAATACTTGCAAAGGCAAGGCCTTTGTTCCTTCAGTTTGCTACAACAAAGAGATGAAGGAGAGGTGGAGGAGGTGATGGCACTCGCGCATGCACTCAGCTGCAACGCGTTACACGTCACTGCTGTCACACACAAATCTGTCTCAGCTAGCGCGAACAAGGTAATCATGATGCACAGTGTTGCATATGAGACCTTCATTTTCAAAGAGAGAGCAAGAAGAAGAAAATATGATCCTAAATTTAATTTAGACACACAGGGATGGTCATAAGGGTGTGGCTCTCTTCACTATTTATAGTGGGAGAGGAGCATGGAATGGGACACGATCTAATGCTACTACTTTTTGAACAAAAGACACATAACCTGACCTTAGGACAAGGCTGCTGACTACTATAAAAGCCATTTCATGAATGGGCAAGTGTTATGTTATGTAGATGGGGATTAGTGCTAAAGTTGGGACCCTGGATTGAACTATCATCATGAAGTTTAGGAGGACCCCATTTGCTTTATTATTTGGGTACTCATTGCTAATAGATTAGAGTTACTCGACTCAGGCCATGCTAGGGGTTTGTAGGTTTGGCACCATCATTACAATGAAAGCTGTCTGCCTAATCATTTAGAAGTTGTATCAATATAAGAAAAAAACACAAGATTGATTATTTAAGTTCGTAGGATCACTTCATTTTTATGTATTTTCTGTTTTACTGTTAGACTGAATTTGAAAAGATGTTTGTGTGAATTAAGAAAAGATTATATTCATAAACCATCTATGTATGACTACTGTGATATACTAAAACAATTCAATTAACAGACTGACCTCTCTATAAGTATATGAGGACCAAAGTTTAGTTTTCTGATAGAAACTTGTTAGGAAAATGCTTCACAAGCCCATGTTCTAATTTTTTTTCTTATTATTTTTCTAGTCCTATAGGAAGTTTTAAATATTTTGTTATTTTTTTTTCTTTTATTACTTATTTTTAGAATCATATTGTTAGTGAGCAGTTATTTTTAAGATTTATAAATTATAAAGTTGATGATAATATGATACATTAGTCTTTTTCATCTAAAATATTTGTTTTTACGTTCTCTATTCTCTCCCTCCTCTATTTTGTTTCTTATCTTTTATTCCAAAAATATTCAATAATTGGTAACATAACATTTTTTGACGGGACCTCTGTAAAATAGATTTTGAAACAAGTTTCTTCCAAGCAGCTCTTCCAGTTTTCAATAGAGAAAATTATGATTTTTAGGTGGTCAAAATGTAGACTTACCTAGAGGCTTTAGACCTCTGGGAAGTTGTTGAAGAAGATTATGAAATCCTTCCACTCCCAGACAATCCCACTATGCAAGAATCATAAAGAGAAAAAGACCCAAAAAACTAAGGCAAAATCATGCCTTTTTGCTGGAGTCTCTACAACCATCTTTACTAGGATCATGACACTCAAATAAGCAAAATCGATTTGGAATTATCTAAAGGCGGAATATGCTGGAGATGAAAGAATTCGAAGCATGCAGGTGTTAAATTTAATGAGGGAGTTCGAACTTCAATGAAAGACTCTGAAACAAATAAGGGATACTCAGACAAATTATTGTGCATTGCCAACAAAATAAGGCTGTTGGGCAAGGATTTTATAGATTCCAGATTTGCTGAGAAAATTCTAGTAACAGTGCCAGAAAGGTATGAAGCATTGATCACTTCATTGGAGAATACAAAGGATCTGTCCAATATCACTTTGGCAGAAGTGCTACATGCCTTGCAAGCCCAAGAGCAACGAATATTGATGAGGGAAGATCATGCTGTTGAAGGTGAAGGTGCTCTTCTAGCTAAGAGCCAACAAGCTAAAAACTTTAAGAAAAATAATCCAACTAGCAATGCAAATAATTACAACAAAGAAAAGGGTGAAAAGAAAAATTACCCACCTTATCAGCACTGTGGCAAAATGGGGCACCCTCCATTTAGTTGTTCTTTAAAGACAACTTTTGTTCAATTAGAGATACAGCTGGTTAGAATATCTTTAAAGTAAAAATGAATGGAAAAAGTTTTGCTCTAAATCCATTGGAGGAGGAGTAAGTTGCTTTTCCAATCAAGGAAACATCACACAAGTTTGACACAAGAGGCTCAGGCATTATCACCACCAAGGGTTGCTGCAATTGAAGTCCAAAAATATGGCAGTTGATCTTCCAGAACTTGACGATCACGTACCAACCTGCAAATCTTGTTTATTTGAAAAGTAAAAGAGGAAGTCTTTTCCAAAGTTAACAAAAAGAGCCACTTGTAAGCTGCAGTTAGTACACACAGATATAGCTGGACCTTAAAAAATTCCTTCATTAGTAGGTAATCGATATTATGTTGCCCTTATTGATGATTTCACAAGAATGTGTTGGATATTTTCTTAAAATACAAGTCAGAAGTGGATGGTGCATTTTGAAAGTTCAAAAATCTAATGGAGAATCAAAGTGGCAACCAAATTCAAATTATAAGATTTGACAATGCAAGGAGTATATCTCTAAAAAATTCAATCTGTTTTGTGAGGAAGCTGACATTGAGCATCAATTAACTACTCTTTATACTCCACAACAAAATGGGATGAGTGAAAGAAGAAACAAATACATCTTAGAAATGACTAGATGAATGTTACATGAGAAGAATCTACCAAAGATGTTTTGGGCAAAAGTAGCTTATATTGTTGTTTTCTTGCAAAATAGACTCTCCACAAAAGCAACCAGGGATCATACACCATATGAGGCTTGGTATGGTTACAAACCTCCTCTAAATTTTCTCAAAATATTTGGATGTTTGTATTTCACTTATGTTTCACAGAGCAAGCGTGATAAGCTTGATAAAAGAGCATCACCAGGCATTTTTATAGGCTATAGCACTGTCAACAAAGGCTATAAAATTTTTCAGCCACAAACTAGAAGCATTGTTGTTAGTAGAGATGTCTACTTCATAGAAGATGAAGAGTGGAATTGGGATGAGACAAAGATGAAGGATCCAACTATGGTAGACCTACAATTTAAGGCCCCTGCTTCAAGAATTGGAGAAGAAGAAGATTGGCAAAATGAGTTGGTGGATAATGCTCCTGTAAGAGGTACTAGACCATTGTTTGATATTTATGAGAGGTGCAACATTGCTGTTTGTGAACCTGCAGATTTTAGAGCAGCAAAGGAAGACCAAAATTGGATGAAGGAGGAATTGTTTATAATTGAGAAAACCAAACACGGAAATTAGTTGATCGACCCTAGAACGGAAAGGTGATTGGAGTCAAACGGGTGTACAAAACCAAGCTTAATGCTGATGGTTCTATCAACAAACACAAGGCAAGACTCGTTGTGAAAGGCTATGCTCAAATTTCTGGCGTGGATTACTCAGAGACCTTCTCACTAGTTGCTCGTTTTGACACCATAAGGCTTTTGCTTGCGGTAGCTGCTCAAATGAATTGGAAAGTGTATCAACTTGATATAAATTCAGCATTTTTAAATGATATTTTACATGAAGAAATATATGTTGAACAACCTGAAGGTTTTGTGAAGGATGAAGAAAAGGACAAGGTCTATATTCTCAAAAATGCTCTTAATGGGTTCAAACAAGCTCCCAGAGCTTGGTACAGAAGAATATATGACTATTTACTAAGCATTGGTTTTACAAAAAGCTTGTTTGAGACCACTCTTTATGTTAAACATTGGGGCAATGATGGTTTTGATAATTTCACTTTATGTTGATGATCTTTTGCTAACAAGAAATAATGCATGGTTGGTTCAAGAATTCAAACAAGAAATGGTGAAGGTTTTTGAGATGACAGAGCTTGGGTTAATGAGCTTCTTTCTTGGAATGGAAATTAAGCAAGATGAGTATGAAGTATTCATTTGCCAGAAGAAATATGCCAAGGAGATTCTGAAAAAGTTTAAGTTTGGAAAATGCAAGGAAGCAAACTCTCCTATGAATCAAAAGGAAAAGTTGTGCAAGGAAGACGGAGCTGATAAAATTAATGAAGGATACTTCAGAAGTTTGATTGGTTGCTTGATATATCTTACTGCAACATGCCTTGATATTTTAAATGTTGTGAGCATTTTGTCCAGGTTTATGCATTATACAAACGAATTGCATCTCAAAGCTGCTAAGAGAGTGATTCTATATGTCAAAGGTACAAGTGATTTTGGTTTTAAATTCACAAAGAATAAATAATTTAAGCTGGTTTGTTTCTCTGACAGTGACTGGGGAGGTTCTATTGATGATATGAGAAGTACTTCAGGCTATTATTTTACCTTTGGATCTAGTATTTTTTCATTGAGCTTAAAGAAGCAAGAAATTGTGGTATAATCCACTGCTGATACAGAATTCATTGCAGCAACAATTGCTGTCAATCAAGCTTTGTGGTTGAGAAAGATTTTAATAAATTTAAATTTAGAGCAGAAAGAAAGTACCAAGATTTTTGTTGATAACCAAGCTGCTATTTCTATTTCTCATAATCTTGTGTAAGCATTTCAATATTAAGCTATTTTTCATAAAAGAAACGCAGGAAGAAGAATTTGTGACTTTGGTTTACTGCAAGTCTGAAAATCAGTTAGCAGATTTGTTCACAAAACCACTTCAAATCAATAGGTTTGAAACTTTAAGACAAAACATTGGTGTTTGCAGCTCCTAAAGTAAGGAGAAATGTTAGGAAAATGCTTCAAGAGCCCCTCACCTTCTAATTATTTTTCTAGTCCTAAGGAGTCAGTTAAGAAGTTTTAAATATTTTGTTATCTCTTTTTCTTTTTGCTTTTAGTACTTATTTCTAGGACCATATTATTAGAGGACAGTTATTTTTAAGATTTATAAATTATAAGGTTGATGATAATATAATACATTAGCCTTTCTCATCTAAAACATTTTTTTTTTTGTTTTTTGTTCTCTCTCCTCTATTTTGTTTCTTATCTTTTATTCTAAAAATATCCAACAAAACTTTTCTAGAAGTACAACTCAATTCAATAATATGACAGAATAATATCATAACTTTCGACAATGAAAATACTTTCTTTTCAGTAAGAATCTTAAAACACAAGTTTTTGAGTAATCATTAAATGAAAAAATGAACAAATTATACAAGTTTATTGATATAAACTGTGTTACTTTAGAAATATGTAACTTTATATAATAAATGTTGGTAAATATTAGAAAATAAATATGTTTTTACTTGCACTGAATGAATTATGACTGAGTTGGTGAAAATTAAACTAAAGAGATTTTTTTACAAAAGATTTTCCGACGCTCAATTCAATAAAACTATAATAAAATATGTAAGAATATGAGAATATAAATAAGTGTATAATGTGATAAATAATACATCCTATATACTTTTATTTAAATCTTAATAATCTCGTACATCTAAAACCATCCACTACTATTCGATAGTCAATTATAATCATTTAGACTAAATTAGAATTAATCCGAATAAATGTTATTAACTTATAGTTAATAATAAGTTAGACCATAACGAATTCATTTCGAATCTGATCTTATTGTAGAATACGTAAAAAAGTATTAAAAATACACGTGATTACATTAGCATTCATTTTTTTACGGGTTGTTTACATTTTGACTAGAGGGTTTAGGTTGAATTCTTGGTAGATCAAAGACGTTTTAATGATTCTTTACCAAATAAGTTTAATGAAAGTTCGGTTTAGGCATTGTCAGAGAAGGGACTAGAGAGCCCAATTTATAGAAAAATCATTGCTTGAAAAAAATAAGAAAAAGAAGCCACCAGGTTCGTTTTTATACGTACAGTATCATAACTTTTTTTAACAAAAAATTAAAGTTTTGTGAATAGTTTTGATATAGGTGCATATTCGCTATTTTTTTTTTTACTGTGGAGGACTATAATTAAGTACATATATTTAGTTTTACATGAGATTAACTCAAATACATATCTATAATTTATATCTAAATTAAAATTATTTTAAATAAGTTCTTTTATTTAATATTCGAAAACTTTGAATCGAGAAATCGAATGAATTAAGAAATAAGGTGGCATCTAATTAACTAATATAAGGCAAACTATAAGCCACTGAAGCGTCCCCAAATTGATATATACAGCGACTATTTATTAGTGTGAACAAAAGTTTGTTTTAATTTTTTATTTTCATAAGAAGATAAATGGTAAATTTATATAAATTAATGTAAACATTTTGAGAAGAGAAATTCTGTAGCATATCACGCTGAAGGCCGAATAACTTTCGGCGATGTGATGGATGGTCAACATTTGAGTTATCTTTTATGATTATTTCTCCAAAGACAAACGCCAAAAGTAAAAAAAAAAAAAAAAAAAAAAAAAAAAAAAAAAAAAAAGAAAAAAAAAGTCATGCACATTTTTTTTTTTTCTGTTTAGGATCAATGTGGTAGGGGTAAGTAGTTAATTAAGTGACCATAATTTCCTTAGTATGTTGCGTCAAAAGCAACCAGAAAACTCTTTTTAAATTGTGTGCAGTCGATGAAAAAAGTATCCACATTTAAATAAGAAGAAATACGGAAAGAAATAGTTTTTATGGATGACATAAAATAAAATATGCTTGTATAAAACATTATATCATAGAGTTAATTTTTTACTATATCACTATTCTTATAAACACACAGATACAGGCTATATCATGTGTAAAAAATTGTTGAATCTCTACATCTTCAGATTAAATTTTTTATATCAATACAAGCGTAGTATATTTATATATAGAGAGGGTTATGTAATACACAGGTTCCACATTATATCTAATAAATTAGTATTGGTTAAGTTCCGTTGGTAATTTATATATACTATTTTTTTATGGTTCCAGCCATATATTATTACTTTCGATTGATTTTAAAATTTAAATAAATAAACATATATATATATATATATATTAAATTTTGAATGGATTTGATTAATTAGTTTTAATTAGATATAACTTTTTACATAAATATTACTACATTTCTTCGACATTTTAATTAAGGTTTTTCTTTATAGAGAATAATATTATGAAAAGAAAGAAAAGAAAAAAAGAGTACAAATATGGAGGACCAAAATAAACTCATGATACAATCATGAAAATTTAAATTTGGGAAGTAGTTTCTAAAAAAAGTCTTGCTTAATACAGGTGGCTAGGTCTACAAACCAAACAAAATATTTCTCAAAAATCAATTTCTAAATTTGTTAATTTGTCAACTGTTACCTCATCTTTATACATGAAACCTAGAAAAGAAAAATTAAATCATTAGGAATAGTTAAACAACAATTTTATCCTCATAAATTTCTAACCAAATGAATCACTGTTAACAAAAGTACTACTAACAAAAGAATATGTAACTTCATATATATTTCCATTATCATATCTTATAATATTTCCACAAATTAAGTTATGATTGTCACGAGTAATTTGATCAATATTGTATATAACAAAACCTTCGTCGGAAAGATTTCAATTTACTATCAACACTTTAGAAACTTCTATAAAATGTTCAATAATATTAAAGCACTTGAAAATAATGAGGTTATCATTACAATTATTTCTCACATTTTTTTATCTATTACCCGAAGATTAATACATCTAACAAAAAGAAAAATATTTACCAAACTTATGGATATTCACCCACATAACGAGAGTGAATATAGTAATTTGTATATTATAAATTTGTGAGTTGTGAGTTGTTGATGTATGTGATACTCATAAAATGAAAAGATATTACATTGAAATAAATTTTTCATATATAACCAAAATTAATCCGTAATAATTTTATAATTAATTAAAAAATAAATGTTGTATAGATTTAATATATACATAACAAAGACTACAAATACAACGCAAAGAAAGATTTCACTTTTCTGCAAATTATCACCCAAAGATTATCTATCAAGAAACAATTTCCAAACGACAATAACCTAGAATGATAAACTTTAAATATAATTATTTAATATATAAATTATAATATATATATATATATATATATATATATAACACAATATTTTTTAATATTTTCACGGTAAAAAAATTTAATTTTAAATAGAATTATATTTTATAAAATAGAATAATTTATAATTTTATTTAATATACTGATCTAAGTCCATCAACCAAGTAAAAAATGGTTCCAAGCAATTTATGTTATAATTTTTTTATTGACTTAATTTATTTCACCAATTATTTTTGAAGAGATTCACCGAAGCCGAATCCAACTTTTACATCTCTATACATGAGTAATATGATAATTATTCTACAGCTATATATTTACACGATTCGAATATCTTGATTTTATTTGATCAAATTATTGATTAATAAAAAACTGTTATCCACATCTATAATAGTTATTGTACATAGATAACTACTTCCAATGTATTACGTTACAAAAATTGCATAAATACTGTAAAATCATAGCAAACCATCAATACAAAAGTTGTTTCAGTTTCAAAATACAATTACTAAGTATATAAATTACTTTAAAAAATTTACAAAAAATAACATTAAACAAGTCAAATTTCAAATAATTAAATTGAAATAATAGGACTCAAATATCAATAAATAATTTAGGATATATTTTCCTCTTATAAACATAAAAATATTTTATCATATTAAAAGAAACTATATAATCCGAAAATAAATCCGAGGAACACTTTAATAAATTTTAATATAAGTAATCAGTAAAAAAATCATGAAATTGTAATTTAGACTGATAATGCTCTACTTATAAGAATTCTCTTATCTTTTTGTTAGGACAATTATAATATATCTATCTTAAATTTGTTTTTCCCTCGTTCTTTTATCAGTTACTTTTTGGACAAATGAAAGTTCTTCCTAATTTTGGTACACTGATTCCTCTCTAATGTAAAATTAAATACAAACTGGATTTTTATTTTAAAAACCTCTTTAATGGTTAACATTGAAGATCTTGTCAACAATTTGTAAACTAAAGTCTCTTTATAGGATCTCTAATTATTGAGGGTTTCCAAATATTAAAATTATGTTTTTACTTTGAAATATTAAAGACAGAGAGATTCAATTTTCATGAATAGCAATGGGACCTCTAAAATTTGTAAGACAACTCTAATTGTGATACATTAATTTAAATTCCCTTAATTAAATTTAAATGGGCCGGGTCCGTCAAGTGGACTAGACAATCTAAGTTTTTGTATGGGCCAATACTAATTTAAGAAATCTTGCGGGTAGATCGAAACTCAAAAACTATTGCTTAGTCATCAGTAATGTGTTTGTATAATGGATTGATATATTTATAATTGATGATTGATTGTGTGTTCAAAATATTATATAAGTTTTTTTATTAAATTGTGTAGTTTAAAATTTACATTCCAAGAATAAAATAGTATTTTCATTAATAATTTTTTTTAACTAAACAATTGTAATTTTTTTATTTAAAATAAAAATAATTATTTCACTATATTTCTTATTATATTTATTCTCATTTTCTTCCTATCAAATTGTAGTTTTTTATTTATTTTTTCTTACAAATACAATATTAAGGATTACCATAACTGAAGGTATGTTTCGTAAGAAGAAATTAGATATATGAAAAATAAAATGTATATAAACAAGAAAAATGAATGAAATAAGTGAGAAAAATAAATAAAAAATATATTAAAAAATATAAATAAATAGATAGAAGCATGTAAAAAATCGAGTGAAAATAACTAATGTGCTCTGCAATTTTATTTTTTTTACTTCGTCTCAAACAAAAAAACTTATCTTTTTAATTTCCTACACATCTTTTTCTTCTCCATCCTATTTTTCTTTTACGTATAAAAAAAAATATTTTAGTTGATTATAAATAAGGAAGACTACATCAATTGGACTATATGGGTCACTCAACTCTAGGCTTGACTGTGATTGCATACATGGGCCTGGGGAATCATCTAGGGTTGACAAAAAGCACATTGTTCAACCTTGAACATTTCTTATGTACATGAATTTTTGTAACTCCTCATTATCATTATTACATGTAATAACGATGAAGAGAGAGATCAACACCCGAAATATTTCTATATAAATTTTTGTTTAAAATGCTATATGTGTAAGACTAATTTTTATCCCTAAGATCAGATATTTAAAACTTATTTACAATTTGTTAATTTAGTTAGTAACATTAAGTTTATCTTTAATTGAAAAAAAATGAATGAAGAGAGACTAAAATAGTGAAGTTTTATTTTTAAAATTATTCTCCAACTTCTACAAAAGAGAAAAAGATACTATTCATAATATTTAATATTTATGATCTAAAATAGTTAAAAGTATTTTATTCGAAAAAAATTAATGCAGGGTATATCATAATAAGTGTTATAAAAAATAAATAAGCACAGAAAAAAAAATATTTTTTGTCTTATTAGGCATACTTCAATTACTATAGACCTCAAATCATTCAATAACTGGATAGTTGGGATTACCACATTATTAGTTTAGGTTTTATTTTTTAATGATAAGTATTATTGCAGGAATAATATATATGGGCTAACGAGGCATGAGATCATATATCAGAATTGGGTCCTAAAAAACTTGGCCTTTTATGATTTGGACTGCGTTTACTATTTATTTACACGAGAAAAAAAGAATGTAATCTATAAATTCTTCGCCTCCATAATAATACATAAGAAACGAGATTCTAAGTAAGCAAGTGTTTCATTGAAGTTGAACTGCGATGGAGATACGACTTAATGGTTCTACCGAAAATTCATGATCCTACTTTCTATCTGAATTCGTCCCACGAGTTTTATGACTGTGATGAGACGCAATGTAACTATATAACAGATCATCATGGTTGTGAAACACGACAAAAGTTTAGAATTGGAAATCATATATAATTGTTGTGTTGTTATGTCAACTATTTGCATCCAACACAAGCCTCCGTCGCTCTCAGGTGTAGATATATAATATTCCCACGAAAAGTAGTAACAAAAAACAACAACGTAGGATTAGACATGGTCGAGGGCAAACGTTAGACGCTAACGATGTATCTTAAGTCATGTGTGGGCACGAGAGAATGAAACTTGAAAAGCATGCCAAAGCCATACCTTTCCTCCCAGGAATGAGTTGATTAAATTTCTTGGTTACAAAGCTTAGAACCATAATATTGTGTTTCCTATACATTACATATATAAGTTGCCACCACCACACATGAATCACAATAGTGCTACAAACAAACACTACCATTACAATTTCAATCATTCAATTTTTCACCATGCCAATCCGTTTCCGTGAGCCTGCACAAAGACCAGGTTTCTTACACCGTCAAAGACCACTGCATGCAGTTCTTGGCGGAGGAAAGCGTAAGATATTTTTTTTTTATCAAAATTTTAAGAAAAATGTTAACATTCATCACTTTTACGTTTTTAATGCAGCAAATACTTTCTTTAATAAAAGCTCCTTTTTTAATAGCACACGCTCAAATATATATATTTCCCAACAAGTTCCATCGAAAAAGTTTAGACTATGATTTACGTATTAAATTCGTCCCAATTTTTACCCCTCAAAAGTAGATAAGAAGAAATCCTCTCTACGTTTAAGTTTTTGTCCAAAAGAGAAATAAACGATGAAAGCTCCACAAGCCCTACTATTAGGGGAGTTGTCAAGTTAGAATCATAATAAGTTAAAACCTTTAATAGTTTGATTGGTAGAAACTCTCCTAACTTTAATCCAAAGAATTATTTTGAGGGTTTATTCAAGATATTCCAAAGACCAAATGGAGAATTGATTGATCTGATTTTGCAGTTGCTGATATATTGCTATGGGAAGACAGGATATCATCGGCAGCAATGGTAGCTGGGTTCTCCATCATTTGGTTCCTCTTTGAAGTTGTCGAATACAATTTTCTTACCCTTCTTTGTCACATCCTCATGGCCATTATGCTCATCCTCTTCGTATGGTATAATGCAGCAGGACTTATCACATGGTAATGTAATCTTGCACTTTCTATACATTAATTTATGCAGTCCTAATTTCATAGTTTCAGCAGCAAAATTAACAAGTTTCTTTGCAGGAACGTGCCTCAAATCTATGATTTTCAAATCCCCGAATCCACCTTTAGATTCTTGTATCATAAGCTCAACTCATTCTTGAGGAATTTTTATGACATTTCAACTGGGAAAGACCTAACCCTCTTCTTTGCGGTATTGAGAAACCATTTTCAGTTACTCATACACATTTTGTCACACAGTTTTCTTAATTATTTCTTAGTTACATCATGTCATTGAATTTCAGACAATTGCTGGTCTCTGGATCATGTCAGCTATTGGGAATTATTTTACCACTCTGAATCTCCTATATATACGTGAGATCCTAGTTATTATTGTGTAATTATCATTTATATCAAGATTCCTAATAATAATTGAACCTTATTATTAATTTTCTTCTACAGTGTTCCTCTGCATGGTGACCCTTCCCATTATGTATGAGCGATATGAACATGAGGTGAATTATCTAGCAAGCAAAGGAAACCAAGACGTGAAGAGATTGTTCAACACATTGGACAATAAAGTTCTGAACAAGATTCCAAGGGGACCTGTGAAAGAAAAGAAGAACAAATGAAGTTTAGATTTGCAATGCATCAAATAAAATATAAACTGTGCCACTAATTGGCTAAAAGTGGATCTATTTCCTTTCTTATGTAAAAGAAAATACTGCTTGTAAATTTATTTATCTGAAAAAAGAAAATATTCGCAACAACAAACTTCTATGAAATATTTAATTAATTGATATTATTTAAAGAATATTACAACATTCATACTGAGTAATTGAAGGTGACGTTATAACTTAAAATCCCAGTAAATCTTAATTAAACAAGTTAATAAATGTGACTAAGTTACAGATTAAAAGGCTGTGCCTACTATAGCATGGCTGAGCTAGAGAAATAGGGTTACCTCAAAGGAAATGCACCTAAAGTAACCACGTTACCTTACTTTTTCTTGCTATATCTACCATATTTACTTTTTTTTCGTATCTATTCTTCAATATCCGACAGTTATTACCATCACCTCATAACATGAAAACGATGCTTTAATTAACATTTCAATCAACATTCAATACAAAATGCACTTCTTTTAAGTTTGTAGCCACTTAAATCACCACTAATCTAGATCCCCTAAAATAAACCACTATTTTCATAGCATTTAGTTTTTCTTTTTTTACACTATCTGTTGATGACAACTATTACCACCATTTTCATTTTCGGTGGCTGCAGAAGAATCATTTTAAAACAATAATTGGTGGGGTTGGGTTCCCCACTTCTGCTCTTTATTATTTGTAGACAGTTAGATGTCTTTTTCTATGGCCAAAGAAATTAAGCCACCTAATCCCCAACTTTAGTCTTTAAGCATAGTTACGCCCATTTGAATCATAGCATTTCACATCATGTAACTTCTTCCACCACAGGCATGACAAAAACATTGTGTGCGCGAGTAAAATTTAGATAAATATATTTTTAACAAATATTTTCAAATAATAAATATGAGTATTTTAGTTTTTTTTTAATAGAATTGTTGTTGATTTTTATTGGGGTATTCTCTTTAAAATCAATTGACGAAAAAAGTTATTAATAAAAGAAATAATAATTATTGAAAAATTGTTTAAAAATTAATTTAATGAATTTATGTTTTTATTTAAAATATGATTTTTGAATTATTACCGAGAGCATAAATGCAAAGAAAGTAGGCAAATAACAAGATGCTTTTCTTCAGCGTTTTCTTTATTATTTTTTGTGCGTGTGAGAGATACAGAAACATATGAAAAGAAACCATGTTTAATTTAAAAACTAAAACATATTAACGTAAAAAAAATGTTTGGAAATTACTGGGGTAATCTTTTTCTTCGAATATGACATGTTTGTCGAGTCTTGATTGGGCGAGATCTCATTACTTTAACTTCCTGCATTTTTTTAAAAATGTTATTTTATTTTTATAAGATAACATTACTTGGTATTAGATTAAGGCATGCTCAAGACAATTTATTCCGTGATAAAAAAAAAAAAAAACAGGTATTTAATGAAGCTGCGTAAGGTTATCATGCTCGAATAAAATATTAGTATTACCCATAAACTTATCCAAACTTGAATTCAAGATTATTGTTTAATCTAAAATAATTTTGTATCCATTAATGCATTCATTTATAACCTAATAGGATTGGTCTAATGGTGTATATTTGATATATTATGTATTCAATGTATTGGTTGTAAGTTATAGATAGGTACATGCACCTCATTTCTAGAGTGCGTCTACTAAGAGTATTTCGTTCTTTTATTTACCAAAACTCATGAATAAATATTTGAATGGAGGTTACTATTTTTTTTGTAAGAAAAGTTTTACTATGCTAAACATGATGTAATTGACTTTAATGTAATCTTATGTATGATAAATTAGCTGTATAGGCTAATTAATTATCATTTGATACTTTGCGTGAATGTACTTAGTATTGATTCAAGTGGGAAATGGAACTAAAGAATTAAATTAAGATAATATGGGTTTCGTAAGGTAAAGTGTGATTTGACCACAGATCTAAATTATATCAACCGATCATTGTGGGGAGTTAGCTCATCGTTTTCATCAGTCTTCTTACAACCCATCATCATGGCTATGACTTTTACCAAAAGAAATATAATATTCCTTTGTCTTTTGGAATATGATGAAATATCCACTTCTGATTATTTAATTTTGTCCCAATAATTAACATCGAAGTATGGAAGATATATATAACATTACATGTTTATTGTTAAATTAATTATTTGTTGAAAACTATTCAGGTATGCATATTATCAATTATTAGAAATTTCAAATATTTTAAATTTCAGTACGTCCTTTCGTATACTGAGCATTTTGCTTTTAGCATGTATAATAACTAGTCTTTTGTGTATTACATGAGCCTCTCAATTCTAAGAAAATAAAAATATATAAATATCAACATTTTAAAAATAATACTAGCTTTTACAATATTAAAAAAAATACATGTAATGTTAATTATTAATAAACAGTTTATTTTGTTAAATAAAAAAATGGAATAATGAAATATTATTAATTACGTGGACTTTCTTGCTAATAGAAGCGATAAAATGCTGTCTTTTTTTTAAGCTCGTCATATATTAGTGTCTCTTTTCTAACGGAGATGTTGTCTTTAAAAGATCTTCTAAGATATTTAAGGTGTAAATGTTAATCAGTTTTAATCCATAATTTAAAATGTATAACTTCAAATTTCTTTTGATTGGAGAAATACAATTTTTATTTTATTTTGATATTCATTGATAATTTTAGGATTGTTCTCTCACCTCAAATTTAAGACTTACAAGCACAAAAATTTGGTGATCAATAAATTTTCATTTTTCCATAATAGATGGAGTATATTTTTAACTTCTACAATTAATAATGCATAAGTTTCTATTATTTTTCTGCCTTGCATGCTAATTTTTCTATAGTCGGTTCAGTTTCATATATAAGATAATTATTTCTTTTTAATGTGTTATGTATGGTATTTATAATTAGTAGTTTATCATGTTACTTTTTCAAAACCAATCTATTGTGACTCGATATATTATATAGGTCGTGATTAACATCTCTAATACATTTTGCAAATTATAATAAAAAAATATTGAATAACACTTTGAAAACTCTAATAATATCTTTTGCGGTGAAACTTTGTCCACTAACATAAAAGATAAAGGAGTTGGATATTTTATGTACATCAAGGTTTCAAAAAGTTGTAAAAGCGACATTGAAGTTGCAAGAAAAATTTCAACCAAATTACGGACATGAAAATTTTATATTATTTGCACTGTGGATACAGGCAACCCAAAATTTTAGTTCATTACACGTAGTAATGCAGTGTAGTTTCAGATAGACTTTACAATGCTCGAAGTTATTACACTGTTATCTGTATATGTTTGGAACATAGAGAAAAATGTAACTCAAGTGAACACACACGCATTTAACTAGATTATGTAAAAAGAAAAAAGAAAATTAGACTAGACTTTTGAAGTCAAGAAAAAAAATAAAACAATGAATTTATACATGAAATGTTGAAATTTATCTTCAATTAAAAATAAAACTTCAATTAAAATTGATAAAATGATCAATTGAGTTGATGATGTATATATCCAACCAAAGTTATATCAACAGAGTACCAATTTAGCTGACGAAAGAGTATAAAGAAAAATACATATAAATGAGAGAGAGAAATATAAAAAAAGATTAAATACTTAATTTAATAAAATACTCATGTTAGAAATTGATTATTTGGATTTTGACATCGCTTAAAAATTCTTAAATTTTAGATGAATTAATTCCTTTTAAATTTTAACTAACTAAATTATTCTTATAAATTATTTTAAAATTTCTACTTTTTAAAAAAAATTATCTGCCCAAAGAACCTACCCTCTTATATTGTCTCGAATTTTTACATACAAACACAATAGAATTACAAAAAA